>Ga0209415_10005878_pt1 | contig 21923 bp, 19 predicted proteins | sample PeaSoiSIISIP2007_FD_187696 | JGI IMG/M metagenome (GOLD analysis project Ga0209415, IMG submission 187696) | Peat soil microbial communities from Weissenstadt, Germany - SII-SIP-2007 (SPAdes) (version 2) | ecosystem: Environmental > Terrestrial > Soil > Wetlands > Peat | place: Germany... | reverse complement strand
CGTCATCGTTGACGGCAACATCACCTATACCGACTGCGGAGGTTCGTTCGACAGCCAGTTCGCGAACCAGTGCGCGTACAACTCGTCGGCAGGGTCACCCAACGACGCGCTCGGACTGATCGCCTTCTCCTACGTCGACGTCGACCGTCCGCTCACCACGATCTTCTTCAACCAGATCGTGATGAACACCTGTGGCAGCTCGCAACTCGCACCGGCCCCGTTGTGCGACCCCTCCGGAGGAACCGCCGGGCTGACCATCGACGCCGCCATCCTTGCCCTCAACGACGGTTTCGCCGTTAACAACTACGCCTTCCAAGGGAACGGGAACCAGAGCGGGAACACCGAAGGGATACTCGACGTCTACGGATCGATCGCTGAGGACTATCGACCTGCGGTGGGGACGTTCAACGGGACCAGCACGACCGCCGGCTACTCGAAGTACTACCTGTGGGACAGCCGCCTTGAGTACGTGAACGTTCCCAATTACCTGAACCCGGGGACCCCACGGTGGGCGATCGCGTCCACGGCGGTCAACCAGGGAGTCGCGTGCGGCAGCACCACCCTGCCCGGTTACTGGATACCGACGGCCAACTACGGCAGCTACCCGCAGTCGACGGGCGAACCCGTCTGCGACACCGCCCCGGGCTACTAGTTCCCCAGTGCTTGGGCCGCCGCCGGACCGTCCTTTAGCGCCGGCCGACCGGCCTGGATCACCTCGATGATCTCGGGACCGACGAGCTCGTCGCGGGCCAAGAGCGCGTCACGAAGGGCCTCGACGACCTGGCGGTTCTCCTCGAGCATCGAGCGGGCGTCGCCCTTGGATCGGGCCAAGAGGTGCTCCACCTCATCGCGCCCGGCGTCGCTGGCCAACACCTTTGACGTGACCTCTGAGGATCCGGTCAGGTTGACTGTGGTGTCTGCGATCAGCGAAGAGCCCATTCCGAGAGCCCCCACCATCTGACACGCCGTCGTGGTCGCCGAGGCCAGGTCACCGGCGACTCCCGAGGAGGACTCGCCGAAGAACAGTTCCTCGGCGGCCATCCCGCCCATGGCGATCTGGATCAGCGCCTGCATCTCGCTCTTGGTCCGGGTGAACCGCTCCTCTGAGTCGGAGTGGGCCAGCAGGCCCAGCGCCTCCTTGCGCTTCACGATGCTCAGCACGTCGAGGGTGCGGCCCCGGCCCACCAACCAGGCCACCGTCGCGTGCCCGGCCTCGTGGGTGGCGATCATCCGCCGCTCGGCCTCGGTGTAGAGGGTGCCGTTGGCCAGCCCGATGTCGTTGGTCATCTTGGCTCGCGTGACGTCGTTCCAGGACAGGCCGTCGGCGCCGCGGCGCAGCGCCCAGATCAGCGCCTCGTCCAAAAGGTGCTCGATCATCACCGGGGAGTAGCCGGCCGTCATGCCGGCCAGCGCCTCTCGTCGTCCGGCGTCGTCCATCTCGGCGGTGTGGGCCTTCTTGTCCAAGTAGAAGTCGATGATGTCGCGCCGACCGGCCCGGGTGGGCAGGTCGAAGTAGATCGAGCGATCGAAGCGGCCCGGACGAAGAAGAGCGGGGTCGAGGTCGGCGGCCCGGTTGGTGGCGCCGATCACGAGCATGTTGGCCGGCACCGAGCCGGGCTTGTGGAGGTGGCGGCCCGGCGGCAGCCACTGGTTCACGAAGTCCACCAGCACGCCCAGGAAACGGGCGCCCGGCGCCGGTGTCTCGAAGGACTGCAGCTGGATCAGCAGCTCGTTCACCACGCCGGCGACCCCCTCGCGGTGGCCGAGCCCGGAGGCCGAACGCGAAGCGCCGATGGCGTCGATCTCTTCGATGAAGCCGATCGCCCCGCCCTCGCGGCGCGCGTAGCGGCGCAGCGCACGGAAGTAGGAGCGGATCTTGCGGTTCGTCGCCCCGTAGTACATCGATTGGAACGCCGAGGACGAGACGAAGAGGAACGGCACCCCAGCCTCGGCGGCCAACGCCTTGGCCAGGTACGTCTTGCCGGTCCCGGGTGGACCCTCGAAGAGGACGGCCCGCCGGGGCGTTCCCCCCATGCGCTCGGAAAAGGTGCGGTGGGCGAGGAACAGATTGAGGGTCTTGCGGACCTCCTCGACGACGACCTCGGCCCCCCGGACGTCGTCAAAGTGCACGTCGATCTCGCCGGGCCGGTAGAGGACATGGGGAGAACGAGCGGCGCCGACGACGGAAATGAGCATCATGGCGACGAGGACCGAGATCAGCGCGATGGCCGGCGTATAGGGCGCGAGCGAACCCGGGAAGTGTGGGAACGCAAAGGCCTGGTGGTGCCACACCAGGGCGCGCAGCCCGAGCCAGACGGCGATGGGCGCAAGAACGAGGGCCAGCCGGAGGAACCGGCGCTGGCGGACCCGCTCACGGGTCCTCGCGACATCGGCGCCGTTCGGGATCACCTGGTCGTTGGAGAGTGCGTCGAGGGCCCGGTCGGAGTCCGTCTCGCCGATCGGCCGGGGATCGGTCGGTGCGTCGACCCGCGTCCGCGTGGCGGTGGCGGAGCGGAGAGGGTCGCTGTTCCCCCATCTCTGGTGGGTGGAGTGCTCAGCCGGGCTCAACACACGTCCTTTCGGTTCGACATTCCGAAGGGGCGTCGGTTTCGCCACTCGCTCCCCGTCAGCCCGGCGACCATCTGTGCCTGACGGATCAATGCTTCGCCCTGGTGCCAACGGCTGCCCGTGGGCACCGCCGACAGTGTGCACTGCGCTACGTCTCACTAGCGTCCCACAACCAGCTTCACCAGGGAAATTGCTTTTCCCCACGCCGGCCGTCCCGAGCGTTCGGCCGGGCCCAGTGCGCAGGACTCGTTGCGCCTGGGCCTCGTTCATGGTGGGCTGCACCGATGGCTCGACCCACCACGACACTGTCGGCTCCGGTCGGGTTGAGGGGTCGGCTGCGGCGATCGATGGTCGGGGTCCTTCCGGAGCCGGTCGTGTGGCGTATCCGGTCGCTGCGTGGACATCCGCCCCCCCGGCTCGTGACGCTGGACGAGCTCGACGCGCAACTGGAGGAGGCGGCTCAGCTGTTCGCGGTGTCCGAAGACACCGCCCGCGCCTTCCTTCGCGGGTTCCGCGTGGCTCCTCCACCCGGCCGTCCGGAGGACCCGTTTTCCGATGCCTACCGCGAGTGGGTGTGGGCCCTCTACCATGAGGTCTCGGGCCGCCCCGACTACTCGATCGCCAACGAGGCCAGCCCGTTCGATCTCGAGGGGGCGGTCGCAGTTCCGTATCCGTACTCAACCGGGTCGACCACGGTGGTGGGGGAGGAGCTCGTCGCGCGCGGGTTCATCGTCTCGACGCTCGGTCTCAGCCCGCCGGCTCGCATCGTGGAGTTCGGGTCGGGATGGGGCAACCTGACCGTCGACCTCGCCACGATGGGCTTCCACGTCACCGCGGTCGAGGTCGAGGAGCGCTTCTGCGCCCTCACCGAACGCCGCAACCGTCGACCGGACCGGCTGAGGATGGTGCGTGCCGGCATGCTCGAGTTCACGACCGAGGTCCCATTCGACGCCGCGATCTTCTACGAGTCGTTCCACCACTGCTCAGACCACGTGGCGATGCTGGGCCGGCTGCATGAGATCGTCCGGCCCGGCGGCAAGGTCCTGTGGGCGGGCGAGCCGATCGCCCCGATGGGCTACCCGTGGGGCCTGCGGCTCGACGGGTACTCGCTCTGGTCGACCCGCACCCACGGGTGGCTGGAGCTCGGCTTCGACGAGGCCTACTTCGCCGAGGTCCTGGAACGGACCGGCTGGCGGCCTTCCCGGACCCGCCTGCCTGCGGGGTCGCCGTTGGCCGACGTGATCGTGGCCACCCGCTGAGGCTGGGGCGGCGGGCGGCCGTGACACGGAGCCCGGCACGTCGGTAGGGTCGAGTGACCCAGGGGGGTGGTCTTCATGTTCATCGGTCGACGCGGATGGCTAGGCGCTCTCTCGCTCGCTTTGGTTCTCGGCACCACGGCCATGGGCGCACAGGCGGGCGCCGGCCCGGCCGCCGCGGCGGGCCCGCGGGTCCTGCTGGTCGGGTCGTTCCACGGCGTGCACGGTCAGTACTCGAGCGTCCAGGCGGCGGTGGACGCCGCCCACCGGGGGGACTGGATCCTGATCGCGCCGGGCGACTACCACGAGACCGCTGACGAGTCGTCGGCCTCATCCTCATACCCCAGCGCCATCGCTGACGGCGACTTCGGCGGCGTCCTCATCACGACACCGAACCTCCATCTCCGGGGCATGAGCCGCAGCGCCGTCGTCATCGACGGCACCAAGAAGGGCGCGCCTCAGGCGTGCGACGCGTCGCCGCAGTGGCAGGACTTCGGTACGGCCGGATCGGGGGGCACGCCGTCGGGGCGCAACGGGATCCTGATCTGGAATGCCAACGGGGTGAGCCTCCAGAACCTCACGGTCTGCAATTTCCTGGCCGGTAGCGGAGCCTCGGGCAACGAGATCTGGTGGAACGGAGGATACGAGTCCGCCAAGATCGGCATCCACGGGTACTCGGGCAGCTACCTGACCGCAACGTCGACGTTCTTCGGGCCCGACGGATCGATCAGCGCCGAGAAGACCGCGGCCCAGTACGGGATCTTCTCGTCGAACGCGTCCGCCGGGTCGTGGGACCAGATCTACGCGAGCAACTTCAACGACTCGGGCACGTACGTGGGCGCGTGCCTCCAGCTGTGCAACGTGACCATCACCAACGCGTGGATGGAGTACAGCGCCCTCGGGTACTCGGGCACCAACTCGGGCGGCGCCGTGGTGATCGAGCATTCCCAGTTCGACAACAACAAGGACGGCTTCGACACCAACACCCAGATCGGTGGTGACGCGCCGGCCCCCCAGAATGGGGCGTGCCCGGGCGACAAGACCAGCCCCCTGACCGGCACTCACTCGTGCTGGGTGTTCATGGACAACTACGTCCACGACAACAACAACCCGAATGTGCCTGCAGCGGGTGCGGCCAGTAACGGCCCCACCGGGACCGGGATGACGGTCTCGGGTGGCCGGAACGACACCGTGATGAACAACCGGTTCGTCAACAACGGCGCCTGGGGGGTGCTCTTCGTCCCCTATCCCGACAGCAGCACCCCGGCCGACGGCCAGACCTGCGCGTCGACCGGCGGGGTCCAGGAGTCGGGGCTCGGCTGTGTCTATGACCCCCAGGGCGACGCGCTGCTCCACAACACATTCACCCACGACGGCTTCTTCGCCAACCCGTCCAACGTGGACTTCGGCGAGTTGACGCTCAACGCACACGAGATCCAGAACTGCTTCCGGGCCAACGTGGCCCCACAGGGGAGCGTTCCCGCCAACCTCGAGCAGGCCCAGGCCAAGTGCGGCCCGACGACCCAGGCGTCCAACGCCGACCCGACGCTGCTCGGCCAGGTCCTCTGTGACACCGGGTTCGGCTCGTGCCCGGCCGGGGCCAGCTATCCCGCCTTCACCGGGGTGGTCATGCACCCGCTCCCCAAGCTGGCCACGATGCCGAACCCGTGCGCGGGAGTGCCGTCGAACGCGTGGTGTCGGTCGGGCAAGCCGGTCTGATCGGCCGCGGGCTCAGCCTGCGCCTCGACCGGCCAGCGTGGGCCCCCGGCCGAGGTCGGCGCACTCCAGGCAGACCCGCTCGGGAATCAGGCCGATCCGCATCAGCACGGCAAAGATCCGGCAGCCCAGGCACAGCCCGAACGCGGCCTCGAGGAACGCCGCACCATCGAGGGGGACCAACACCCAGCGGGCCACGCCCCACCCGGCGCTGACCCAGACCACCAGCGCGGCGGTGCTCATGAAGGCGCCCATGGCCTGGGCGAAGCGCTTGGGGGGCCCGGGGGTGGGCCGGGGCTCGAACGGCAGGGTCGGGACGGCGATGCGGGTGGCGAACTGGCCCAGAGGACTGAGCGAGGGCCCGGTCAGCACGCGCGCCCAGAAGCCGTAGACGAGGGGAACGAGGAACCAGGGGATCCCGAGCACGAGCGCCAGGGTCGTCATGACGACCACTCCCGAGGCGACGCTGCGGGCAGCGATCTCGTTGACGGGGTTGGGGAACGAGAAGAGGGAGCGAAGCCGTTCGCGCATGGGGTCCTCCCGACCGATCCGGCACCGAGACGGTGCTCAGCGTACCGGTGGGCTCGGCGATTGCCGACGCCCGCCAAACCGAGATCGGGCCACCGAGGCATTGCGCATGAGCGAGCTCTGAGAGGGGAGGTGGCCACGGTCGCCGGAGAGATGGCAGCTGAAATGGGCCGCACCGGCCCGGCCGCAGCCGGTCAAGGCAGTTCCGAGGTCGAGCGGGTACCTGGAACCGTTATGGCTAAGATTGTGGTGATGGCCGGCACATTGGCGGAGGGATCCGGTCCCCGGGTCCGGGTCACCCGGCAGAAGCGGGCGGTGGCCACCCTCTTGGACGAGACCGACGAGTTCACCAGCGCCCAGGACCTGCACGCCCGGTTGCGGGCGTCCGGGGAGCGGGTCGGCCTGGCCACCGTGTACAGCCAGCTCCGGGCCCTGGCCGGTTCCGGCGAGATCGACAGCGTCCGCGGCGACTCCGGCGAGACCCTCTACCGGCGGTGCGGGTCGCCGGTCCACCACCACCATCTGGTCTGCCGGCGATGCGGTCGCACCGTCGAGCTCGACGCGCCGGAACTCGAGTCCTTGGCCCGGCGGCTCGGTGAGGAGCACGGGTTCTCCCAGCTCGACCACGTCGTGGAGATCAGCGGGGTCTGCGCGCCGTGCTCGGGGGAGTCCGAGTAGGCCACCGGCTCGCGCTGGCAAGATGGGCCCGGGAAGCGCCGGAGGTGCCCATGTCGGACGGGTCGGGGATCGTGGAGGCCCAAGCGGGGGTGGCCGGGCGGATCCGGGAGATCGGCGAGGCCCGCTGGGACCTCCCAACCCCCTGTGCGGGTTGGTCGGTGAGGCGGCTCGTCGTCCACCTGGTCGAGGGCAGCCACATGGCCTCGAGGATGCTCGACGGCGCCTCGGCCGAGGAGGCGCGGGAGGTTTTCGGCGTCCCCCACGAGGATCTGGTGGCCGAGTCCGAGCATCGATTCGCCGAGGAGGCGGCCGCGTTCGGCCGCCCCGGTTCCTTCGAGATGATCGTCCATCATCCGGCCGCCGGCGACATCCCGGGCGCCGTCTTCTGCGGGATGCGCCTGACCGACTACGTGCTCCACACCTGGGACCTGGCCCGGGCCCTCGGGGTCGACGACGCGCTGCCCGAGCACCTCGTCGAGGCGAGCTGGTCGACCCTCCAACGGCTGTCCCCGGTCATCGGCCAGCTGGGGGTCTTCGGCGAGGGGCCGAGCGGCACGGTCGGCGAGGACGTCCCCGCTCGGGCTGCGGCTCCTGGACCTCTCGGGTCGCCGGCCGTAGCGGGGGGCGGGATCAGGCCTGGACGGCGGTCTCGAAGTGCTGGACCGTCGGGCGCGACGGGTAGTAGCCGTGCAGGAGCCCGCGCCATTCCTCGAACCCAGGTGACCTGCGGAACCCCTCCTCGTGGGCCTCGACCGAGTCCCACTCGACCAACAGGACATAGCGGTCTCGCTGTTCCAGGCAGCGCTCGAGCCGGAGCGAACGGAACCCCGGTGAAGCGGCGATGATGGCCTTGGCCTTGGCGAAGGCCGCTTCATATTCGGCGCTGCTGCCTTCGCGCACATCGAGCACTGCGTGTTCGAGGATCATGACGCCATCGTTGCCGAGATGGCGCCAGGGCGGCCAAGACGCCAGACCGCTCCCGGCACGAGGGCTCCCGCCGCCCGCTCTGTGCCGCCGCGAGCCCTTGACCAGCGGGTCCTTCGTGACCGATCGGTAACTTTCGGGAAAGTTGGCTCGTACTGGGGCTTGACGGGGTCGGGGTGTGGGTAGGCTGAATTCGTCGGTGGGGCGTGGCGCGGGCCGCGCAAGGATCGATCAAGCGGGTCCACCGACCATCCGAAGGGCACAGGAATGACCAAGGTTGAAGAGGCACCGAAAGTGCAGAGTTCAAAGAGCATCGTGGAGGAGATCCGCGCCTGGCTCAAGGAGAACTGGGACCCCGAGCTCACGGTCGCCGAGTGGTGGAACCGCCTCGGGCTCGCCGGCTGGTCCGCACCCACCCTTCCCACCAACGCCTACGGCCGCGGCCTGTCCAGGCCCGACGCCATCGGCGTGTCGCGCGAGATCGCCTCGTTCGGGGCGCTCGGCCCCCCCGGTGGGCTGGGCCTCCTCTTGGCCGCGCCGACCATCGCCACCCACGGGACCCAGGAGCAGATCGACCTCTACGTCCGCGACATCGTGACCGGACAGCGCGGCTGGTGTCAGCTCTTCAGCGAGCCCGGCGCCGGCTCGGACCTGGCCGGGCTGACCACCCGCGCCCTGAAGGACGGCGACGAGTGGGTCATCAACGGCCAGAAGGTCTGGACGTCGCTGGGCCAGTTCGCCGACCTCGGCATGCTGCTTGCCCGGACCAACCCCGAGGTGCCCAAGCACCAGGGGATCACCTGGATGGTGCTCGACATGCACCAGCCCGGCGTGGAAGTCCGTCCGCTGCGCGAGATGACCGGCAGCGCAATGTTCAACGAGGTGTTCATCAGCGACGCCCACGTGCCCGATTCGGCCGTCATTGGTGACGTGAACAACGGCTGGGCGGTCGCCAACACCACGCTGGCCTTCGAGCGCTCCGGGCTCGGCGCCGGCGGCGGCGGCGGCGGGTTCTCCGCGATGCCAGGCACGGTGGCCGATCAACTCGGTCGGCGGGCCGGTGAGTTCGTCACCCCGCGCAGTGGGGCCGCGAACGATGTCGCGGAGATGCTCCAACCGACGGGCCCCTCAGCGCTGGTCGCACTGGCCCGGGCGAACGGCAAGGACAAGGACCCGGTCATCCGCCAGGGCCTGGCCAAGCTGCACACCCTGGGTGAGGTGGCCCGGTTCAACACCGAGCGGCTGAAGGCCGCCCATTCGGTCGGCCGCGACATCCCGGGGCTGCCGAACATCGCCAAGCTCTCGATGAGCGACATCATGCGCCTGTCGCGCGACCTCGGCATGTCGATCGCCGGCGCCCAGGGCACGCTGCATGCGTACACCCCCGAGGAGCGCCAGGAGCTCGAGGGCCTTCCCGCCAGCGGCCTCGTGTCGGCGATCACCAGCCTGGCGTTGCACGCGCAGGCCCCGCCCATCTACGGCGGCACCGACCAGATCCAGCGCAACATCATCGGCGAGCGGGTGCTGGGGTTGCCCAAGGAGCCCAACAACGACCGCACCGCCCGGTTCTCGGAGCTACCGAAGAACGGCTGAGCGATCGGGCCGAGTGGCCCGGCTCGGCGACCCCGGCGACTTGGCCGCTCCCGAACCGTCGATCTGGCGTGGCCACGAAGTCGAGGAGGAGCCGATACCGGTGCGTTCTGTTCTGGAGCGCCACCGATCGGCACCCCAGGCGCCGGCCGGCTCGTGACGACGACGTGCGACACTTCCGAACCGGTGGGGAGGGTTGAGCCAGCACGCCGCGTGCCCAGGTCCGGCCTCAGCGTTCCTCGGGTACTCACCGGGGTGGTCGGGCTCTGTCTCGTCCTCCTGTCGGCAGGGTGCGGGTCTCCGCCGACCGCCACCGGTCCGTCGCGGGCACCGAGCTCCACAACCGCTCCGGCGGCCCGTCCCCTCCCCGCTGGCTACAGCCTGGTCGCGCGTGCTACCGGGCCGACGGTGGAGGTGTTCGCCCACCCGGGGGACAGCGTTCCAGAACTCACGCTGCCCAATCCTTGGTTGCTCAACGGGGACCCTTCGACGCCGGTCGCCCAGGTGTTCCTGGTGCTCGGTCCCACCCGCGGCGGCTGGGCCGAGGTACTGCTCGCGGAGCGCCCCAACGGCAGCCTGGGGTGGGTCAGGCTGTCGGCGGTGGATCTTCTCACCGATCCCTATTCCATCGACGTTTCCATCGGGACCCACACGATCAACGTCTTGGACGGCGGCCGCATCATCTACAGCGGGCCTGTTGCCACCGGGGCGCCCACCACGCCCACCCCGGCCGGCGAGTACTACATACGGGTCCTATTGCGGCCCACGGAACCGAACAGTGTCTACGGGCCCTACGCGTATGGCCTGTCGGCCCACTCAGACGCCCTGACCACCTTCGACGGGGGCGACGCCGAGATCGGGTTGCACGGCAACGACGATCCGTCGGTGCTGGGCCAGAGCGTGACCCACGGCTGCGTGCGCATGGACAACGCCGAGATCACCACCCTCGCCGCCGTCCTGCCCCTCGGCACCCCGGTGTACCTGGAGCCTTGAGCTCCGGCTCCTAGCCCGTGAAGGTGGGCTGAGCGGGCACCGCGGGTGCCGGAGGTGCCGTGCCCGGGGGAGGCGTCGTCGTGGCGGTGGTGGTCGGCGGCGTCGTGGTCGGCGTGGTCGTGGTGGTGGTGGTCGTGGTCGTCTCCGTGGTCAGGGTGACGGTCAGTGTGCCCACGGTCTGCGCGGTGGAGGATCCCTGGTCGTTGCAGTACTCGGTGAACGTTGCGAGACCGGGGGCGGCGCTGCTGGCCACCGTGCCGGGCCACACCCCGGCACCGTCGTTGACCACCAACTGGCCGGCCGGATTGCCGGAATGGTCGGTGAGGACGATGGTGGCCGTCGGGCCCGCACAGGTGATGTTCTGGGTGATGGTGAAGTTGCCCCCGGGTGCCACCGTGGTCGGGATGACCGAGAAGCTGGTGACGACGAGCGCGTTCGCGGCCTGGCCGAACGCCAGCCCGACGGACACCGCCATCGCCACAACCACTGCACCGGCGAGCAGACGACGTCGCATCGGGCCCCCTTCGTCGGGTTCGCGTTCCCGCGGAGTCTCTCACCGGGCGCGGGCCGAGGCAACCGGTTTCGGGCGAGGCCGGACCCGGAAGCACAAGCGGGAAAGACCACCCGAAGCCGGTGTTGGCAAGCTCGCCACGCCGGGCCCATGGAGAGGGGGCGACGTCTGCCCTGAATCAATCGGGCGGATCAGTTGGGCAACAGGCCGGCCGACAGCAGCCGGTGAGCCCAGTCGGCCACCGGCGCCAGAGCCAGGTGGAGCCCTCCGTAGGCCAGCCCGACCTGCAGCGCCACGCACACCCACAGCGCTGCCCGTTCGGAGGCCCTGACCCGCTCGGGCAAGAGCACCAGGGCGACCACGCCCAGGAGGACCACCACGGTTGGGCCCGACAGCGGGGCGCCTACCCAAAGGTCCGCGATGACGCAACCGACGAACGCGAGACAGGCCATGGCCGAGGATGGCCGCCGAGAGAACATCAACACGGCCGCGACCACCAGGACCGGCGCGAACACCAGGTCGTGGCCGACCGAGCTGGCGGCGCGGGCCAGCGACGCCCACGCGCCGCCGGGGAAGCGGAAGAGGCCCGGGTCGGCCCCCAAGAAGCTCCGGGTCCAGCTGCCGCTGAAGCGCCACTGCAGGAACGCCCACCCGGCCAGGGCGGCGGCGGAAGGGAACAGGACCACGGTCGCGGCGGCCCGGCGTCGCGCGATCTCGCGGACCGCCCTGGCCTGGGGTGCGACGAAGAGGGTGGCCAGCGCGCCGGCGACGGCGAAGGGGAGAGCCGCGAGGTCGCACATGGTGGCCAGGCCAAAGCCGATGCCGGCGATGAAGCCGCTCTCGGTGGAGCGGTTGAAGGTGAAGTCGAGCAGCCCGGTGAGCGCGACCGACAGGAGGCTAAGGGTGAGGAAGGCCGAGAAATCCTGGGTGGCCACGAACCAGAACGCCGGCGTGAGCACGACCGCCGCGGTGAGCAGCACCGCGGTGAGCACCGAAACCGCCCGGAGCAGCAGCCGCTCGATGGTCAGCTGGATGAGGATCCCGGTGCACAGCCCGCCAGCGATCGCGAGACCCTGGGCCCCGCCGGGGAACAGCCGTGCCGCGGCGATGGTGATCGGTGGATAGGCGTGCGTCACCCATCCGAGCTGTCCCGACGCCCAGTGCAGCGAGGCCGCCTGTCGGTGGAGCAGGTCGTTGGCCGCCGACGGGCCACCGGCCGCGTTGGCGAGGTCGGCCAGCGCCACGAACGGCAACGAGACGGCCAACCGGACCGCCCAGCGGACCCAGTTGGTCCGCGGCCATCGCTGGGCACGCCACCTAAGGAAGGTCGGGGCGTGCAGCGATGTCGCTGGTGAGGCCATGCTCCGTCTTCTCCCAGTAGTGCGGCTTGACCATCAGCTGCCACAACGCCTTGTAGGCGGCGATCGAGTGCAGCAGCCAGTAGAGGGGGTTGGCGAGCGCCCACAGGACGAGGCGGTAGCGGCGCCGCTTGAACACCCCCATCATCGAGACGTAGATCATCATGGCGTTGCCGACGATGAGGCAGGCCACGCTCACCCACAGGACCCAGCCGGGGAAGAACCGCGCGACGGACTTGGGCCCGACGATCATGGTGATGGCGAAGAGCAGGTAGAGGGGCGGGACGAACAAGAAGGAGAGCGGTGTGCCCCCGACGAGGAGGGCAAAGCCCAGGGTCTTGGTCCACCCGGTCGCCCGGACCAGCTCGACCGGGTGGCGAAGATGGACGAGGGTCGTCTGGAGGTAGCCCTTGATCCAGCGCGACCGCTGCCGGATGAAGTTGCGGTAGGCGTTGTTGGCCTCCTCGAAGGTGGTCGAGGAGATGACGCCGACGGTCTCGCCGAGGGCGGCCGAGCGGATACCGAGATCGGCGTCCTCGGTCACGTTGAACGGGTCCCAGCCCCCCAGGCGCCGCAGCGCGTCGGTCCGGAAGTGGTTGGACGTCCCGCCGAGCGGGATCGGGAGCCGCATCGCCTCGAGGCCCGGGAGCATGTAGTCGAACCAGAACGAGTACTCGAGCGTGAACATCTTGGTCAGCGCGTTCTCGCCCGCGTTGAAGTAGTTGAGCGCTGCCTGCACGCACACCTGGCGCTCGTCGGCCCGCCCGAACGCCACCAGCGCGGCCTTCAGCTGGTCCGGTTCGGGCCGGTCCTCGGCGTCGTAGATGACCAGGAACTCCCCCCGGGCCAGGAACAGCCCGACGTTGCAGGCCTTCGGCTTGGTCTGGGGCTGGCCCGGCGGGACCGTCACGATGGTGACCGTCTCGGGCGGCCTCGCCGCGATCGCGGCCCGGCGAGTCTCGTCGTCGTCCTGCTCGAGCAGGAGCAGGATCTCGAGCTTGTCGGGCGGGTACTCGAGCCGCGACAGGTTCGCCATGAGCGCACCGACGACGTTGGCCTCGCGGTAGGCGGGCACGAGGATCGTGTACAGAGGGAGCTCGTTGTCGGTGAGCGCCGCGATGTCCTGCTTGGTCACCGATTCGGTGTACTCGTAGCGCGACCCGACCATGCAGACGATGAACTTGAACAGCACCGACACCAAGAAGCCGACCCCGATCACCGCGGACAAGATGACGGTCGAGCCGATCGGGGCGAGAAGGAATGCCTCGGCGGCGATCACGAGCACCGCGATCGCAACGACGGTCTGGGCGGTGCTCAGCACCCGGCGCGCCGAGTGGTCCTCGTCTCGCCGCCACAGCCCGAGGGTCGCCTCGTCGAGGATCACGTCGGCAAAGCACTGCCCGATGGCGCGGCGGATGTCCCAGTCGGTGGTGGCGACCAGGCGGACCGGCAGGCCGAGCTGGGCCGCGATGGCCTGGGCGCGATCGCGCTCGGGCCGCTCGGCCGTCGCGATCAGGACCGACCCGTCGGACAGGCGGTGGACCGGGATCCACAGCTCGACGGCCAGGCGGTGCGGGTCCAGGCGGGTGAGCAGCGAGCGGTCGATGGCGGTCACGGTCAGGTCCACGAACGGGCAGTTCCAGGACTCCGACAGGACCCGGTAGACGTCCAGCCGGCGGACGAGGCCGGCCGCGATCAGGATGCTGCCGAGCCGCGATCCGGTGACCCGTTGGATCCCGAGCGCCCATTCGAGCTCGGCCGGGCTGAGCAGGCCCCGTTCGATCAGGGAGGTGCCGAGGGGTTCGGTACGCCGGGCCAGCGCTGGGGCGACGACCGTCATCGGGCCAAGACTAAGGTCCGCCCCTTCGGCCGCCAGGGACCCCGAAGCGGCCCGAATGAACCTCAGACCAGGAACGACACCCGGGAGATCGTGACCGCGCGGCCACCGAGGACCACCCGCTCGCCGGCACGGCGCATGCCGACGATCCCACCGCGCGCCGACGCCTGCTCCCCGGTCAGGTTGTCCCGCCCCAGCCGCTCTCCCCAGAACGAGGCCAGCGTGCAGTGCGCGGAGCCGGTGACCGGGTCCTCGGGGATGCCGGTGGCCGGGGCGAAGACCCGGCTCACGCAGTCGATTCCCGTCCGGTCGCCCGAGGCCGTGACGATCAGGGCCCGGCCGCCCATTCGCTCGATGGCCGGCAGGTCGGGCACCATCGACCGCACCTGCGCGGCACTGTCTAATTGGGCCAGGCCGTCGAACCGCCCCCTCCCGAACCAGCGCACGCCGTCCAGACCCGTCCCGGACGGCAGCGCGGCCTCAACGGGCGGGTCGGCCGGGAAGTCCATCTCGATCAGGCCGTCTTGGGTCAGGGAGCACACCAGCTCGCCGCCCTTGGTGTGGAACCGGGCCGGGCGCCCGAGCACGTGCGTGGTGGCCAGGGTGGCGTGGCCGCACAGGTCCACCTCGACCGTGGGGCTGAACCACCGCAGGTCGTAGCGGTCCCCGCCGCGACTGACGGCGAAGGCGGTCTCTGAGAGGTGCATCTCGGCCGCGACGGCCTGCATCAGCTCCTCCGCAGGGAACTCGTCCAGCACGGCGACCGCGGCGGGGTTCCCGGAGAAGGGCCGGTCGGTGAATGCGTCGACCACCGTCAGTTCGAGTGTCAAGACCGACACGCTACCGACCCCGCCGGGGCACCCGTGTGCGCAGCGGGGCGGGGTGAGGGACAATAGGGCGGGCGCGGCCGTACTGGCCCGTCGACCATGGGATCGAGCAGGGAGGCATGCCGTGGGGGAGCTGTCGGGAAAGGTCGCCGTCGTCACCGGAGCCAGCCGAGGCATCGGCGCGGCCGTCGCCGAGCGACTGGCCGGGGCCGGGGCCGCGGTCGCGGTGACCGCGCGGACCGGCCAGGAGGGTGACCACCCCTTCGCAGGGAGCGTGGCCACGGTGGTGGACGGCATCACCGAGAACGGCGGCAAGGCCTTTCCGATCGTCGCCGACCTCTCGGTCCAGGCCGACCGCAAGCGGATCATCGACACGGCCACCAAAGAGCTCGGTCCTATCGACATCTTGGTCAACAACGCCGCCATCACCTACTTCGAGCCGGTGATCGAGTTCAACGAGAAGCACTTCCGCCTCATGTTCGAGGTGCAGGTGCGGGCCCCCTTCGAACTGGCCCAGCTGGTGCTGGGGGGCATGATTGAGCGCAAGAGCGGCTGGATCGTCAACATCTCCTCGGGCGCCGCTCGGCACCCCCAGGGCCCGCCCTACGCGGGGCGCCGAGGCGGTGGCGGCACCGTCTATGGCATGTGCAAGGCCGCCCTGGAGCGCTTCACGACCGGCCTCGCCTCGGAGGTCCACGAGGACGGGATCGCGGTGAACGTGGTCTCGCCGTCGGGCCTGGTGCTGACCCCGGGGGTTATCCACCACCGGCTCGACCAGTTCACGCCGCCCGAGCGCCACGAGCCGGTCGAGGTCATGGCCGAGGCGGTCTACGTGCTCGCCACCGGCGACCCGGCCACGCTGACTGGCAAGGTCACCTACGCCAAGCAGATCTTGGACGAGGTGGGCAAGAAGTCCGACTCGGCCTGAGGCCGCCCCGGCGCATTAGAACGGCTCGGATTCCCGGGCCTCGTTGACCAGCTGGTCGGCCTCGCTCGCCCTCAGCACGCCTGCGGTGACCGCCGCCGCGGCGGCTTCGGAGAACCGGGCCACATAGTGGTCGTGGTCGTCGTAGAGGGCGACCAGCTTCTCGGTGCCGAACGGCTCGTGCCCGCCGCCGAGGCCACCCAGGCCGGCGACCGGGCTCACCCCGGTGTTGTGGGCGACCGGGACCTCCATGCCCGGCATCCGGACGCCGCCGAGCGCGTTGTCGTGCTCGTCCCGTTCGATGTCGGTCGGGTCGCCCGACATCTGGATCAACGGTTGGGTGGGCGGTGGGGGACCGCCGGCGATCCAGCGCTGGAGGTGCCCGAGCGCCGCGCTTGCGGCGGGCAAGTACGAGATGTGCGACGGCGGGTTCGGGTTGGCCCGGCCGACCAGGCCGTCGCGCTCCGCCTTGGCCGTTCGGCGCCGGAGCTGGGGGGCCGAGACGTGCGAGGCGCCGGCCACCTCCCAGAAGCGGAAACGATCGGTGTCGGCTTGGCGCGCCGCGAAGTAGGCGGGGGCCTCGGTCTCCGAGTTCACCAGCATGATCGGCGCGTCGAGGTCGTCGCGCAGCGTGGTCCGCGTGCGGAAGACCGGTGCGGGGCTCGCCGAGTTGGCATCGAAGATCACGTCGTCGTCGATCGACGCGCCGCTCCCGAAGTGGATGAGCACCAAGAAGCCGTCGAATGTCTGCGTGAGCGGCTGCACCGCGTTGATGTAGGTGGCCAGCCGGGCCGCCGACTGCGACGCCCCGAGTGCGACGACCCGTTCGACCGTCAAGCCGCCGAGAGGATCGACCGGCTGGGTCGTCCGGTCCGGTCCCACCGCCACCGCGGCCTGAGTGAAGATCTCGTACGAGTAGCGGTCGCCGGGATGTTCGAGGCTGGCGTAGCGCCCGGGGTCCCAGGTCCTCAGCCCCTGTGGCATCGAGGCAACCCCATCGATACCGACCTGCTGCGCGGACGCGCATGCGTAGGCGAAGCCCTCCTCGAACATGATCGGAAGCTCGGCCAACAGTTCGTAGCCCGCGGTCACGTTGTTCCACCCGACGATCACCGTGCCGTTGAACCGGGCCGGGTCGGCGGGGCGTTGGACGAGGACCCGGGTCCGGAACGGCGCCGACCCGGCCGGCTCGGCCGACCAGTGACCGTCGTAGCCGAACTCGGCGGCCGGACGGTAGCCGACCGCCTCTCCCTCGAGGAAGAACTCCTCCTCGACGTAGCCGATCTGGGAGAGGTCGTCGATCGAACAGGCGAACGGCCAGCCCCGCTGGCCACCGGTGATCGGCCCGACCACGGTGGGAGCGGACGACGTGGTCTTCGGTTCTGTGGTCATGTCCCCGTGAAGTTGGGCGGCCGGCGCTCACGGAAGCTGAGCATGGACTCGGCCAGGTCGTTGGGTGCCCGGCGGGCGTAGTTCAGTCCCGCCGTCTCGTAGCGGAGGGCCTCTTCCAACCCGACGTTCATGTTGTGCTGGAGGACCCGCTTCCCCGAGCGGATGGCGAGCGGGGGCAACGCGGCGACGGTAGTGGCCAGCCGCACCGCCTCGTCCAGCGCTCCTTCCCCGTCGGCCAGCCGGTCGAGCAGCCCCAGCCGGTACGCCTCCTCGGCCCCGACGTCGCGGCTGGTGAAGATGAGGTCGGCGGCCCGCGAGTAGCCGATGATCCTCGGCAGGAAGTAGCTCATCCCCGAGTCCGGGCTGAGCGAGCGCTCGGCGAACACGGTGCGGAACCGGGTGCGGGTGTCACCGGTTCGCATGTCACACGCCAGGGCGAGGCTCATGCCGGCTCCTGCGGCGACGCCGTTCACCGCCGCGATTGTCGGCTTGGCGATGCCCGAGATGCCCATGGCCTGGCGCCCGACCCACCCGAACTCGTCTGCCCGCTCGGAGTGGATCGGCTCGGACCGCTCGCTCGGCCGCTGGCCGGTGAGGTCGACGCCCGAGCAGAAGCCGCGACCCGCGCCGGTGATGACGAGCGCCCAGACATCGTCGTCCTCGTTCACCTGTTCGCACAGATCGAGGAGCTCCTTGGACAGCTGCCGGCTGAGCGCGTTGAGCTTGTCGGGGCGGTCCAGGGTCGCGACGGCGACGTGGCCGTCGCGCTCGAACCGCAGGTTCGACTCGCTCACCTCGGACCCCGCCTGCTCAGTTCAGGCGCTCGATGACCATGGCCATGGCCATGCCGCCGGCCGCGCACATGGTCTCCACACCGATCGACTTGTCCATCGTCTGGAGGTCGTTGATGAGTGTCGTCATGATCCGGGCGCCGGTCATCCCAAAGGGATGGCCGAGGGCGATCGCCCCGCCGTTGGGGTTGAGCTGGTTCTCGATATCGACCCCGGTCTCCCGGCAGACGGGCAGCACCTGGGCCGCGAAGGCCTCGTTAAGCTCCACGACGTCCACGTCGGAGATCTTCATGTTGGCGGCGGCCAGGACCTTCGGAATCGCGTCGATCGGGGCTACGCCCATGATCTCGGGGTCGTTCCCGCTCACCGCCGACGCGACGATCCGGGCCAGCGGCTTCAACCCCAGCTGGTTGGCCCTGGTCAGGCTCATGACGAGCACGGCGGCCGCCCCGTCGTTGAGCGGGCAGGAGTTCCCGGCGGTGACCGTCCCACCCTCGGGCTTGAAGACCGGTTGGAGCTCGGCCAACCGCTCGAGGGTGGTACCCGGACGCGGACCATCGTCCTTGCTGACCACCGTGCCGTCCTCCTTGGTGACCGGGGTGATCTCACGCTCGAAGAAGCCGTTCTCCTGGGCCGCCACCGCGCGGTCCTGGCTCAGCTTGGCGAACGCGTCCTGGTCCTCCCGGGTGACCCCGAACTTCTCGGCCACGTTCTCGGCGGTCATGCCCATCGGGATGAAGACGAACGGGAATCCGGTGTCGCGCCCGAGCAGCTTCGGGTTGAGCCCGCCCGGGCCGATGCCCCGGCCGCGCGCCGCCGCCGGCGCCTCACCTTCGGGGGCGGGCGGTCGCGAGCTCTTCTCGACACCGGCCGCGACGAACACCTCGCCCTCACCCGCCTTGATGGCGTGGGCGGCCGAGCGGATCGCCTGGAGGCTCGACGAGCAGAAGCGGTTGAGGGTGAGCCCCGGGACGCTCAGCGGGAACCCGGCCAGGATGCCGGCGGTGCGGGCGATGCTGAACCCGACCTCGCCCTGCTGGGCGACGTTGCCACAGATGATGTCGACGATGTCCTCGTGATTGACCTCGGGGACCTTGTCCATCAGGGCGTTCAGGATCGTGGCCATGAGCTCGTCGGCTCGGTAGTCGACCAGCGAACCCTTGTTGGCTCGTCCGATCGCGCTCCGAGCCGTCGCAACAATTACCGCTTCTTCATCCGGCACCGGGGTGCTCCTCGTCTCTCGTCGTTGCTTTGGTTTGCGTTGCTTCCTGTCCGCCACGAGGTGGCGAGACCGCTCAACCGGCCACCGGCTCCTTGGGAAGCCCGAGCGACCGCTCGCCGATGATGTTGCGCTGGATCTGGCTCGTGCCCGAGAAGATCGTCCCGGCCCGGCTGCCCAAGAACACCTGCTGCCAGGGGTCGGTCCGGTAGCCGGCCCCCTCGGGTCGGATCATGCCCTGCGCGCCGACCAGGTTGATGGCCACGTTGCCGAAGCGCTTGTGGTACTCGGACCAGAAGAGCTTGTTGACGCTCGCCTCGGGGCCCGGCTCGCGCTTGGCGGCGAGCGTTGCCAGCAGGCGAAGGCCCGAGTAGCGCATGATCTCGACATGGCAGTACGCCCAGGCGAGATCCTGTCGCACCAGCCGATCGTCGGCGCGCGACTGCTTGCGGGCCGTCTCGACCAGCTCCCAGAACTCCCGCTCGTAGCGGAGGTGCTGGGTCGTCGCGCTGCCACCGCGTTCGTTGCCGAGCGTGGTCATCGCCACCCGCCAGCCGTTGTTGAGTCCGCCGATGACGTTGAAGACCGGCGCCCGTGCGCCGTCGATGAACTCCTGGCAGAACCCGCTGGCGCCCGACATCTGGCGCAACGGCTGGAGGTCGATCCCGTTACTCGAGCCGTCGTCGCGCGTCATGGGGACGAGCACGTAGGAGAGGCCTCGGTGCTTCGGCACATCGGGATCGGTCCGGCACAGGGTGAACATCGTGTTGGCGACGTGCGCTCCCGATGTCCACACCTTCTGGCCGGTGACCACGACCTCGTCACCGTCGACGACCGCCCGTGTCTCGACCCCGGCGAGGTCCGAGCCGTGGTCCGGCTCCGAGAAGCCCTGGCAGTATCGGTCGGTGCCGTCGATGATGCGGGGCAGGAAGTGGGCCCGCTGTTCGTCGGTGCCGTGCACGATGATTGACGGGCCGACCAGGGACTCGCCCATGCCGCGGATCACCCGGGGCATGCCTTCGCGGTCGAACTCCTGGTTGAGGACGGCCATCTCGACCCCGGAGAGGCCCCGACCGCCGACCTCCTCGGGCCACTGAGGGCAGATCAGGCGCTGCTCGGCCAGCGCCGCCTCCCATTGGCGCCACGCCTCGGCGCGGCCCTCCGGGTCGTCCTCGGACAGCCCGGCGAACCCGGGCTGGGCGTTCACCCCGGCCAACTGCTCGATCCGGTGCTCGGAGAGGAAAGTCCTGATCTCGTCGCGGAACGATCGAAGTTCGGCACCCAGGTCGAGTTCCATGTGCCCCCCTTGTTGTGGCCAGTACCCCCGAAGTTACCGCGCCCAAGGGCCCCGGCACACTTGGACTCGAGGCCCTGGCAGGGACAGGTGGAAACGGTTGCCTGACCGCGCCCGAAGTCCACCTGCGTCCCGCCGCAGACGGACCGCGACTTGGGGTGCCGGTTCCGATCGGCCGACGTCGAGGTCGGCCGGGTCCGAGGTCCTAGGACCGGGGCTTTAGGGGTCCAGGCGGGCCGAAGCGGTCCCCGAGAGCACCCGGTCGCCGGCCTCGTTCACGGTGACCACCGTGAACGAGGCCACCTGCCCGCCCTTCCCGTCCTCGATCGACTCCACGGTGGCGGTGGCGGTCAGGGTGTCGCCCGGCCACACCTGTTTCTCGAAGCGGGCGCCGTAGGAGAGGAGGCGCCCGTCACCGACCCAGTCGGTGAGCAGGCGCCCGGTCAGGCCCATCGTGAGCATCCCGTGCGCGAACACGGTCGGGAACCCGGCCACCTTGGTCACGTAGATCTCGTCGGTGTGGAGCGGGTTGTAGTCGCCGGACGCGCCCGCGTACTGGACGATCTGGGTTCGGGAGAGGTTGTCGACGACCACCGCGGTGTGGCTGTCGCCGACCTTGAGTTGCGATGCGGACAGTGCCATCAGTCGGACTTCTCCTCGGAGCTCGGGGCGGGGCCGCTGGTGCGAACACCCACCCCGCGGGCGGTGACCACGAGGTTCCCCTCGGCGTCATGCCACTCGGTCACGGTCTCGTTGAACTGCAGGTGGCCCGACCGCCCGGTGCGCTCCCAGCTCTTGCCTTCCTTGTTGGTCGGCGTGAGCACGTCGCCGGGGCGGATCGGCCGGTGGTACTCGTAGTGCTGCTCGGCGTGGAGGCCGACGCCACCTCCTCCACCGCCTCCTCCTGCTCCGCCACCGCTTCGTGCGCCACCCGAAGGTGCACGCTCGGCGCGTTGTGCACTCGTGGGCTCCTTCCCCGAGCCGAACCACGGTTGGCCGATGCGTGGGCGCAGGAAGTAGTTCGGGTTGAACTGGGCGCTCGCCTGGACGAACGTCGGCGGCGCGACGATGCCGCCCACCTCGCCCGACTTGGCCTTGTCCCCGTCGTAGTACACGGGGTTCGGGTCACCCACGGCCCGGGCGAACATCATGATGTGCCCCGCTTCAATCGGGAAGTTCCACTCCTCCATCTGCGACCTCCTCGCGTTTCGGCCCCACTGCAACCCATGGTCGACTTGAGCAGCGCCAGGTTAACCCGATGCCCCACCATTAGGATTGGCCGCCATCGGCGACGCCATCGCCGGTCGTCGAGAGGAGCGCGGCGTGAACAGTGCTGACTTCGCCGAGATCGTGTCGGTCACCCGAGAGTTCATCCGGGGCAAGGTCGTCCCCACCGAGAACCTGATCGAGGAGAACGACGAGGTCCCCGACGACATCCGCCAGACGGCCAAGGACATGGGCCTCTACGGGTTTGCCATCCCCGAGGAGTACGGCGGGCTGGGGCTCAACTTGGAAG
>Ga0209415_10005873_pt1 | contig 21933 bp, 20 predicted proteins | sample PeaSoiSIISIP2007_FD_187696 | JGI IMG/M metagenome (GOLD analysis project Ga0209415, IMG submission 187696) | Peat soil microbial communities from Weissenstadt, Germany - SII-SIP-2007 (SPAdes) (version 2) | ecosystem: Environmental > Terrestrial > Soil > Wetlands > Peat | place: Germany... | reverse complement strand
CGTCGTCACTACACCGATGGGGCCGAAGAGCACCACCTGGGGCAGCTGCTGGAGGTCAGCTGGCTGGCCACCGGGGCTGGCTTGCACCAGGTCCACGACCCCGATGGGTTCCGCTGGGCCAAGGACTGAGCGGACACCTGCTGTTCTGCCAGAGGGTGCCGAACAACACGAACGCCCCCACGAAGTAGCAACGAGCAGCTCGCTGTTACCGTTTCCGATCCCACTGGACGCTGCCATCAGACGTGGTGACTAACTCCAGCGCGAGGGCCTCGGCCAATGTCGCAGCAACTTCCAGAGCCCCAGCGAGGCGTAGGACGTCACCATCGGAGTAGATCACTTCGTGCCAATCAGGGCGGTGGGGATACCACACGATGCTGACGATCTCTCGTAGTTCGCCGTCAACGGGCGCCGGTCGTGACATCGTGGCAGGCCTCGCTGACACTCCGGCACGCTGGCACACCGCTCTGAGAACCTCTGGACATCGACTGGCCGAGCTTGAGAACCTGCGGCGTTCCATCGCCATGAGCAACCCCCGGTCACCAGGCGCCCTGGACCGCGAGGAGGCCATGGAGGTGCTTCCGGCTGGCTCAGGGCGTCGAGCGACGGCTCTGGACACTCAGGGAGGGCCTTCGGAGGCTCGTAGACGACGAGACGTGACGAACCGCCGTCGAATCGGAAGCTGAGCGTTCTACAGCGGGAGATGTCGGTTCAACCGCCGGTCCCAAAACCGAGCACCAAGGGCGGTCAGAACCCCCAGTACGACGGCCCCGGCAATCCAGAGATTGAGGCCAACGGTGAGGGCAACAAAGACGATGCAGCCGATTGCTACCGGTCGTCCCCACATCCTGAACACGGAGCGTCCCATAAATGTCAAAATTACTCTGACAACCTGGGGCGTGTACCACTCTTCCGGCGCGCTGTGCGGTCACCCGACTGTCGTCTCCTCTTGGTAGCCAAAGTGGTAGCCACCAGCGCGAAACTCGCGATGGCCGCTTATGACGGGGGAGCAGGCGAGTCACTCTTGACCTGCTCTTTCGGCGACTCAGGCGAAGAGCTGAAGATCGGTGATCGTGCTCAGAAGCGCCTGGGTGTCAAGAGGTCGCGAGTTCAAGTCTCGCCAGCCCGACCAACAAAGCTCAGGTCAGAGGGCCATTCCGGCAACCCGGACGACCGCTGATTTCGCGCCGACTGTTATGCTCGCATCGACCTGTAGGTGGAGACCGAACCGTAAACCTTGATGGAGTTGTGGGCCTACATGCGCTTCGGATTGCAAGATGTGAGGGCCACGACAGAGGATGCAGTCGGCGCTGCGTACAGGGGGCTCAGCGCCGCTCGGGTGAACTACCGGGAGCGGAGGCGTCGGCGAGGTGAGTCGGCCCGATTCAGCGCGGCGTATGCGCGGGCGTCGTTCATCGGCGGATGGCTGGCGAGGGATGAGGCTGAACTGCTCTTCGAGATCGCTGCCGCCGTTCCGGACGGACAGGATATCGTCGAGATCGGTTCGTATCTCGGCCGATCAACGGCCTTCCTCGCCATGGGTGCAGGGCCGGGTCGGACAGTGCACGGCGTCGATCCGCACACCAGTGGCTGCCTTCAGCTCGGGAGCGGAGAGGGGATCGACACCTCGAAGCAGTTCCGCCGCAATATGGCCCAGGTGGGGGTGGAGGACAAGGTGGAAGCCCACGTCATGGTCTCGGTGGAGGGAGCACACTCCTACCAGGGCAGGCCCGTCGGCTTGCTGTTCGTGGACGGCAACCACTCCGAGAAGGCTGTCTACGAGGACGGAAAGGAGTGGTCGGTCCACCTGGCCCCTGGGTGTGTCGTGGCCTTCGACGACATCAGTTGGCACGGGGTCGAAGAAGGGGTGAAGCGACTCGTGGCCGACGGTGTGCTGCCCCCGATCACCAGCCGCGTCGGCAAGATCGGCCTGTGCGGCCCCTCGGCGCGGTGGCCGGCGCGCGTCCGTGAAATAGTGCGGCCGGTTGCGCCCCCCGGAGGTGCGAGGATGTTCTTGCGGGGATTCCTCCCTCTACCGAAACCACATGTGAGCGAGCACGAACAACAGAGGATGCCAAGCCCCTGAAGCTTGTTTCTACGCGCCGGAGTTGTCGACGATCTGGGCGATCTCCACGAAGTCGATGGCGGGGCGGACACCGTAGAGAACCGTCACCCGCTCCCGCAGCTCATCTGTGAAGAATCCGTCTGCTGCTTCTCTTGAGTCCCAGACGTAGAAGTTCACAGCGCGTTGGTTCTTCTCATCGAATGTGAAGAACTTGAAGCGCAAGCCGGGCATGCCTTCGAACATGGCACGCGCCTTTTCGGCCACACCTGTCACCCGTCCCCGATCGAAGTCACCGTCGTACTCGAACGTCACGTTCACGCCGATCACATCCGCCCCTTTCTCCTGAGGTCGAGGCCCGGTCCGAGCCCGGACTCGCCGACGGCGATCCCGACGGGACCACCGCCTCACCAGACGCACGGTCTACCAGTCCCCACCCGCGCTCCGCACGGGAAGCCGCGTGTCGGAGCAGATCCCCGACGGGTGCCGCTGTCCAACAGTCGGTAGATTCCCTGCCGTGCCCGAGGGAACGCCTGACGACCCCGGGCCCGACGCCGAAGACAGCTCTTCGTCAGCCCACGTTCCGGTCACGGCGTCCCCCGACGGCGAGACCGGTGTCCCCACCTCTCGCACCGAGCGAAGGAAGGCAGATCGAGCACGATCCTCCAAGCGACGCAGGCGCGTCGTGTTCATCTCGGTCACGAGCCTCGTGTGCCTCGTGATTCTGATCATCGCCGCCGGGGTGGCCTTTCTCTGGTACGAGAACAACCGCATCCACCGCGTCGACGTGAAGCACCTGGCCGGAGTGCAGGCCCGTGGTGCCCAGAAGGACGTGCAGAACATCCTCCTCATCGGCTCGACGACGCGGTGTGGCCTGAAGCAGCAGAACGCCGCCTTCGGCCTGTGCGACCAAGGGGTCACTGGGGTCAACAGTGACGTCGTCATGATCCTCCACCTCGACCCCGACCATCATCGGGCCTCCATTCTCTCCATCCCGCGCGACACCTTCGTACCCAACGCCCACCCCGGAGGGGTCAACAAGATCGACGCCGCTTTGGGAGCACCGGAGGGCCCGGGCCAGCTCATCGCGGCCATTACCGAGGACTTCGGCATCCCCATCCAGCACTACGTGGAGCTGAACTTCGACAGCTTCCAAGGCGTCGTCGATGCGCTGGGCGGGGTGAAGATGTACTTTCCCATGCCCGTCTACGACCAGCAATCGTCGTTGTACGTCCCCAAGACTGGCTGCCAGACGCTCAACGGGTTCCAGGCACTCGCCGTCGTGCGTGCCCGGCACCTGCAGTACCGTCCGCCGAGCGATGCCGGTGTGTCGAAGTACGACTGGCCCTACGACCCGCAGAGCGACCTCAGCCGGATCCGCCGTGACCACGAGTTTCTGCGCGTCATGGCCTCCGCCGTCGGCAAGCGTGGGCTCGGGAACCTCGTCACCGACCTCAGGCTGATCGACTCACTCTCGGGCAATCTCGAGGTCGACAACGGGTTCTCGGCGATCGCCATGTCCCACCTCGTCCTGGACTTCCACAGCATCGATCCCAACGCCGCTCCGCAGTACACACTCCCGGTCGTCGAATACGGACAGGAGTACTACTACCAAGGCGGCGACTACGGCGACGTGGTCTTCCCCGTCCAACCCCAGGACCAGGAGGTCGTGGCCCGGTTCCTGGGCAACACGCCGACCGAGGACACATCGGGTCGAGCCCTCCCGGCACCAAGTTCGTTCACCGTCGCCATCGAGAACGGGAGCGGCCTCTACCACCAGGGGAGCACCACGGCCGCAGCCCTCAAGGGGCTCGGCTACGACGTGACGTCGGTGACCAACACTCCGGAGGGCGCCTCGACCACAGAGACGACCGTTCTCTATGCCAACCCCGCCGAGCTCGACGACGCCCTTCGGGTCCAATCGTCGCTGTCGGGACTGGCCGTCTTGGGATACGACCCGGGATTGCTCAGCAAGAGCACGTCGAGACCCGGAGCGAGTGACACCTCCAGCACCATCGACGTCGGCTCCGCGCTGCCCACGTCCACCAGCGCGGATGTCGTCCTCGTGATCGGCTCCAACATGTCGGTCAACGCTCCGGCGAGCCCGTCCCCGACGACCTCGGGCGCGGCGTCGGGCCAGACCCCCACCTCGACCACGACCACCGTCCCCGCCGCGCTGGCCGGCAACCCCAACTTGGCAGCCCCTTCGGGGGCGACACAACCCCTCGAACCGTGGGACCCACGCTCGTGCACGGCCAAGGGGGGTCCGGGTCCCTGAGGCGGCGTCGGCCTATCCGGAACCTCGCTCGACCCATCTCACGACGCCTTCTCCCACTGAGATCCGGGTGGCCGAGCCCCCGAAGATGCGGGCGGCCATCCTGGCCGTGTCCGCTTTCGTAAGGTGGCCTTGGTCCTCCTGGGTCCCGTCCTGACGCTCGAGCGTCACCGACCCCAATGTGTCGTCGGTGGCCAGGGGGTGCCACTCGATGTGCACCACCGCCTGCTCATCGGTCACGGCAACGGCCTCCCACCCTTCGCTCGCAGGGATTGGTTCTACCCCGTGCGCCGCGACCTAACCGCCTCGGAGCAGGGGCGAGCACGAGGACCTGCCCGCCGGCGATGCGCAGGGGAGCCCAGCAGGAAAGGGAAGCAGCAGAAAAGGGGAATTGCCAACTCGGACGCGGGGGCGGACGTCACGGGCGCGCCCCCAGCCTTCGACTACAGCTTGAGCTTGCCTCCGGCCGGCATGGACATGCCGTAGACCCCAGTAAGGCTAGAGGACTCACAGAACTGGAACGCGAACTTTTGGCCGACGGTCGTCGAAGCGTTGGTGTTGCCGGTGACCTTTCCTTTCGCCTTGAACTTGAACTCGTTGGCCGGACAGCCCTTCTCGGTCGTGGTGGCCGACGCCACGAATTTCGCCGTCGTCCAAGTCGAGTTCCCCCACGCGATCGTCACTCTCGTCGGGTCTAAGAGGCTGAAGTCCGGACCCGAGGTGACCGTGCCCCAGCCGTCGGTGTGGCCCGAGCAATTCGTGACACGGCCGACGGTCTCGCCCAGGAGGACGAGCGTTCCACTGAATCCCGTACAGGTGATCGACGGTTTCTGGGCCCAAGCCGGCCCGGCCGGGACGACAGAGGCCGCCGTGGCGATCATGACGACACTGGTCGCGGTCAACGCCACAGAACGAAGACGACGAACTCCTGCTCTTCCCTGCATCGGCTCCAGCCCCCTGGACGACGTCTCCGCCCGCGCCGTCTCTTCCAGAATAGGCGCCGTCGCGGGTGTGTGCCCGGGGGCCTGTGCGGCGACGCCCGAGGCGGACCCCTGTGCGGCGTTGTTCCTGGTCGGGGCTGACATGGCGGCTCCCTTCCAGGCCGTCTTGGCCAGCACGACGGGACGCCCGTCGGGATCTGCCACGACGACGAATCGCCCCCACGACGCCTCCTGGGTTCGCCACAGCACCGGCGCGCCGCGGCGGGCCGCCTCCTGCTCCCAGGCATCGGGGTCGCCAACGATGAATCGCAGCGCGGCGGCACCCGGCCGGAGGCCGGCGGGGAAGATCCCCCGTTCGTCGTGGCGCCGGTCGTTGCGATGCATCACGATGCGGCCGGTGTCGTCCCCGACGATAACGATGATCTCGGCCTCGTAGCGCTCCGCCATCCCGAGCCACTCCGCGTAGAAACCTCTGGCCTCGGGGAGATTCGACACATAGAGGATCACGCTCTCGAGCTTTTCCACGCGCATCGTACGGATCCTACGGCGCCGCTTGACGACACGTCGGCTCGGTAGAGTGGCGCGGGTGAGCCACCCACTGCATCTTCGGCACGGGGGTTGTGCCGACGAGCTGGACAAGGTCGTGGTGACACCGCGATCGGCCGGATGGACATATGCGGGGCTCCGGATCGTGGAGCTGGCGCCGGGCGAGTCCCGACGATTCGCCACGGCAACCCAGGAGATGGTGGTCTTGCCGCTGGCGGGGTCGTGTGTCGTGGAGTGTGAAGGGCGGCGCTTCGAGCTGACGGGGCGCAGCGACGTCTTCAGCCGTGTCACGGACTTCGCCTACGTTCCCATCGACGCCGAGGTGCTCCTCTCGAGCACCGGCGGAGGACGGTTCGCCCTGCCCGGTGCCCAGGCCTCACGCCGACTCGAGCCCGCCTACGGTCCCGCCGATGCCGTTCCCGTCGAGCTCCGGGGCGCAGGACGGGCGACGCGACAGCTGAACAACTTCTGCGACCCGGTCACGTTCCCCGCCGACAAGCTCATCGCCGTCGAATGCATCACCCCGGCCGGGAACTGGTCGAGCTACCCGCCGCACAAACACGACGAGCTCCGACCGGGCGAGGCAGTGCTCGAGGAGATCTACTACTTCGAGATGGCGAAAGCGGCGGACGACGGGCCCCGGCAGGTGGGGGAGGGATTCGCCATGCACCGCCTGTACACGTCAGACGGACAGATCGATCTGTGCGAGGAGGTCCGCCACGGCGACGTGATCCTCATTCCTCGCGGCTACCACGGCCCCTCGATGACCGCCCCCGGATACGACCTCTATTACCTCAACGTCCTGGCCGGGCCGGGCGATGAGCGGACGATGGCCTTCTGCGACGACCCCAACCACAGCTGGATCCGCGACGGGTGGAAGAACCAGGCACCGGACCCGCGTCTTCCGCTCGCCACGGCGTCGGGCCCCACCTGACGTCGGCCGGGCATTCGCCCTTCACGTCCAGGTGCGATCGAACCAGCGGCGGATCCGGCTGGAGCCGAAGTCGCCCTTGTCGGCGGCGAGGGCCTCAGAAGGGCCCTCGAGGGCGCCCCGGGGAGGCTCCCCACTCAAGAAGGTGACCTCCACGCGGGCGACGAGGTCGCGGCCGAACTCCAGGTAACAGATGCCACGGCCGTCGTAGGTCGAGGGTTCGGCACCGCCCCGCACGCGGGCGATGATCTGCTCTGCGACCACCGACGCTTGTCCTTCGGCAAAGACGCCCGCCTTGGGAGTGCCTACGCTCGTCACGTCACCGACGGCGTAGACGTCGGGGAAGGCCGTCTCCAGGGTGCGCGGATCGACCGGTACCCACCCGTCGACCGACAACTCGGACTCCACCACCACCGCAGGCGCGCGATGGACCGGCACACCGAGGAAGAGGTCAAAGGACATCTCATCCCCGTCGCGGAGCGTGACGACCTTGCGGTAGGGGTCGACCCCGCTCACCAGCCGCTCGGGGTGCCACTGGATGCCCCGCTCGGCGAAGGCGACGAGCAGGGCCTCCGAGGCTGCCGGTGAGGGTGGGATGGGCACGCCGAATGGCATGACGAGCGAGATCTCCGAGGAGTCACGGATGCCCCGCTCGGTCAGGTAGTCGTGCATCAACAGGGCGGTCTCGCTGGGCGCCGGGGGGCACTTGAACGGAGTCGACGTCACGCCCACGACGACGTGTCCACCGTCGAAGCTCGGCAACACGTCGCGCAGGGCGAAGGCTCCAGGGACGGTGTAGAACTCGTGCCCCGATTCCACCAGCCCCGGGGTGGCCGAGACGTCCAGGTCGGCCCCGAGTGCCACCACCATGACATCGGCCTCGAAGGGCCCCGCATCGGTCTCGACGCGCTTCGCACCGGGGTCGATCGAGCGGATCGTCGTCCGAACGAACCGCAGCCCGGGCTTGACGAGGTCGGAATAGGGATGGACCACAGTCGAGGGAAGGGCCCGGCCGAACATGACGTCGAGCTTGGAGAACCCGAAGACGAACCCGTCGCGCTCGTCGATCAGGACCAGTTCGAGCTCGTCACCGAGCTCCTCTGACAGCTTCGTGGACAGCTCCAGGCCCCCAAAGCCCGCACCCAGGATCAGGATCCGCATGCGGCGACTCTACGGGACGGCCAGCGTCGTCGTCCTGTGTCATGGGCGATGGCCCGGTGCCCGCGCCGGGCGCGACGAGAGGCTCTCGATCATCTCGATGACTTCGTCGGGGCGATAGCCATGGTGTCGGGCGAAGGCGACCGTCTCCTGCACCTTGGCGAGCACCGCGCTGCGTTCGGCAGTGCCGGCCACGGTGATGCCGCGCCCGCGCCGGAACTCCAGCAGCCCCTCGTCGCGAAGGATGTGCATCGCCCGCAGGACCGTGTTCTTGTTCACTTCCAGTACCGCGGCGATGTCCTTGACCAGAGGCAGCCGTTCCCCCGGTCCCGCCTCTCCTTCGGCGATCGCCCGCCGGATCTCGGCCGCGACCTGATCGTGGAGGGCGACGGGTTCGGAGCGGTCGATGTTGACAGACAACATGGTACTAGCAATAGTAGTGCCAAATTCGAGCCCCAACGAGGACTCTCGTGCCATCGACCCCAGCCGTCGCCGACCGTGCCGCCCACGGTGAGACCCAAGCACTCTTCGAGGAGGCTCGTCGCCGACGGCGTCGCCGGCAGATGTGGTGGGTAGCGATGTCGCTCGTGCTCGTCGCCGGCCTCCTCGCGGCCGTGCTCTCCACCATCAGCTCCGGAGCCAGGCGCGTGGCCAGGGCCACCTCCGGCCATGGCGGCGCAGCCACCAACCGCGTCCGGGCCGTGGCCCTGCCGGGACCGTTCATCCCCGAGCAGGTCGTCTCGGCCGCGAGAAGGATCTGGGTGGTGGGCTCGGCACAGCCCACCGATCTCCAATGCGAGCTCGAGGAGATCGACCCGACCACGTTACACACCTCCACGTTTGCCCTCCCCGAATGCGCTCCGTACGTCGCCGTCGGCGACGGGCACATCTTTCTCAGCGCCGACACCTTCACGAGAGCCACCGACAGCGATGCCTTCCGCATCGAGAGCTTCGACACCGCCACGGGCGAGACCACCGTGCTGGCTCCAGTGGACGTGGCCACCAGTGGGACCGGCTATGCGCACATGGCCATGGCCTACGGCGGAGGATCGCTTTGGCTGTATCCCTGGGGTGACGAGGCACTCTAGATCTCCCCGGCGACAGGGGCCGTGCTCCGAACGGTGTTGACCGGTGTGCCCAAATCCGGTGGCCATCCGGCGCTCGTCGCCGACCGCAGCGGGCTGTGGTTGGCCGGAGGGGTTGGTTCCCCGTCGTTGCTCGACCGCCTCGCTCCTGGTGCCCCGAGAGCCACCAAGATCTACGCGGGCCTCACCGACGGATCCATTGCATGGATCTCGACGATCGGCAGCCGGACTGGGCGAAGGTCACGAGCTACCGCGATGACGGCCGCGTCGTCGTGACCCGCCTTGTGGTCTTCGACGCATCCGGAAAGGAACTGTTGCGGACACGACCGGAACAGGATGCCCGGGGAATTGCCGTGTCAGCCTATGGGAGAGCTATCGGTAGGTCTCGAACCCACCAGCGCGGCTTGGCCAACTCAGCACGGGCAAGAGCTCTGAAAGCGACACGCGACGCCGTCTCTCAGCAAACTGATCAATGGCCACTCCAGTGGATAATGTCGCCTGTACCTGTCGGCAAATTCCGATCCCGGTGACGGCGAACATGCGCTCATTGTCAACCGATCGACGGTGACAAATGTCACTCTCGGTCCCGCCGTCAATCTGAATCATGACTCCAGCCGTGCCATCGCCCGACTACACCCACCGACCAGGCAGTCTAGGGCACTCCCGGCTAAGTTCTTAAGCAAGTCGGAGAACGCACAGGAGGGAAGGGGGCTAATGGCGGTGCATCTCCAGCCGAAGGCCAGGGCCTCTGGCGCAAGAGAAGAGGCTCCACCGGGTCGAGAAGACCGTCAAACGGACGACCATCGTACATCGACTGTAAAGCGTCGGTGGTGGCCAGGCGTGATCTGTTGTGGCACCTATGTGGTCTTAGCCATGTTGAAGTACGGCCATTTCACCTCATTGGGGCCAGGCCACATGGCCGGCAACGCCGAGATGGATTCGATCGTGCAAGTCTGGTGGCTCGCGTGGACAGGATTTGCCGTGCCACATGGCCACAACGTCTTCCTAAGCCAATGGCAAAACAGCCCGCCGGGTCAGAACTTTGGCGTTAACGGATCGATGCTGACCCTTGGCGTCCTATTTATGCCGATCACGAAACTGTTCGGCCCAGTGGTCACATGGAATATCGCGCTTCGTCTATCTCTCGCGCTGTCGGCGACTTCGATGTGCCTGGTTCTCCGCCGTTGGACCACGTGGTGGCCCGCGGCATTCATTGGAGGGTTGCTCTACGGGTTCTCTGCCTACACTGCGTGGCAGAGTGAATACCTATTTCTCCTCTGCGTCCCCTTACCACCGCTGATCTTCCTGCTCCTCCACGAAATTCTGGTACGCCAACACTGGCATCCGCGGAGATCCGGCATTCTCCTGGCTGTGGTCTGCGCCCTCCAGTTCTTCATCTCGACCGAGATCTTCGCCAGTACGATTCTAATGGGTGCGATTGCAACGGTCCTGTTCGTCCTCATCAATCGCGGTGATCTTGTCAATCGATGGCGCTACGCAGCAAGCGCCTTTGCCTATAGCTTCGCCGTGGGCTTTCTGCTGCTCTGCTTTCCTGTCTTCTACACCTTTGCCGGCCCACAGCACATCAACGGACCACCTGCCCCTCTATCGGTGTTGTCGCTGCTTCCCGCCGACTTGCTTGCCTCGATCGTACCCTTTGGTAAGTGGCTGGATCCGAAGGGCTTGGCGACATTGGCGTCTGCGAAATCAAGCATCCTCTACTCGGGAGAAATGTACATCGGCTTGCCCCTCATCGTTGTCCTCTTTTGCTTTGCGCTATTCCTGCGCAAGAGAAGAACGATCCTCTTTGCCGGGATGATGGCACTGATCGCCTTCGTTATCTCTCTAGGACCCACTTTGTGGGTGGATGGTCACCGTACGCAACTATCTCTGCCGTTCAGTCTGTTCTTGCACTTTCCTGTTCTTCAGTACTTTCTTCCCACACGGTTTTCGCTCTACACAGCAATGTTCACGGCGGGGATGTTCGCGATCGGAATCGATGAGTTGTGGAGACGGATGAGGCGACCGAACCATCTTATGCGGCTGTCTCCAAGATCGAACACGGTCACCACGACCTTGGCCTTAGCCGCTCTGGCGACGACGGTAGCACTCCCGTTGGTCCCCAGCGGAACGGTCGCCGCTACCGCGACGAACATTCCTTCCTTTTTCACATCGCCTGCGGTTGACGCCATTCCCCCTGGTAGCGTGGTCCTTGCCTATCCGTATACGGATCCGGAGACTGACACGAAGGGCGATACAGCCGCTTACCAGACGAGCCACGACATCATGCTCGACCAAGCGGTCGCCAGTATGCGCTTCAAGGTGATCGGCGGCTACGGGTGGTTCCCAGCACCGACGCGGCGCGGCGGCACTACCGCCCCGGCCGTTCTTCGACCCAGGTCGGTTCAGGCGTTATTCGACGTTGCGTATTCTGGAGTTGCAACTCCGAAACAACATGCACTGCTCGTTAAGAGCAATCTCACTGCCGACCTGCGCAAGTTCTTGAGTAGATTCAACGTCCAGACGGTCATCGTCCTGCCTGACCTTGGGCACCCAGCCAGCGTCGTCAGCCATGTCACCGCAGCGATCGGTCCGCCCGTTAGGTCAGGCGGCGTGACCGTATGGTTTCATGTCAAGCAGCGCCTGGCCAAAGTGTGACCATAGACGTCTTCGCCACGCTCATGGTTGGGTACGTATCGCCTCGAGCACACAACGTACTTAACTGACGCGATCCCTAACAGATGCAGAAGTGAGTCGCAGCGTCAGTCCCAACGATCTGGGATACCTAGTTCACAGCAGTCAGTCCCCATTCGCTTTGGGGAAATGGCGACCGGTTGTGATTGCCCGACGCTAGGTTTGCAGCGGCGATCCCTCCATTGGCGTTCATGGGTCTTGGACGTCGGACCGTCGGACCTCATCTAGGCCGTTCAAATAGGATTTCGGGTCCTTAGCTTGCCTGCTTTCCTTCGAGGCGATCGAGAGCGACCTGCCTTGGCCATCGGTGGGTTGGGAAGCGCCTGTGCACTCAAGTGTTCCGACACGGCGTGCCCATCGAGGCTCGGTAGGGTGCGTCGCGCTGGCTAGTCGAAGGCGCTCAGCCGCTGGTCCCAATTTGGGCGTAGAGCCACCCTCGCGAACGATTCCACGAACTCAGCGAAGGAGCGGTTTGCACATGCGCGTTCAAGCCGGAGGAGGCGTGAAGTTGCGTCACGCTTCCCGGTGGCTCTGGTACCGAGCGAGTCCGATGAGTCAGGCCGGAGGACCGGTCGTGAGTTGGACCGGCGTCGAGTGGCTGGTGCCCTGCGCGTCCACCCACCCGACCGTCACGGTGTCGCCAGGCTTGTCCTTGAGCAGCGCGTTGGACAGGTCCTGCGCCGTCGAGATGGTCGCGTTGTCGATCGACACGATCGTGTCGCCCGGCACGATCCCCGCGCTTTGGGCCGGACTCCCGGACTGCACCTGGTCCACATAGGCGCCGGCCAGACCTGAGCCGCCACCCGATCCGCCGAAGAGCCCACCCCCGGCTGACGACGACCCGTCGGTCACGTCGACACCCAGCAGCGCTCGTGGCCCGATCTGGATGGCCGAGCTGGCCTGGCCCTTCTTGATCTGGTTGGCGATCGAGATCGCCTGGTCGATGCCGATGGCGTAACCCTGGCTGGGGCCGGCGTCGTTCTGAGCGGCGGCGGTGTTCATACCAATGACCTTGCCCGACGTATCGACGAGCGCACCCCCGGAATCTCCCGGCTGGATGTCGGCATTGGCCTCGATCAGTCCGGTGAGCGTCTCCGAAAGCGTGCCGGAGTCACCGGCCCTGATGGTCTGATCCAGTGCAGTGATCGTGCCTCCCACCGCGGTGGGGGTGCCCCCCGTGCCGCCGGCGTTGCCGATGGCCACCACCGGTTGGCCGACACTCAGGTTGGACGAGTTGCCGGTGGTGATCGTCTTGAGACCCGAGGCGTTTTGCAATTGGAGCAGCGCCACGTCGTCGGTGACGGAGTAGCCCACGACGTGGGCGGTGTAGGTCTGACCGCTGCCGATGATCTGGACGTTGATCGTCGTGGCGTTCTCGATGACATGGTTGTTGGTGAGCACGAGGCCCGACGAGGTGAGCACCATGCCGGTTCCGGCCGCCGCCCCCGTCTGCGCCAGGGTGGTGTCGATGTCGACCAGAGCGGGGTCGACTTGCGCCGCGATGGCCTGGGTGTTGATGCCCGCGGGCGAGGAGCCCGATCCCGAGCCGGCTCCCGACCCGGATCCCGAACCGGAGCCCGAACCGGAGCCCGATCCCAGGCTCGACGAGCCCGGGAACGGGATGGTCCCGATGGACGGCGAGCTGCTGGTCGAGGTGTGGTCGACGGCGTGCTCCACGGCCGCGCCGACTCCGGCCGACAAGACGATGAGGACGACCGCCGCGATGGTGGCGATTCCCCAGGTGCCCAAGTGCTTGCGCCTGGGATGAGCGAAGTACGGGGGAGGGGGAGGGGCGCCAGGGGAGTAGTAGCCGCCGTAGGGGTACTGGGGGACACCGGCCGGCGGTGTGGTCCCCGGCACCCAGTAGCCGCCCGGGACCTCGGCTCCGCCCGGGGCAGGCACCCACGGGGGCGGGGGCGGGGGCGGGGGCGGGGGCGGCGGGGGCGGCGGAGGGACGGCGGCGCCCGCCATGGCCGAAGGTGCCGTCACGGGGATCTCGGCGGTTGCCCCGCCGGCGGCAGGGAACTCGCCGGTGGGCTGGTCAGAGGCGGCGGTGACCGCGGGGGTGGGGTCGGCCAGCTCATGGTCCGCGGTCCCGTCGGGCTGCATGTCGCTTCCAAAGTCCCTGCTCACGGTGCTCCTGTCTCCGACTCGATCGATGATGTCCTGTCCCCATCAGGTGACGATGCCCCCATCCTGGGGGACGAACCTGTAGGCCAGCTTGGAGTTTCCTTTCGATCGGCGGTGAACCCCATAGACCCGCTGCTCCGGAGAGCCCACGTGCCACCCTTACGCTGACAGCCGTGACGAGCGCTCCGCTCATCCGGGCCGTGGTCTTCGACGTCGGTGGCGTCCTTGTCGACTGGGACCCGCGTTACCTCTATCGCACGATGATCGCCGACGAAGAGGCGATGGAGCGATTCCTGACCGAAGTATGCACCTTGGAGTGGCACGCTCAGCACGATCTCGGCGCATCCTACGAGGACACCATCCCGGCGCTGGCGGCGGCTCATCCCCAGTGGGCGCACGAGGTCCGAGCCTGGGGCGAGCGCTTCGTCGAGATGTACGGCGGGGTATTCGAGGGGACCGTGGCGCTCTTGGCCGACCTGCGCCGCAGGCGCCTCCCGCTCATCGCGTCCACCAATTGGGGCGCCCAGAGCTGGGCACAGGCCAAGGCCCGGTACGGGTTCCTTCGTTGGTTCGACGGAGCCCTCGTCTCGGGAGAAGTGGGCGTCGCCAAACCCGATCCCGCCTTCTTCGACCTGCTGGTGGACACCTTTGGACTGCAGCCCGCCGAGACCTTCTACATCGAAGACAATCTGGTCAACCTGAAAGCCGCCGCGCAGCGGGGCTTCGTCACACATCACTTCGTGTCGTCCCAGACACTGGCAGCCGAACTCCGCCGTCACGGGCTCATCGAGGCGGAGCCGACCTGATCAGGCCCGCATTCGGGTGAGTGCCACACTCTCCCGTGGGGCCAACGTCGGCTGCATCCGACGAGCGACGACGACGACGCATCGGCCTGGTCGCCGACCTGACCACGATGGTCGAGCGGAGGATGGAAACTCGCCTGCAGCAATCATTGCCACAGGGGCCGTCGTCGTCTTGTTGTTGCAACCACCGTTCGTGGACGTCGGTTCGCCGACCCGACCCATTGCCAGAGACGCCGACTTCTCGCGCATGAACGCCATGCTGGGCCAGCTGGCGGCCAGGTACCCCGGCCACGTCGGCGTGCTCGACCTGTTAGCCCGAGTCTGCCCTTCGGGACCCCCCTGCCCCTACGAGGAGGGAGGATTCGTCGTCCGGCCTGACGACGCGCACTACGGTCCGGCCGGTTCGCTCTGGGTCGCCACCTGGCTGGTGCCGAGGATCCTAAACACCGTGAAACACACTTCTTGACGAGCGGGTCGGCGATTCCCTCAACCGGACCACATCGACGGCAACGTCGAGACGGTGTGACCCCCCACCTCCCTCTACCGAACCGCGCAACGGGGACACGTCCCAATAGTCGCGTCCCCATGCCGTGATGATGTACGACTCGGCCACGAACTGATCGTTGGTGGGGTCGACGTCCACCCAACCCCAGCCCGGCAGGTACACCGACGCCCAGGCATGCGATGCGTCGGCACCGACCAGACGCTCCTGGCCCGCCGGCGGAACCGTCTCGATGTACCCACTGACGTATCGGGCAGCCAGCCCGAGTGACCGGATACAGCCGATCATGAGATGCGCGAAGTCCTGGCACACGCCGCGACGCTGCTCCAACACCTCGAGCAAGGGTGTCGAGATGGAGGTGAAGCCGGGCTCGTAGACGAAGTCACCGTGGATGCGACCCGCCAGGTCCCTGACCGACTCCACCAGGGGCCGATCCCGCTGGAACGACACCTCGGCGTACTCCGCCAGCACACTGGCCGTGGGGATCAGGCGCGACGGCGCACGGCACCGGCGAGCATCGCGGGCGGCGGGTTGGCGGTCGATCTCCAACAACGTTCGGACCGACTCCCAGGGAGGGCCCGCCGGCACCGGGGGAGACGAGGAGACGATCACCTCGCTGGTGGCCGTCACCGACATGTGGGTGAAGCCACCCTGCACGACGAACGTCGCCACCGTGTTCCCGAACGTGTCGACGGACTCGAACCACGTCCTGGGCGGGGGGTCGACCTCCAGAGTGTGATCCATGCAACGCTGGAGCTCCGTGTTGCGGGGTCGGAGGTGCGCTTCGTTGTACGACTGTTCGACGGGAGCGTCGTAGTCATATGTCGTCACGTGGGTGACGCGGTAGACCCTCCCCTCGACCATGCCCCCGATTTTGCCGGGAACGGATCGATCATCGGGGGACCGCGTCGCACCGACGCGCGTCACCCCGGGCCCGGGCCCGATGGTGCGATTGCTCACGACGTCGGGCCGAGCGCCCGCCAGGGAGAAGAATGTGGCCTCGATGTGCTCGTTGAGATTGCCGATGGCCGGGCCAAGCTCGGCCAGGAAGGCCCGCAGGCCGGCCGGAGTCGGTTGGGCCAGTGGCGCGTCGGCCACCAGGACCACGGTGTCGGTGCAGGCGGTGAGGATCGCCTCGTTGTGGGGAAGCGCTTTGACGAGGTCGCGCAGCTCTCCGATGCACGCACACACGGCCCGGGGGAAGGCCTCGTCCTGGAGCAGGAACCTCAGTGTCGACGCCGCGTCCGGTTGCGCTGGCATGGCACGACGGAAGGGCTGGTAGGAGGCGAGGGATCGCAGCAGTGCCATCTGGCGCACCTCGTCGTAGACGTCCCCAACCCGATCGGGCACTGCATTGTCGGCCCGCACGGCCAGCACCCGGCACGTCATCTCGGCTCGTTCGAGGTACTGGCCCATCTGGAAGAAGGCCAGCGCCTCGTCGCGTCGCATGGTGCCCAGCATGACGCCGTTGATGCGTTGGACCTCGTCGATCACACGTTGCAGCCACCGAACACGCCCGTCGCGGGCGATCACCGCCTTGGACTCGGAGTTCAGAACCAGCCACAATTCGTTGCAGAGCTCCCACACTTCGCGGGGGACAACGGGCCGAGCGCGCCGCAAGTTGTCCCGGGCGCTGGCCATCGACGCCAGGACCGACGACGGGTTGTCACGGTCCGTCAGCACGAACGCGACGACCTGCGCCTCGGCCGACCCCTTGGACTGGACCGTCGAGGTGGCCGGGCCCAACCGGATGCCGTGCTCCAGGTATCGGGCCGCCGTGCCGGCGATCTCGACGAGCGGGACCCAGCCCACGTCCTCGCCGACAGGCAGGTCGACGTGGGTCTCGCCGTGGACCTGGACGATCCTGGCCGTGTCCTCGGCACGCTCGAGATAGCGACCGGCCCAGTAGACGGCTTCGGCCATCCGTGCCAACAACATCACTTGCTCCTTCTCGTCGGGCGGCGGGAGAGCTTCGGGACGCCGTGTTATTGGGCCAGCTCCCGTCCGTCGATTCGATGCCGCCGCTCGGACCGGGAGGCAGGGCTCGTGGGCGGCTCACTCGGCGCCGGGGACCGGGCATCGTGGTGGGGCGCCTCGTCGTCGTCCATGTCGGACAGCGTGGCGTCGACGACCCACGTGTCCTTGCTGCCACCGCCTTGCGACGAATTGACGATGAGCGAGCCTTCGCTGCGGGCCACCCGGGTGAGACCGCCCGACGTGACATAGGCCCCGTCCGGGCCCTGCAGGGCAAAGGGCCGCAGGTCGACGTGGCGAGGGACGACGGCGCCATCGCACAGGGTCGGCATGGTCGACAGTGACAACACCGGTTGCGCCACCCAATTGGGCGGGAACTGTTCGATTCGCCGGGCCACGAGCGCGAGTGCGTCCGCACCTGCGGTCGGGCCGATGACGATCCCGTAACCACCCGACTCGTTGGCCGGCTTGACGACCAGGGCATCGAGGTGCCCGAGCACGTACTGACAGTCCTCCGGATCACCACACCTCCAGGTGGGCACGTTCGGGAGGATGGGCTCCTCTTCCAGGAAGTAGCGGATGATCTCGGGGACAAAGGCATACACGGCCTTGTCGTCGGCGATGCCGACGCCGGGCGCGCTCACGATGGCGACGTTTCCCCTCCTCCAGGCACGCATCAGACCCGGCACGCCCACATACGAGTCGCGCCGGAACACCTCGGGATCAAGGAACAACTCGTCGATGCGGCGGTAGATGACGTCCACGCGCTCGAGGCCGCCGACCGTACGCATGTACACCGTGTCGTCTTCCAGGACGACCAGGTCACTGCCTTCGACCAGCTCGATGCCGAGCTGCTGGGCCAGGAAGGCGTGTTCGAAGTAGGCGGAGTTGTGGACACCCGGTGTCAAGACCGCCATGGTCGGCTCACCGGACGCGGGCGAGTGCGAAGACAACACGGCGTTGAGGCGGCCGACGTAGGAGTCCACCGGCTCGATGCTGTAAGAACGAAACAGCTCCGGGAAGACGCGCTTGGCCACCATCCGGTTCTCGAGCACGTAGGAGACCCCGGAGGGGACCCGGAGATTGTCCTCCAGCACGTAGAACGTGCCGTCCTCGCCCCGCACGAGGTCGCTCCCACAGATCTGGGCCCAGACGCCACCGGGCGGGTCGACCCCCATGCACTCGGGTCGGAAGTTCGGCGAGCTCGTGATCAGGTCGGAGGGAACGACGCCCGCGGCCACGACTCGCTGGTCGTGGTAGACGTCGTCGATGAAGCAATTGAGGGCCCGAAGCCGTTGGACGAGACCTTCCCGGACGCGGGCCCATTCTGAGGCGGCGAGCACCCGGGGGATGACGTCGAAGGGCCATGGGCGGTCCAGGACCGCATCGTCGTCGTAGGTCTGGAACGTGACGCCGATGCTGCGGATCTCCCGGTCGGCGGCGTGCTGGCGTTCGACCAGAGCCTCCAGGCCGAGCCTGGTCAGGTGACGCCACAGTCCACGCGCCGTGGGCCGGGGCTGGCCTCCGGGTTCGACAAGTTCGTCAAAGCCTGGCCCCGGTTGGTAAGAGGACAACATCTGGACCTTCCGGCCTTCTCGCCGCGTGGCGCCTCGTGGACCTACCCGTAGAGCGTACGGACCCACGGTGAACGGGGTGGGTCCTCACGATGACGGCTCTGTTAACGGCCCGCTCGGCTGGTCCGTCTCAGGGCGTCACTCAGCACGATCGCTGCAGCACCAGGGCTTTCAAGAGAGCCCCCCACTCGTAGACGACGTCATAGGGAAGGTGTGACAACGGGTCGTTGACCGGCACCATGTGCAGCTGCGCCGAGGTGCACCTCTTGAAGAGCAATCGGGCCCGGGTCGACTGGCTTCGCTCGGAGACCACGATGAGTTGGTTCCAATGGCGCCGGCGGGCGAGTGCCGTCACGTATTCGGCCTCGCCCCTGGTGTCCAGGGGGTTGGCGCGAAAACACAACACCCGGACCTGCACCGGGTGGCGGGGGCACGACACCGGAGGGTTCCCCCCCAGCGACACCACCGCCACGGGAGCGAAGCCCGACTCCACCAGCTTGATCGCCTCTTTTGCACGGTGCTGCCCGGGATCCCCGCCGAGGGCCACGACGGCGTCGACCCGGGTCGGGGCGTCGATCGGCGGCCATACGAACAACCGGGCCGTCGCCGTCGCGAACACCACGACCAGGACGACGACGACGGCCAGCAGCCGGCCACGAGCGGTCTTGGGCGCTCGCACTACGGCCGGACGATGACCTTCCCGGCGTCGGGATCACGCTCGAGACGGGCGAAGCGATCGGGGAGCGTCTCCAGTCCGATGGTCTCGGTGACCATGGGCACGGCTTCGAGCCGGTGCTCGTCGAGGGCGGCGATGGTGTCGGTGAAGTCCTCACGCCCGTAGTAGATCGAGAAGCGGATGTCGAGCTCCTTCGAGATTCCCCAGAACGGGAAGATCGTGTCGTCCTGGAGGCAGATGCCCACGACCACCACGCGCCCGTCGACGGCGGTCATCTCCATGGCCTGCTCGATGAGTCCGGGCCGACCGCTGCATTCGAGGACCACCGTCGGCCCTCCTCTGGTGGCCTCGAAGACACCGGGTGCCACCGGTCCCTCGCCCGGATCGAACATGGCCGTGGCCCCCAGGCGGCCGGCCAGGTCGCGCCGCAACGGCGATGGCTCGCTCACGACCACGGTGTCCACTCCCATCGCCACCGACCAGGCCACAGCGGCCAAGCCGATGGGGCCCGCCCCCAGTACGGCCACCCGGTCACGGGACGTCACCGCACCTCGGCGAAAGGCGCGGCGCATGACGGCGAGGGGCTCCACCAGGGGCTGCTCGTCGGGCGCCACCGAGGCAGGAAGCTCGAAGAGCTCCTCGGCGCGCACGGTCACGAACTCGGCGAATCCTCCGGGGCGCTCCAGACCGAGGAGCTGGAACTGGGCACAGTGGTCGGCTCGCCCCCCGGTGCAGAACGCGCACGTGCCGCAGCCCGAGAACGGGCGCGCCACCACCGCCGTGCCGTTCCGCCAGCGGACGGGATCGACATCCTCGCCGACGCCCACCACCTCTCCGGCGATCTCGTGACCGAGCACGGCGCCGGTCTCGGCGAGCTGGCTGGCGAGATGGAGATCGCTGCCGCAGATCCCGCACCCGGTGACCCGGAGCAGCGCCTCCCCGGGAGCGGGCACCGGAGTAGGGATCTCGGAGAGCTCGAGGCGTGGGCGGTCCTCGGCCAGGACGGCGGCCCGCACGCGCTCAGCCCCCGATGACGACGACCGGTGGATCGCTCATCCCGTGCTGTTCCGCGCAGGCGGCCAGGTAGAAGGGCAGGATGGCGTGGGCATCGATCACGAGCTCGACGTTCCCGTCGGCCCCCAGGTTCAGATTCGCCCCGTGGATCGCGAACCACACATCGGTGATGCCGTCGTTGGTGGCGGGAACGTGCAGGGTATGGATCGATCCCGCCGGCTCGTAGAGATAGGAACCGGCCATGTTCACGACGTCGGGATATTCGCGGTAGAACCACGAGCCCTTCTGGGTGAAGGCCAGTACGTGCCCGGTGTGCTTGTGGGTCTGGATCGTGGTGTCGGGCGGGAAGTGGTTCCGTACGATCCACACGCCGTTGGAGAGGTCCACCTGGAGGAGCTGGAGGGTCGCCCCGTCCCCGATGTCGACAAAGGGCAGTTCCTTCTCTCCCCGGTGGATCGCAGTAGGCGGAAGATCGGTCATGGTCATGAGGCACCCCTTGTCGTCGGCGGGTCACGCGGACACGGGGCAATTGAACCGCGACACCCGGGCACCGTCCACCTAGGACACGGAGGCGGACCCAATCCGGATCCACCGGGCACACCCCGGACAGGCCTCGGGCCACGGCCCGGACTCGGGCAGGTCCCGGCCCGGCAGGGGAGGGGCCGGGACCGGTGACGCCCTCACCAGGGCCGGAGCTCCTCATTCGTTACTATTGACGATGCCAATCGACGTGGCGATGCGTAACCTCGCTGTGGAGCCCAACGGCGCGCTCCGGGGACGGCGCTGCGCCACGAGGAGCACGTTCGAGGACGAGACGGACGCGGGGGGGTACGTGGCTTCGCCGGCAGAGCAGGTCCGCACGCAGCTGTCGATGGTCCGCGACGGTGACTCCTCGTCCGAGTACGAGCGCCTGGCGCTCCAATTCGAGCATGCGGGGGCCGAGGACGTCGTGGCGTGGGCGGTGGAGCGCTTCGGACGCCGGCTGTCGCTGGTGTGTTCCTTCCAGAATTGCGTCCTGATCGACCTGGTCACCCGCGTCGACCCGAAGGTCGATGTCATCTTCCTCGACACCGGTGCCCACTTCGCCGAGACCCTCACCTACGTCGAACGGGTGGAGACGCAGTACCAGCTGAAGCTGCGCGTCGTCACACCCGATGCCGAGGCCGATGCCTGGCCCTGTGGGTCCGAACGTTGTTGTGAGCTCCGCAAGACTGCCCCCCTGGCCGGGGCGCTGCGGGGCCAGGTGGCATGGATGTCGGGGATCAAGCGGGCCGACAGCGACGAGCGGGCCACCACGCCCATCGTCAGCTGGGACGAAACCAGGGGGTTGGTGAAGATCAATCCCATCGCCACGTGGACCCATGACGACGTCGCCCACTACGAGGCCGACCGCAAGCTTCCCATCCACCCCCTGTTCCGCAAGGGCTACCTGTCCATCGGCTGCAGCCCCACCACCAGGCCCGTGTCCCTCCTCGAGGATCGGCGGGCGGGACGCTGGCCTGGCAGCGACAAGACGGAGTGCGGGTTGCACAAGTAGCCGGCCGCCCGTCGGCCCGGGCTCGGCGCGCCGC
>Ga0209415_10005871_pt1 | contig 21935 bp, 19 predicted proteins | sample PeaSoiSIISIP2007_FD_187696 | JGI IMG/M metagenome (GOLD analysis project Ga0209415, IMG submission 187696) | Peat soil microbial communities from Weissenstadt, Germany - SII-SIP-2007 (SPAdes) (version 2) | ecosystem: Environmental > Terrestrial > Soil > Wetlands > Peat | place: Germany... | reverse complement strand
GGGCCGCGATCTTTATGGTGGTGTCGCTCAGAGGGTGAAGACTTATGCTGTCTTCTTGGTCCACACCCAACAGGCAGTCCTTGCCGTCCTTGGTCGGGTCTGAGCCCTCGGGACAGAAGTACACAAAGGCGCCCGCGCTAGGGGGCCCGAAGCCGTGGCCGGTGATGGTCAGCGGGGTCCCTCCTCCCGGCGCTGCGCTGGGTAAGTCGATGGCTGTGATGGCTACCTCGTAGTTGAACTCGTACGGGGCGCTAGATGTACCTTCCCCGCTCTCTTTGGTGAGGACAATGACGAACACCGAAACGGTCGCGATGCCGCCGTCCCCGGCGATCGGCCACGCTGGGGCGTCGACCTTTATGGTGGTGTCGCTCAGAGGGTGAAAAGAAGTGTTACTCCTGTCGTCGAAACCGTACTGACAGCCCTCTGCGGTGGCCGACTGCGAGCCCGCTGGGCAGAACTTAACAGCCACCCAGTCTTGGGGGCCGCCGAAGCCAGCGCCCGTGATGGTCAGTTGGGTCCTCCCGGCTGGTGCTGCCATGGGCGGATTGACGCCCTGGACAACGGGCCGTTCGTAAGTGAAATCGTCGCCCGGCGGGTTGGCCGGGCTGGTAAGGCCGCGGGCAGTGACTTCAACGTCAGTGAGGAGCTTGTTGACGCTGCCCATCTGGGCGGTGGCGTCGCGGGTCACGGCCCGGATGGTCGAGTCGTCCACCACCACTACGTTGTCGGCCGGGATCGGCTCGTCTCCGCCCACCTCGTTGTTCACCGGGACCAGGTTGACCTGGTCCGAGGAACCGGGGGCGCCGAAGCCCGAACCCTTGATAACGATCGGGGTCCCCCCGCCCAACAGACCGGACGCGGGCTCGCCCCCTGGCGCTTGCACTTCGTCGACCGTGACCCCGCCCTCGGTGAAACTGGCTTTTTCGTCACAACAAGACAGGTCCACAGTGCACTCGGCCCCGCTTATCTTGCCCGAACACTGCGATACTTTTGCCGATTGGTCCGAGCCGGGCAGGTTGACGACCTTTACGTTGTAAGTGTCGGCGGAAAGGATAACCCCGTAAGCGCCGCCGTGGTCCGTCGTCGTTGTCAGGTCCCCGCCGGGGCCGGCGAAGCTGATCTCGGCGCCTTGGACCCCTTTGCCGCTCGGGGTAAGGACGCTACCGGTTAGGGCCCGGTGGTTGATGACCGCCAGGTAGACCTGAGAGAACGCGGCGCCTTGGACGGTGCCGAAGTTCATCGTATAAAGGGTGTACTGGTTAGTCGGGGTCGCGTCGCGCGGCAGTTGGAACGTGCAGCTCGTAACTTTCGGCATGCACCCGGCGTCCGGCACGCCAGGCAAGCCCATTCCCTCGATCCCCCAGTCGTCGTCGAAGCCCCTGACCGGGCTGAAATCGACCGTGTACTGCCCGTCGGGGTGGACGATATTGGTGCTAATGGAAAGAAACCCGGCGCGCGACTCTACGACGCAGGGGCTCGGGGTCCCGGTGGTGCAGAGCGGAGGCTGTGTGCCCAGGCTGGGCGCAAGGTTCGTCAGGGCTGATGCAGGCGTTGCCAAGGGCACTAAGGCGACCATGGCGAGAGCCGACCCCACGGTAAGCACCCGGACGATGAGCGAGGCCCGGGACCGGTTGAAGAGCTGAAGCCGGCCTCTCACAAACGGCCACCGGGGGCTCTGCGGCCGTTTCACGGCAGGTGGTGCGTTATGTAAAGGGCGAGGGCGATAAGTGAAGACCGGCTGAAATAGGCGGTCTGGCCGCTTATGCTTACCTCGTAGCCATGTGAGAGCACGTAGATGAGCGTGTCCGGAGGGCTGAGCTGAAGCCTGCCCGTCGGCCCGAGGCTCGGGACTTTGCTCCCTTCCACCTCAGCGGTCGGGTGCGCTGGACCGTATAGGTCGACGGCCACGTAGGAGAGTTTCGAGAACCGGTAGAAGCAGCTGGCGTAGCCGGTCGCACTGGTGGCTTTGCTCGGGTAGTACGAGGCTTGTGCCGTGGTGTGCTTACCGAGCTCTTTTGCAACGATCTGGGCGGTGAACGTCGTGCACACCTGCAGCGAGGAGAGAGGAGGCGCCGTCCTGGTCGCCGCGGCGCCGGCTAACGAGGCCGGCAAACCCACCAGCGCCGTTACGGTCAGCGCCGAAACCAGCAGTTTTAGCCGGGTGCGCATCGTCCTCGCCTCCGTTAGCGACCTTGGGCCCGAACGATACCACTGCCTCTGCTTGATCGCTTGACCTTCACACCGTGTGAGGGTCTATTGATGGTCTTTGTCATGTTGAACATCGGAGCGTTCGCTCGCCTCGGACAAGTATCTCCTCGCATGCTCCGCCACTACGACGAGCTCGGGCTCCTCGAGCCCGAGCAGGTCGACCCCATCAACGGCTACCGCCTTTACAGCGTCTACCAACTGAGCCGGCTTCACCGGGTCGTGGCATTGCGCGACATGGGCTTCACCCTTGAGCAGATCAGGGAGGTCCTTGCCGAGAACCCGCCGGTCGAGCAGTTGAGGGGGATGCTGCGGCTGCGCCGGGCGCAGCTTGCTCAGACCGTCGGTGAGGAACAGGAGCGGCTGCGCCGTGTCGAAGCGCACGTTCGAGCACTCGAAAGGACAGAAACTGTGGACGTACAAGACATCGTTATCAAGCGCACACAACCGGTAAGGGTCGCACAGGCGGTAGCGGGCGGGCTGGCACACGCCGACATCGGGCCGGCCTTTGGGCGCCTTCTGCCCGAGGTTGTCGCCCACCTCGAGTCAGTCGGCGCCAAGCCAGGGATCTCGGTCGCCTGCTACGAAGACGAGGGCGGCACGGCATTAGAAGGCGAGATCGTGCTCCACGCCGGCTTCGACGTCGGCGAGCAAGACGTCCCGAACAGCGAGCGCGTTCAGGTCGTCGACCTGCCGATCGTGGAAGTAGCCGCCGCCATTTACCGAGGCGGCGACGACGGCATCGTACCTGCCTGGGAGGCGCTCGTCCGCTGGATCGAGGACAGCGGCTACCGCCTCATCGGCGACTGCCGAGAGCTTTACCACGAGTGGCACGACGACGACCCAAGTCGCAACGTCATGGAGCTCCAGCAGCCCATCGCCCGCTGAGCCAACGTGCTCGGGTCATGTAGCGGGGCTGGTCGGGAAACCGAGACTGGGCTTCCGAACCGGGAACAACCGCATGGGTTGCCGGCATCACCCCGAGATCGCGAGGTGCATTCGAACCCCTTGGCCGAACTCGGTGCCAGCTGGGCCCTCGGTTACAAAATAAAGTCCATCCCTGAGTATCCGCCATAACTGCCCCCTGGTCATATCGAAGCGTGGTGATGGCGAAGCGGCGAAGCGCTCAAGAGCTACGTACAACACACTGGTAATTCAAGCCGGGCACTTCTGCGCTCGGTCCTAGCGATGCACGGCTCGGTGGCGAGGTCGATTCACAGCTCGGTGGCGAAGTGGGGGCCCGGGGGATTGGGATTGCGGGACAAAGGGTATCGGGCGGATGAGGTGATGCATCTAGGAGAAGCGGGACGGCGAGTCCCGGGGTGCTTCTTAGGTTCGCGGTTGGACCGGCCACCGGCCTGATGGCCAAGGCGTGGAGGTGATCGGAGCGCGGCACTCTTACTCCCGCTACGACGACATGTGGACGAAGGTCTACCTCTGGCGTCCATTTGGCGTTGTGGCACCGGAACTCGGGCCGGGTGTTGACCGGCCCAGGAGCGCTCGGTAACGATGCGCCCCGCGCACAGCCGAGGGAGACGCGTTTCGCGGAAGTTGCTGGAAGAAGGGCCGGGATCTCGAGCCCCCACGGTCAGCGTGGCGGCGGCGCTGGGTGTCCTCGTGGCGATCATGATCGTGATCGCTATTGGACTTCACAGCGCCAATCGACCGGGAGCTCCGACCGGACCGGGTTATCAAGTGAACACGCTGCCCACCCTGCCGTTAGCGGTGGCCATGGTCCCTCCACCCGGCTCCGCGGACCAGAACGCGGCAACCACCGTCGTGACTGTCGAAACCAGCGGCGTACGGTTGGCAAGTGTCGAAGTGGTAGCCCCGCTCTTCGGGTCGAAGGTGCCGGGTGTCTTTAACGCGTCGCATGACAAGTGGGTCTCGACCGGCCGGCTCCATGCGGGCACGGAGTACGTGATCAGCTACAGGGTCGCCGGCACTAACGGGAAAGCTGCACGGGGTTCCGGCGTGTTCACGACGGCGGCGCCCGGGGGCTTAGCCGAACCGCTCGCAAGCACACCGGCAGCCGACGCGGCGCCAACCTCATCGACCCTTGCGAGCCCGACCGGCCCCACCAACCCGGGTGGGCTGACGAACCCCACCACCCCAACCAGCAACGTGGGCGCCCCGGTCAGCCCGACCACCAGCCCGATTGGCTCGGGTGGTAGCCCGCTCTCGGACCAAACCGCCCCGACTAGTCCCATCACACCGACCATGAGCCCGACCAGCTCGGGTAGCCCGCTCCCTGGCTCGATTTCCAGCCCAACCAGCCCTCCAGGCATCCCCCCGACGACGAGCCCGACCAGCAGCCCGGCCACCAGCCCAACCAGCCCAACCAGCCCGATCACGAGCACGACCAGCCCGACCACCAGCCCGACCAGCACAACCACCACCACGAGCCCGACCAGCGCCTTGCGCGCTGCAATCGACGCTTAAGTTCTGGCCCCGTTTGGCGCCTCCTGCCCAAGGTTGTCGCTCACCTCGAGTCGGTCGGCGCTGACCAGGGCTGTCGTTTGGCTGCTACGAAGACGAAGTGGAGTTGCACAACAAGGCCCGATCGTTGCTCCACGCGGGCTCCGAGCTCGGCGTTCATCGACGGGTTGGATAGCAACAGCGTTCGTATGTTCTTGGCCATAGGCCCCGCGTCGTACGCCTGGGGTCGTAGATGAAGTTCTCGGAACTAATCCTGGGGTCGCACGAAACTCTGCCCTCCCGGGAATTAATCCTGTTGTAACCGAAATGTCGTCTCCGTTAGGCCGAGCGTTCATTTTTGCTAAGTAAAACAACCACATGCTCACCCACCTCACCCACCTAAGCCCCAATGCAGGCTTGCCGCGAGGCGATAAAACCACCGCTACTACAAAGCTTGCCGCCGCCGTCATGACTGCGGCAGCTATGGCTACCACAGGCATCGTCGCCACCTCTGCGACGGTGGCCGCGGCCGCCACGACCTCTGGCCCGACCCTGGTCGTTTACTCGGCCCAGGGTTACGACTCTGCGGAAACCACGGCCTTCCAGAAGGCGACCGGGATCCATGTCAGCCTGGACGACGACTCGACAGGGCCCTTGCTGATCAAGGTCGAAGCCGAGAAGAACAACCCCAAGTGGGGCCTTCTGTGGGTCGACGGGGCCACCGCCTTCGCGTCCCTGGACCAACAGGGACTGCTCATGAAGGGCTGGGAGCCTACGGTGAGCTGGAACAGCCTGGGCAAACAAGCAGTGCCAGCAGACAAGAGCTACGTCCCCACGGGCCTGACCATGGCCGGCACGCTCGTCTACGAGCCCAAAGAGGTGCCCGACCCGCCCACGACGTGGCAACAGCTGCTGAACCCCAAATGGGCCAACGAGATCGGCATGAACGACCCCGCAGTATCGGGGCCCACATACCCCTTCGTAGCCGGGATGATGAACTACCTCGGCGGCGTGCCGCAGGGTGAAAAGTTCTACGAGGGCCTGAACAGCAATGGCCTGCAGGTCAACCTGACCAACGGCAACACGCTGGAAGTGCTCGAAGCCGGCATCATCAAGCTTGCGCTGATCCAGAGCTCCGCCGGCATCGGCGCGGGCCTCAAGACCCACGGCGAGATCAAGGTTAAGTTCCTCGACCCTGTGACAGCGCTGCCGAGCGCCCTCGGCATCGACTCCAAGGCGCCCAAAGCCGAGCAACTAGAAGCGGAAAAGTTCATCGAGTTCGTCATGTCGGCCCAGGGCCAACAGATCATGCAGAGCGGCGACCCCACCGGAGACTCGCTGTACTGGCCAGTCCTGCAGGGCGTAAACCCGCTACCAGCCCTGCCGCCGCTGTCCAGCATCCACGTCCAAAACATCAACCCGTATACCTGGGGTGCCCGCGAGGACACCGTCAACACCTGGTTTACCGACAACATCGTTGAATAACCTGGGGTTTTGGAATAACCCAGGCCCAGGCCGGTCGAATTGACTCCAACGTTGCCGGCCGCCCTGACCCCACAAGGCCAAGGGAGCAGCGCAGGGACCAGCACCGGCGGGGCTGGTCCCTGCGGCACCGGCACCGGCGGCGACGCCGCCAACGGCAACGGCAACGGCAACGGCGGGGGCTTCGGCCTCGACAACGGCGCACGCCCAGGCCGGGCTACCGCCCTGCGGTCCAAAATGGCCGACGCGGCTCGCCACTACGCCGGCCAATGGCTCGTGTGGGCCATCCTGGCCTTCCTGGTGGCCGTGCCCGTCGGGGCTTTCTTGGTCCAGGTTTTCGTGCCCCGGCTCTTCGACCAGGGCACCTCCTGGTTCACCCTTTCCAATCTGACCCAAGCATTCCAGGGCCACACGTTCCTGGGCCTGTTCAACTCGCTCTGGGTAAGCACCGTCGTTTGCGTCATCGACCTGGTCATCGGGGGTGGCGTGGCCTGGCTATCGATGCGCACCACCATCGGGGGCCGGCGCATATGGCCGGGGATGATGTGGGGGCTGCTTCTCGTGCCTACCTGGTTGATGGCCCAGGGGTGGCAGTACCTGACGGAGCCCAACGGCGTCCTCTCCCAGTTCGGCTTGTACAGCCCTCTGGTCCACCACATCATTTTCAGCCCCATCGGGGTTGTGCTTGTCGACTCCCTGGCGACTGCGCCGTACGCCTACCTCACGCTGTCGGCCGCGCTGGGCGGCCTCGGGAGCCAGTTCGAGGAAGCGGTGCGGGTTCACGGCGGGGGCCGCTTAGCCACGTTCCGGGTAGTCGTCCCGGTGCTGGCCCCGGCCGTCCTGGCGTCGGTCGCGCTGGTCTTCGTGGAAACGATGAGCGACTACGGCGTGGCTTCCACGCTGGCATTCCAGTCCCACTTCACCATGGCCACATATGGCATCTACCAAGCCATCAATAACCTGCCCGCTCAGTTCCCCGTGGCGGGCGCGATCAGCATCCTCCTGCTCGCCTCAGCGGCCATTCCCCTGGCCCTGCAGTCAAGGGTGACCCGAGGGCGCTCCTACGCCATCTTGAGCGGCCGTACCCGCCCCGCCACGCGCTACCGCCTGGGACGAGCAGGTAAGTGGTCGCTGACATCGGTGGTCGGCCTGTTCTTCGCGGTGGCGCTGGGAGCTCCCGGTTTGGGGGCGTTCGCCGGCTCGTTCGTGGCCAACTTGGGCAGCCCGCTCGGTGGCCAGTCGCTGACACTTGCCAACTACGGGGAGGTGTTCTCGGGCGACATCGCCTACAGCCACTCGATCGCCGAGGGAGCGTCGGGGACGTCCGGGCCTGTGCTGCTTTCGACCATGCTGGCCGCCATAACTGCCACCATCACAGTCGTGGTGGGCCTTGCGGTGGCCCGGCTCCTGGTGGCACGGCGGCCTGGGCGGTTCACCAAAGCCGGCGACCTGCTCATCCTCGGGTCGATCGCCCTGCCCGGGATCGTGCTGGGCGCCGGGTACATCTTCGCCTTCAACCTCCCCATCGCGAGCCGCCTCGGGGTCGACATGTACGAGACCCTGCCTCTGCTCGTCATGGGCTACCTGGCGACATCAATACCCACGACGTCCAGGATCATGATGGGCCCTGTGGCCCAGGTGCACGGTTCGTTAATGGAGGCCGGGCGGGTCCACGGTGCGCGGGCCCTATCGGCCCTGCGTTCGTGTTACGTCCCGGTCGTTTCCCGCGTCCTGGTACTGGTTTGGCTGGTGACCCTGACCAAGACTTTTTGGGAACTGCCCATCTCTCAACTGCTTTACCCTCCCGGCCAGGAGACGGTCTCAGTGGCTATTGACAGTTGGAACAACAACTACCATCCCGAAGTGGGCGCAGCCATGACGGTGGTGGCGCTGGGTGCCTGCTTCTTGGTGATCGGGCTCGTGCTGGGCGGGTTCCGCCTGCTGGCACCCAAGGGCTGGCGCCGCATGGGCGGGTGGCGTTCAGTTGCCTGAGGCCTTGGCAGCCCGCGGGGAAAGGGTCGACATCGTCGGCGCCACCAAGTTGTTCGGTCCGAAAGCGGCCCTCTCGGCTCTCGACCTCCAGGTGGATCCGGGGTCGTTCGTCGTACTGCTGGGGCCCTCCGGCTCGGGCAAGACGACGCTGTTGCGCTGCCTGGCCGGTATCGAGCGGCTGAGCTCGGGCCGCATCTCGATCGGCGGCAAGGTCGTCGCGGACACCAACCTTCACCTGCCGCCCGAACGCCGGGGCCTGGCCATGGTCTTCCAGGATTATGCCCTGTGGCCGCACATGACGGCGGCGCGCAACGTGTTGTTCCCGCTTCGCCAGATGCGCGTGAGCGGTCCAGAAGCTCACCGGCGAGCGCACGAGATGCTCGAGCGCGTCGGTCTCGCCCACCTGGCCGGGCGTTACCCCAACGAGCTGTCCGGCGGCGAGCAGCAACGGGTGGCGCTGGCCCGCTCCTTGGTGGGAGGTGTAGGGCTGTTGCTGTTCGACGAACCTCTGTCCAACCTCGACGCCGATATGCGCGAGCAGCTCCGCCTGGCCATTTCCACGCTGGCCCGCGACAGCGGGGCGACGTCGGTGTACATCACCCATGACCAGTCCGAAGCGTTCTCGTTGGCCGACAGCGTCGGTGTGCTGCGCGATGGCCGCCTCGTGCAATGGGGAACGCCGGAGGAGCTGTACCGCCAGCCGGCAAGCCCGTTCGTGGCAAGGTTCACCGGGATCTGCACCGAAGCGCCGGTAACGCGGGTAGGCAGCGGCACAGGCACCCCCGGGGCCCAATTGGTCGATGTCCGGCTGCCGGGGCCCCGTGGCGCGGTCGTAACCGCCACGCTGCCTCGCAGGGTCAACGATGGAGCGCCCTTGGAGATGTTCGTTCGCCCGTCCGCCGTGCACATCGTGGCCCCAGCCGACGCCCAGCTCGTGGCCCAGGTCCGTGACGTCGCGTTCGCGGGGAGGGGTTACGAGCACGCTTTGGCCGCCGAGGGGCCGATCCTTTTCACCAGGATCTTCTCCGATCAGCGCTGGGAACGGGGAAGTTCTGTGGGAATGCGGCTCAGCCCCGACGGTTGCCTGGTCCTGCCGGCCGACAACGGCCACGCCGCACCGGACGGCAACGGTCGCGCCAACCTTGTCGACTTCACCGCGGTTGGCAGCGTGCTGCCGCGCCAGGCAAGCTAGTCCACGCATGCATAGCACTACGAGCGCCGTAACCCTGGCCCTGGCCGTTTTCCTGGCCAGCGCCGTCGAAAGCGTTGAGGCGCTGACGATCATCGTCGCCGCCGGCGTCTCTCGGGGATGGCGGTCGGCCCTGGTTGGTATGGCGGTCGCCATCGGGGCGTTGGTGGTACTGGTGGCTGCCCTTGGCCCTGCCCTGGTCTACCTGGTGCCGGTCAACGTGTTGCGCGCGGTGGTGGGGGCCCTGCTTCTCGTCTTCGGTTTGCAGTGGTTGCGCAAAGCCGTTTTGCGGGCAGTGGGGCTCAAGGCCAAGCACGACGAGGATGCCATTTTCAAACAGCACGTGGACGCTTTGACGGTGGCCGAGGTGCCGCGGCCTGCCGCGACGGGCCGGGTCGACGCGACGGGTTTTGTCGTGGCCTTCAAAGGGACGTTCCTCGAGGGCATGGAAGTGATCGTCATCGTCCTAGGCCTGGGCGGCGGCGACCACCAGCTGGGGCTCGCCAGCGCGGCTGCCGGAGCGGCCATACTGGTCGTGGCCGGGGTTGGCGTGGTGGTCGCCCGCCAGCTGGCGGGTGTGCCCGAGAACGCCATGAAGACGGTGGTAGGCCTGATGTTGACGTCGTTCGGGACCTTCTGGGCCGGCGAGGGCCTCGGGGTCAGGTGGCCCGGTAGCGACCTGGCCATACTTGTCCTCGTAGGTATCTACGCCGTGGTGACGTGGGCGCTGGTGGTCCTGCTCCGTCCATCGCCACAGCAGGTGACCCCGGAACAGGCTCGTGCCTGAGGCGCCGGTGCCGGCTCGTGCGCCGTTGCTATTGCGGTGGTTGAAAGCTTTCGGCGCTTTCTGGTGGGACTTCCTGGTCGGCGACACTCCTGAGCTGTTGATCGGTGTGCTCGTTGCGATTGGCCTGGTCGCTGTCCTGGTGAAAGGTTCCTCGTTGAACGCAGCCGCCGTCGCCGTCTTCCCGGCGGCGGTCGTGGTGCTGTTAGGCGGCTCCGCCTACCGGGCGAGGCGATCCAAGTCTTGACCGCGAAGCTAGCCATTGGGCGGTCGCCGTACGACTGGGGTCGTAGGTGAGGTCCTCTAGGTTCATCCTCAGGTAGCTCGAAACCCCACCGCGTCCGGCATAGCTTTTTACTGTGGACGTGCCCTTGCCCAAGCGCGTTGTCATCGTCTCGGCTGGGATGGGCGAGGGCCACAATGCCGCCGCCAGTGCACTGAGCGACACGATCCAGGACTGCTGGCCGGGATGCGTGGTAGAGCGTCTGGACACGATGGAACTGAGAGGCGCCCGGTTTGCTCGCGCCGCTCGTTGGGCTTACGGGTTCCAGCTTTCGGCGGTCCCTTGGAGCTATGCCGTGTTCTACGACCTCCTGTCGCGTTCAGACGGCTTCGCTAGCGCCATGAAGAGGATCCTCGGCCCTTTCTTTGGGCACCAGCTTTCCGGTGTCCTGGAAGCCAAGAAGCCCGACCTCGTCATCTCTACGTACCCATTCGGAAGCGCTGCCCTGGACTGGCTCAGGTCGAAAAGGGCAATGGACACGCCCACGGTCACCTATATACCCGCGTTCCATGTTCACCCGCTCTGGGCCTACCAAGGCATCGATATGCACTTCGTCATGTACGACTCCGCGCCGGCCGACGCCCGCATGCCTGACTTCGGACGATCGATGCGGCTGGGAGCGGCCCCCGTGCAGGCCGGTTTCGGAACATTCGACCGTGCCGAGGCTCGCAGCGTGCTCGGACTTCCCCAGGAAGATTTCTACGTCCTAGTGACGGGCGGGGCCTGGGGCCTGGGTGACATCGGCGCTGGTGTCGAAGCGTTGGTCGAGTTGGGCCCCCCGGTGCACGTGCTCGCCGTTTGTGGCAAGAACGTGGGCCTGAGGGCCGAACTGAGCCGGATCGCCAGCACTCACCCGCGCCAACTGGACGTTTACGGCTACGTGTCCACCATGCCTCAGCTGATGGCCGCCGCTGACGTGGTGGTCACCAATGGGGCCGGTGTCACTGTCCTGGAGGCGCTGCGCACGCCCCGGCCCGTGGTCGCGTTCGCACCCTTGGCCGGGCACGGGACGGCTTCGACCGCTGAGATGGTGCGCCGCAACCTCGCCGTTGAGGCCAGGGACGTACCGAAGCTCGTCGAGGAGGTCCGCCGCCTATGGACGCGTCCCGACCTGGTCAAGACGATGGAGCAGGCAGGCGAGCGCTGGGTCGAGGGGCGCACCTTGAGGCGGAGCCTGTCCGAGATCGAAGCGTTCTACCTTGAATATGGCGGCATCAGCCCGCTGAACAATGTCGTCGGCGGCAGTCGGCCCGGGCCGGCCCGAAGACCCGCAATCGACAGAACCGAGGTCGCGAGGCGCTAGGGGGTACGGTACGACTGGGGTCGTACGTGCGCCCCTCAAATTTCATCCCTCAGGTGGTCGTTTTTGGTCGCTGACCGGTTTAGCGTCGTCTCTATGAGGGCCGGCGATGGCTGTACCCTGTCAGTTGTCGTGCCGACCCGGAGCGAAGCCCCCAACATAGCGGCTTTGGTCTCGCGGCTACGAGCCGCTCTTCGGCCTAGCGGGCTCGATTGGGAGCTGGTCTTCGTCGACGACTCGGACGATGGTACCCCGGACGCGATCCGCCAAGCAATGCTCGCCGAACCTGCGGTCCGTCTTGTACACCGTGCTCCTGGCGCGCGCCGGGGCGGCCTGGGAGGAGCGGTCAGCGCTGGTTTTGAAGTGGCCCGTGGTGACGTGATCGCCGTGATGGACGCCGACCTGCAGCATCCTCCCGAAGTCCTCGTCGCCGTCGTTGCGCCCGTGCTGTCAGGGGAAGCAGATCTGGTCGCTGGCAACCGCTATGCGTGGGCGGGAGGGACCTCGGGCTTGGCGGGGTGGCGGCGCCATCTGGTCTCCTGGGCCTGCCGGGTTTTGGTGCATGTGCTGGTGCCGTCCAGCCGCCGGCTGGCGGACCCGCTCGGCGGGCTGTTCGCCGTGCGCCGATCGGTACTCGAAGGTGTCATGCTGCGGCCCTGCGGCTACAAGATCCTCCTCGAAGTGGCCGTGCGCTGCCAGCCGCGTTCTATCGGCAACGTCGGCTTCGATTTCGCCCGCCGCCAGGCGGGAAAGTCCAAGGCCGACCTTCGAGAGGGATTACTGTTCCTGCGCCATCTCGGGGCTCTCGCTTCTGCCGACCGTGCCGACGTGACGGCACCGGTCCCGGCAGTCCTGGCAGCGACGGCGCCGGCCCCGGGAGGACCATGAGCACGACCTATCGAACAGGCTCGGTGCGAACGGGTGCGGGAGATTTATCGTGCTGGTAACTACGATAACCGCCCTGATGGCCGCCGCCCTGTTCGGCGTCTCGACTGCTCTCCAACACCGAAGTGCCGGGCTCGTCAGCGATGCCTGCCAGCCTGCCGAGCGGCTCGGCGGGTTCCTATCCAGGACATTTCGCCACCCCTTTTGGGTCATTGGTGCCATCGCCGATATCGGCGGTTTCGCTTTGCACGCCTTGGCGCTTCACTTGGGCCCGCTCACCGTAGTCCAGCCCCTGTTGGTCACCAGCATTGTTTTCGCCGTCGTCCTTCGGCAGCTCCTCGTGCGCAGGTGGCCCCGGCGCAGCGAACTTGTCTGGGCGACCTCCCTGACCCTCGGCCTGGTCCTGTTCCTCACCATCGCCACTCCGGCCAACGGCGTCGCCCAGCCTGCCGACCCCGTGCCGGCCACCGTAGTGGGTGTGCTGATCGGTTTCGGCGTCTTGGGTTTTTTCGCGGGCGGCCGTCGCTACAGCGGTAGTGCCGCCGCGGCCTTGCTCGGTACGGCCACGGGACTTTCCTACGCCGCAGTTGCTGGACTGCTCAAAGAAGACGTGGGCCTGCTCAGCCGCGGGGTGGGGGTGCTGGCTACTTCGTGGCCCCTTTATGCTCTCATTGTCGTCGGCGCTTTCAGCATCGTGGTAACCCAGCTCGCCTACCGAGCAGGGCCGCTAAGCTCGAGCCTGCCAACGATCATGACGGTAGACGCCCTTGTCAGCTTGGTGATTGGAGCGTCCGTGTTCGACGAAGGGTTCCGCAATGGAGCGGTCGACCTGTTGGGCGAGTCAGCCGGGCTCGCTCTCATGTTGGCGGCTGCCGTGGGATTGTCCAGGTCCGGTCCTGAGCCTGCCGGCGCACGCAAGCCACGCGCAGTCGCGGTGGCCCGACGTGCACCCCTGCAGGTTTCCACACATTAGGGGGAGGTGGCGACCCGAGAGTTGACGATGTGGCCGGTACATCTACTGGACGAGCGCGGAGCGGGCGCGGCGGCCAAGAGCTCGTCACAGTGGCATCTGGAAGGGCCCGGCCCGGGGAAGGCTAGGCGCTTAGCCGCAGCCGCGCTCAAAGTCAGCCGCCCGGCTCTATTGGCCGTGGCCGCCTGCGTTTTTTGCTACGTCGTCGGCTGGCGAGGCACCGACTGGGCCGCCCAGATCTACCGCGTCGGTGAGGTCGTCCGGTACGGGATCTCGTTCTGGGACCCGGGCTGGTACGGAGGCAGCTACCCGCTCAACTACAGCCTCCTGTACCCCGCCGCCGCGGCTGTTCTTGGCCTGTGGCCCTTGGCGGCATTGTCGTGCGCCGGCGCCGCCTTGAGCTTCGACAGGTTGGTCACCGCAGAGGTAGGTAGGCGCCCGGCGGCGAGCTGGTATTTCGCCGTATCGATGCTGGTGGAAGTCGCCATCGGGCAGTTGCCGACGCTTACCGCTGAGGCACTGGCATTGGGTTGCGCCTGGTGCTTCGCTCGTTGGCGTACCGCGGGAGGGGGACCTCTTCCCCGGCGGCGCTCCGCCCTTTTGTTGTTTGGAGGGCTCGGCCTTGGTGTGGTGACGGGCCTGACGAGCCCAGTGGTCGGCTCGTTCTTGGCCCTAGTCCTATGCGCTGTGGCCGTCGCCGACTGGGGACGGTCACCACCACAGGCGTCGGTCGAGCTCGGGGCGGCAGGCGTTTTCTTGGCGAGCGCAGCCACGCTGTCGATCCTGTACCCGGGGTCAGGCTATTTCCCCTTCCCGTACGGGGACTTGCTGGCCGTGCTCTCCGTCTGCGCCTTGTTGGCCAGCCCGCTCCTCGCCACGCCGAGGCCAGTGCGGGTCGCCGCTTTGCTGTACGCGGGGGCGAGTGTGGTGTTGTTTGTCGTTCCCACTCCGATGGGCGACAACGACGCGCGCCTCGGCGCTTACATCGGCGTTCCCTTGGTTCTTTGCTACTTGCCCCGCCTAGCCTGGCGCCGAAGGCGCCAAGGCGACCGAAGATCGCCGGTGACTTTGTCTGGTGCGCACCGGGCCACGACAGCCGCAGTCGCGGCGATCGTCGCTATAGGGCTTATGGGTTGGCACTGGGGGGCGATCGTGGAGACTTTCAGCGGGCCGGCCAACGGCGCCTACAGCACCGCCGCTTTTTACCAACCGCTGATCGGCGAGCTTGATGTTCTCAGCAAAGGCAAACCCGTCCGCGTAGAGGTCCCCCCCACCCAGCACCACTGGGAATCCGCCTATATCGCTCCCACCTTCAGCCTGGCCCGCGGGTGGGAACGACAACTTGACATTGCCTATAACGGGCTTTTCTACCAAACGGGAGCCCTGACGCCTGCCTCCTACCGGTCCTGGCTCCTGTCCAATGGGGTTTCCTACGTCGCCCTTCCGGACGCGCCGCTCGATTACGCCGCAACAGCCGAGGCCGCCCTGCTCCGGTCGGGGGCGGTCGCCGGGTTGCAAGCGGTTTGGCACACGTCGCACTGGCGGCTGTGGCGAGTCCTGGGGAGCCAGGGATTGGCCAGCGCCCCGGCCTCGGTGATCGCGCTGAGCCCCAAAGCCGTAGTGGTCCGCCTTTCCGCAGCCGGCACCAGCGTCGTGAAGATCCGTTGGGCACCGTCGTGGTCGTTCGACGCGGCAACTGTGAGCGGCGCATGCCTTTTACCTGGGCCTGGCGGGTGGACCGAGTTGAAGGCGGCCCACGCCGGCCAGTTCCGTCTCCTGGTTTCGGTCTTTGGCGCCGACCACGGGAACTGCAAGGGTAGCGGCCGGCTTTTGGGGCTTGAGTACATAGCGAGCACCGACAGCGAAGGGAGAACGTCGTGAGGACCTATCCAGCGGTCATGCCGGCTGGGCGGTACTCGATGAGAGGGCTGGTCTGCTCGGAGTGGATGAAACTTCGCACTGTCCGCTCGACGATGTGGACGCTCGGCACAACGGCTTTCGTAGGGTTAGGGGCGAGCGCCATCGCCATGGGGGTCGTCGAGGCGCTCCCCGACCCCCTCCAATATGAAATCGAGCGCTTGCTCCCTATAGCGTTCGGCTCCGCGATGATAAACGACCCCGCCCCACATGGCTTTGGCCCGTGGGTAGGTTTGTCCATCCTCTGCGGCTACGCCGTGCTGGTCTTAGCCCTAGGGACGCTCCTGTTTGTGCGTCGCGACGCCTAGGGGTCATTTGCCGCCTTCGGCCTGCTTCGAGAACGGGAGCCCTGGCGGGATGAGCATCTCGCAGATCTCGCGGGCCCTGAGGAACGTCGGCGAGTTCGCGATGTTCGCGTTCATCCCGGGCGGCTTGGGGAAGCTCACGCTGTTGCCCGAGAAGACCGGGTCCGGGAAGATCGGCACGCCGTGGGCGCGCATGCAGGCGGCGGCCTTGAGGTAGGCGGCCTGGTCCTTCGTGGTGATCGTGATAGTCGGGCTGGGGGCGGTGCCGCCTGGGAGGATCGATTGGCAGTCGCTACGCGCCGCCTGGACCGCCGGCGAGCTCTTGTTGATTGAGACGGGCCCTACGGCGACAGCGCTCCCGTTTGCCGACATGACCAGGTCCGGGAAGTTCGGCACGCCGTGGTGTCGCATGCAGGACACGAACCTCTGGAGCTGGCCACTTAGGTTCCCAGACGACGGGGCGGAGCCCGACGGGCCGGTTGCCGGGGCCGTCGTCGTCGTGCCGATATGGGCCACGCTCGCCGACGGTGCGCTGCCCCCGCAGGCCGCGAGCGCGAGCGAAAGGCCGACGACGGCGGCCGCGGCAGACAGACCCTCGGCGAGGCCTCCCCGCGCCGGCCGCGGCGACCGTCCCTCGGCACCGGTAACGGCCGGTCCGAGCCGTCCGCTGCGCTGCCCTCTCACTCGATGGCGCGCCGGACGGTGGCGGGGCGTTCTCTGCCCGAGAGCACCCAGCCGAGCACGGCGGCGACGGCGGGCATCCCGAGCAGGATCACGAGGAGGTTGGCCAAAGGCACGTTCTCGAGCGCGGCCATCCCGCCTGCCACCGTGTTGCCTCTCAGCCAGCCGATCATGCCGACGTAGCCAGCGACGGTGCCGAGCAAGGCGCCGAGGAGCGCGAGACCGCCGGCTGTGGCGGCGGAGAGCGCGTGCCGGGCCCAGCTGCTGGCCCCAGTGGCGGCCAGTACGCGCAGGTCCCCGGCGGTCTCGGCCCGGACTAACCCGACAGACATCGCCAGGATCGCCAGGGCTAAGCCGATACCGAAGGCAGTGGCCCCATTTATGAGCGTCGACATGCTCGGGACGTTGTCCTTGGTTTCGACGGACATACCTTGGGCCGCGGCCATGAGTTGGGCGCTCTTGACCTGGGCCGGGTTGACAGTTTGCGGCCCTTGGATGAACCATCCAGCGACCCCGGTTTGGAGCCCGAGCTGCTTTATGGCATGAAAGGTGATCAAGGTATTAGGTGCGTCTGTGCCCGAGGGGAGCGAGCGCAGGTCTTGGATGACTGGCCGGTCGATGACCTGCCCGTTATCCACCAACTGCATGTGCGCAAGGCCCGCCAACCCGGGACGCATGGTGACGATGTCAGACTTCGGCAAGATCTCGGATGCGGGGATGTGGAAGGCGGCCAAGAGCTCGGGCGTAGCCACGTAGATGGCGCCGTTCCAGCGGCGGTTCGGGCCGGCGTAGGACAGCGTTGCAGACGTGGTCAGGAGCTCGACCACTTCGTGCGACCCGACCAGCCCGGCGATCGCGAGCGCCGTATTTTGTAGCGTGGCCAGCCCGCCCGCCACGGGCTCGCCGTTCGGGCTGCCCGGACTATAGCTTACGATCAGCTGGTTGTTGGCCACGTTTGAGCCTGTGTACTCAAGCGGGTTGGCAGAGCGCGCCGCCGCCACTAAGCAGATGATCACTGCGATCAGTACTGCGACGCCTATGGCGGCCAACGCGGATCCCGAGCGCGCACGGTAACGGGCGAGGTCCCGCCACGCCAGGCGCACCGTCACGGGAGCCACCCGTCCTGCTCGGCCCAGTAGAGACAGGCAGAAAGGCGCCAGGAGGATCACGGCCGGGACCAGCAACACCATTCCAAGGATGGTCTCGGGTGCCCCGCCGCCTGCTGTGTTGTGGCTCCCCCCATAACCGATCACGAGGAAGGCGGCCACGAGGCAGGCGAGTCCCGGCAGCGCCGCGCGGCGGACCTTTGGGGGAGGGTTGGGTCGTCCGGACAGGGCGGCCAGGACGGGAACCCGGGCCACAGAGCGCGCCGGGCGCGACGCCGAGAAATACGCGGCCAGCACGGCCAGTACCATGCCGCCCGCCACGGCCGGCCAGGGGACCGCCAACACCGGGATCGACCGATGGGCCGTCGCTTGGAAGGTCGGCCGGTAAGCGAGCCAGGCCACTAGGCCGACCCCGGCCCCGACGACCGCTCCGACGAGGCCTACGAAAGCGCCATTGGCTTTCACCACCAGGCTGATGTTGTCCTCGGTAGCGCCCAAAGTGGCGAGCACCCCGAAGGACCGCAGCCGCCTTTGCGCGAGCACGGTGAAACCGCCCACGGACACCAGCCCGATCAACAGCATTCCCATTGTGAGGCCCCCGCCGATGACGATCGCAGGGAGCGGGTTGCTCTGCGCAGAGCTGGCCGGCGTTTGCACGTTCGGCCCGATTCGCTGCGGCGGGACGCCGGGCGCGTCGAAGAGCACCGTTACCTCGCTCGGCGCGGCCAGCTGGCCAGGGGCCACGAGGGCGAACTGGTCCTCGAAGTTCTCGGGATTTTGCACCAGGCCCACGACACGGAGGGGCCCCTGGTGGTCGCCCTGGGGCCAAATGTCGCCGACCTTCATCCCGAGGTCGGATGCCAACGAAGGCGTAAGCGCGGTCTCACCCGGCGCCGTTGGGTAGTGACCGGACAGGAGCGAAAGCATGGGCCCACCGAACGGGCCTTTCGGGTCCTGCGACCGCAATTGGTAATCGCCGGCCGACCCAGGGATGGCCAGAGCCTCGTTCTCGATGACGTCGGTCCGGCCGTAGCGGTCCCTGATCATGGCGAGCTCGGCCGACATCTGGGGCCCTGTGGATGTGAACGTGGCCATGTTGGTGGCGCTCCCAAAGCCGGCGTTGGCAGGGACCGTGCTGTCCACGGCGACAGCCGCCCCCACCACCGTGGCCGCGACACCAACCACGATCAAAGAGAGCACGAGTAGTTGCTGGCGCCACTCCCTCCTAAACAGGCGCCACGCCCAGCGGCTCACCGCCCGGCGGGCAGGTGCGCCGCCATCGTCGTTACGCGGGCCAGGAGCAGCGCGCCGTACTGCGCGACGAAACATCGTCACGCCCCCGGCGAGCAGAGCCAAGATGATTATGAGAGCCGGGGCACCGAGGGTCATCGCCGTGCCGGCGGCCCGGCGAGGAGGGACTCTGGGCTCGGGGGCGCCACGGTCTGGTCCACCACTTGTCCGTCCCGGATGAAGACGACCCTGTCGGCCCAAGAGCCCAGCCGTGCATCGTGGGTTACTACGACGGCGCTTACACCACGCTTGCAAGCCGACAAGATCAGCCGCATGACAGCGTCACCGTTCAGCGAGTCCAGGGCCCCCGAGGGTTCGTCGGCCAGCAGGAGCCGACGCTCACCGACGATCGCTCGGGCGATCGCCACTCGTTGACGCTCCCCACCAGAAAGCTGGTCGGGGTAGTGCGATGCTCGTTCAGCCACATCGAGGCTCTCGAGCGCAGTCATGGCCGCGACACGCGCCTTTTTCGCTGGAGCACCGTCCAACTCGAGAGGTAACGAAACGTTTTCTGCCGCTGTCAGGCCCGCCAGGAGGTTGAAGTCCTGGAAGACGAACCCTATTGTCCGGCGCCGCAGACGCGCCTTTTCGTTACGGGACATGGTCGAAACGAGCGCCCCGCCCACGAAGACTTCCCCGCTCGTGGGGTCCTCCAGGGTCCCAGCGATGCTGAGCAACGAGCTCTTGCCGGACCCGCTCGGGCCCATCACGGCCACGAGCTCGCCAGCCTCTACGGATAGGTCGACGTCTCGCACCGCGAACACTTCTGCGTCGCCTTCGCCGTAACGTTTGGAAACTTTGCGGAGCTCGAGGAAGCTCATCGCCTCACCACCACCCTTCGGCGGAACAGCGGAGCAGGTGACTTGACGGGTGGCTCCGCGCTCGCCCGGTCCAGGCGCCCGCTAGCCGAGTCGAGCCAGCGGGCGAGGGAGTCCAGACGGAACAACTCGGCGTCGACCACCAATGCGAGGCTGAGGTCGTAGTCGGCCTCGTCCTCCTTTAGGCGTGTCCACTGCTGCATGAGCTCGACCAGGTACCGGCGGTGGGCCTGGACCACGTCTTGGACGTCGACGCCCGGCACACGTAGGGCCGAAAGGATCTTGATGACGAGTTCGTTGCGCGGCGGCGTGGTCATGTCCGTCGGGGCTCGGAGCCACCTGTTGAGCTCCTCGTCTCCCGACGGCGTGATCCGAAAGACGTTCTGAGGCCCCTCTCCCGCCGAGCCGTCCGACTCGACGAAGCCGTCGCGTTCCAACCGCTGCAGCGTCGTGTACACCTGGCCGATGTTGAGCGGCCACACATCGCCAGTGGTCGCCTCGAACTCCTGGCGTAGCTGCAGCCCGTACTTCGGCCCGTCGCTCAGGAGAGCGAGCAACGCATGGCGCACGCTCATGGGTCAACACTCGATAGCATACTCAGTATCTTATCGAGCTTCCTACCCGAGCGCAAGGGTTATTTGAACGGTGCCAACCAGACCGAGGACGACATCAACGGCAGCGAGTTCCCGAGCGGCCCGATCTCAGAGGAGGTCTTCCTGCCGGTCGGGACTAACGAGGCCGTATCGGTGGTCGCCGTCGACCCCAACGGGCTGTTCTCAACCGGCAACCCGACGTTCACCGGGACATTCGTCGCCGACTGCTGACGCGTTCCGCGTCCCCGCTTTCCTAGCCAGGTGCGGGTGTTCAACCGGCAGGGGAGAGGGACCGGCAAGCCGTCTGGGCAGCCCGGAACTGGGCCGAGTTGGGGTCGACGCCGTTCAGGGAAATGCCATTGGGGCTCTCGGTCGGGTCGGGGAAGTTCGGCAGCCCGTGTGTGCGCATGCATTGGGAGTACTTCAGGGCTCTGGTCATCATCTGCGCCAGTTGCGCCTGCGACGGGCCATTGCCGTCGTTGGGGAGCAGGTGCTTGCAGTCGTTGTTGGCCGATACGAACTGAGGGGAGTTCTGGTCGGCGCCTTCCATCGTGACGCCGTGCTCGTGGCCATTGTTGACAAGAACCGGATCCGGGAAGCCGGCGTCGCCGTGCGAGCGCATGCACCCGGCATAGACAAGATCCGCTTCGTACATTTGCTGCAGGTTCGGAAAGCCCCCCGACGCGGCGGCGGGGGGAGCCGTTGTCGTCGGAGCGGAATTCCCGAGGTGGGCGACCGAGTTGGGCGCGCTACCACCGCCGCATGCCGAGGCAACAAGGGCGATGGTAAGCATGCTCCCCGCTATTCCGGTCGCTCGCCAACGCACGTTTGCCATACGTAAGTCGTACACCTCAGGCGATTACAGAGCCCTAACAAGTGCCGTTGCGCGCCTGTTACCTAAGACGATTACGTGGCAGCCCTTGCACCGGAGGTCCTTGCTGGATGTCCGGACGAGCGACGGCGAGGTACAACACAAATGCGAAGACGGCTACGGCGAAGACGATCGCCGTCGGGCCGTCCCCGAAGTTGATCCCGCTGAGGGCACGGGGCCTGCTCATGTAGTCGGCGAAGGACGCGCCGAGCGGCCGCGTGAGGACATAGGACATCCAGAAAGCGGCAATACTGTTCAGGCCGAACTGCCACCACGCCAGGGCCGGGAGCAGGATGAGCACGCCGAAAAGGATGCCTGACGCCAGGTACCCCAACTTGAGTGATGTCGCCGTGAAGTCCCCGAGAGCGGTCCCAAGGGCAAACGTTGCGAATACCGTTGCCCAGTAGAAAGCTTCGCGACGCTGCGTCGTGATGCTGTGGATGGAAAGCGTGCCCTCGTTGCGCTGCCACAGCCAGAAGATCGCGCCCAGCACCACCGCCCAAAGCAGGGTCGTCCCCGCGTAGGGGATGTGGACGTCGAGGTGGAGGAAATCGGAGACGCCCGTACCGAATATCGCTATGGCAAAAGCCAGCAGCCAGTAAGCCAAGGCCCGGTAGCGGCGGGTAGCGAACTGCAGCACCAGCCCGACGAGGAACACGAGCAACTCGGTACTGCCACCCCGGATGTTGCCCCAGCTCTTGAGGTAGTCCGAGGTCGCCTCTCCGCCGGCTGTCGTGAGGATCTTCACCACCCAAAAGACGAAGATGACCTCTGGGACCTTGGCAGCGACGGGGGCAGGGAAGATGCGGCCGATCAGGGGGACCTGGCCGCTGGTGGGGCCCGGAC
>Ga0209415_10005870_pt1 | contig 21936 bp, 27 predicted proteins | sample PeaSoiSIISIP2007_FD_187696 | JGI IMG/M metagenome (GOLD analysis project Ga0209415, IMG submission 187696) | Peat soil microbial communities from Weissenstadt, Germany - SII-SIP-2007 (SPAdes) (version 2) | ecosystem: Environmental > Terrestrial > Soil > Wetlands > Peat | place: Germany... | reverse complement strand
CGTTCGACGACCGCGTCGCGCGCACGTCGCCGTTCCCGCCGATCGCCGACTACGCGTTCCTCTCGGACTGCCACACGGCCGCGCTCGTCGCGCCCGACGGGACGGTCGAGTGGCTGTGCCCGCCGCGCTTTGACTCGCCGAGCGTGTTCGCGGCGATCCTCGACCGCGGCGCCGGCGGCTTTCGTCTCGGTCCGTCGGGGATGGGTGTGCCTGCGGGTCGCCGCTACGAGCCGGGGACCAACGTGCTCGAGACGACGTGGCAGACGGCGACCGGCTGGGCGGTCGTGCGCGAGGCGCTGATCATCGGCCCCTGGCGCGAGCGCGAGGCCGGCACCGCGACCGCGCACACGCGCCCGCCCGCCGACCACGACGCCTATCACGTGCTGGTGCGCACGGTCGAGTGCATCCACGGCTCGGTGCAGGTCGAGTTGCTCTGCGAGCCGGTCTTCGACTACGGGCGCACGCCCGCGAGCTGGAGCGTCGTCGCCGGCGAGCCGCAGGCGCTCGACGCCACCGGCGCCGGCCGGGTCCTGCGGCTGCACAGCGACCTGGCGCTCGGCATCGAGGGTGGCTCGGCTCGCGCGCGCCACCGGCTCCTCAAAGGCGACCGCCGCTTCTGCGCGCTGTCGTGGTCGCGGCTGCTCGACGGCCCGCGAACCTACGGCGAGGCCGCTTCGAGCCTGGCCGGAACCGCCGACTACTGGCGCAACTGGCTGGACACCGGCCTCTTCCCCGACCATCGCTGGCGAGCCCAGCTGCAGCGCTCGGCGCTCGTGCTGAAGGGGCTGACCTACGCGCCCACCGGCGCCGTGGTCGCCGCGCCGACGACCTCGCTGCCGGAGACGCCGGGCGGCGGGCGCAACTGGGACTACCGCTTCACCTGGATGCGCGACGCCACGCTGACGCTCTGGGGGCTCTCGTCACTAGGCCTCAGCTGGGAGGCCGACGACTTCATCCAGTACGTCGCCGACCTGCAGCGCAACCCCGACGGCTCGCTGCAGATCATGTACGGCATCGGCGGTGAGCGCGACCTCGCCGAGCAGCAGCTCGGTCACCTGACCGGCTACGACGGCGCCCAGCCGGTGCGGATCGGCAACGACGCCTTCAGCCAGCGCCAGAACGACGTCTACGGCGCCGTGCTCGACTCGCTCTACCTGCACACCAAGAAGTACGGCCACAGCCCCCAGCGGCTGTGGCCGGTGATCGAGGCGCAGGCCGAGCGCGCGGCCGGCGTCTGGCGCCAAGCCGACCAGGGGATCTGGGAGGCGCGCGGGGAGCCGCGCCACTACGTCTCCTCGAAGCTGATGTGCTGGGTCGCGCTGGACCGCGCGGCGCGTCTCGCCGCCCGCCGCGGCCACGCGGCGCTCGCCGACCGCTGGCGCGCGGTGGCCAACGAGATCCACGCCGACATCTGCGAGCGCGGCGTCGACGAGCGCGGCGTGTTCGTGCAGCACTACGACACCGTGGCGCTGGACGGCTCGGCGCTGCTGATCCCGCTGGTTCGCTTCCTCCCCGCCGACGACAAGCGCGTGCGCGCGACCGTGCTCGCGATCGAGCGGGAGCTGACCGAGCAGGGACTCGTGCTCCGTTACCGACCCGACCAGACCGACGACGGGCTCGAGGGAGCCCACGAGGGGGCCTTCCTGATCTGCTCGTTCTGGCTGGTATCCGGGCTGCTCGAGATCGGCGAGCGCCGCCGCGGCCGGGCGCTGTGCGAGCGGTTGCTGGCGCTGGCCTCGCCGCTTGACCTCTTCGCCGAGGAGCTCGACCCGCTCAGCGGCCGCCATCTCGGCAACTTCCCCCAGGCCTTCACCCACCTCGCGCTGATCAACGCCGTGCTGCACGTGATCCGCGACGAGGAGTCGGCGCCGCTCGGCAGCTAGAGCCCGCGCCCAAACCCCAACGAGCGGAGCGCGACGTGCCCTATTTCGAGGACGAGCAGGAGGTCTACCGCTATCTCGGCCAGCTGTTCCTGGACCTGCTCGCCGACGAGGAGCTCGCGCCGAAGTTCCGCACCGCGAACACGATCGTCCAGTACCGCTACCACAACCCCGACTCGCAGATCACCGTGAAGCTGATCGAGGCGGAGGAGGGCCAGGTCGACCTCGGACCGACACGGCTGGAGCCCGAGGTCGTGATGACGATGGACGCCGACACCGCGCATCGCTTCTGGCTCGGCAAGGTCAACGTCACGGTGGCGCTCGCCCGCGGCCAGATGAAGGCGAAGGGACCGGTGGCGAAGATCCTGCGGCTCGTGCCGCTGACCAAGCCGGTCTTCCCCCGCTACAGGGCGCAACTGGAGGCCGCCGGCCGCTCCGATCTGGCCGAGGTCTGACGATGACGGTGGCCGACCGTGCCGGTGAGCCGTGAGCGGCTTCGCCGACGATCGCCAGATGGGGGGCTTCAAGGACTTCTACCAGTTCAGCGCTCCCACCCGGGTGATCGCCGGGCGCGACCTGCTCGGCTCGGCGGGCTTCGAGTTCGCGAAGGAGGGAGCGCGACGGATCCTGCTCGTCACCGACGCCGGCATTCGCGCCACCGGCCTGGTCGAGCGCGTCGTCGACGGCGTCACCGACGGGGGCCTCGAGGTGGCCGCGATCTTCGACGCCGTGCCGCAGGACTCCGACGGCGATGTCGTCGCGCGGATTGCGGCGCTCGCCGGCGAGACCGGCGTCGACTCGTTCCTGGCGCTCGGGGGCGGGTCGGTGATGGACAGCGCGAAGGTCGCCAACCTGCTGTTCACGCACGGCGGCGCGGCGCGTGACTGGGAGGGCTTCTACGGGCTGCCGCGCGCCGACGGCGGCGCCGGGCGCCCGCTCGAGCTGGCGCCGCTCGCGTGCATCCCGACAACCGCGGGAACCGGGTCCGAGGTCTCCTTCGCGGCGGTGATCAAGGATCGCGGGGCGCAACTGAAATACCAGATCGGCGACCACGCGCTGATCCCTCGGCTGGCGATCCTCGACCCCGCGTCGACGGCCACGCTGCCGCCGGCGATCGCCGCCGCGACCGGCATGGACGCGATGGCGCACGCGATCGAGGGGTACGTGTCGCGGGACTGGAACGCCCACGCCGACGCCTGCGCGCTGCACGCGCTGCGGTTGATCGGCGCGAACCTCGAGCGGGCGGTGCACGAGCCCGGCGACGAGGCGGCGCGCGGGAACATGCTGATCGCGGCTGCGCTGGCGATCGCCCCGACCAGCTGCGGCGCGATCGGCATCGCGCACTCGCTCTCCCACGCCGTCGGCGCCTGCTTCGGCGTTCCTCACGGTGTCGCGAACGCGATCCATCTGCCGGTCGTGATCGAGTTCAACGCCGCCGGCGGCGAGGACGTCGCCGCGCGCTACCGCGACGTCTCCGAGCTGCTCGGCCTGCCTGGCGCCGGCGAGGTCGGGCCCATGCTGGCGGAGCACGTGCGGAGCCTCGTGCGCTCGCTCGGCCTGCCGACGCGGCTCTCGCAGGTCGGCGTCGTGGAGGCGGGGATCCCGCTGCTCGTTCAGGGTGCGATCGGCGACGCCTGCACGCTCGTCAACCCGCGCGAGGCGACCGCGGAGGATCTTGCCGAGCTCTACCGCCGCGCGCTGTAGCGGCCGCGACCGCCGCGGTGTCGGCGGCGCGCCCGCGTCCAGTCGACGCGGCGCCGGGCCGCGGCCGCCGCGGCGACGCTGGGCCACCTTCTAGACTTGGGGTCATGTCGACCGAGCCGCTTCGCGTCACACAGCGCTGGCATTGCGAGTCCTGCGGCTACATCTACGACGTGGCCGACGGCGATCCCGATGGCGGGATCCCGCCGGGGACCGCCTTCGAGGACATCCCCGACACCTGGTTCTGTCCGGTCTGCGGCGCGCGCAAGCGCGACTTCACTCCGTACGACGACTGATCGTGGGCACGGGCGTGCTCTGGGGGAGTTGAGGTGGCGGCCAAGCCCGAGAAGGCGCTGCCGCCGGCCCAGCGCGCGCTCGCCCGGCTGACCGGCGCGCGGCTGTGCTTCGGGCGTCCCGTGACGGCCGGGGGGCGGACCGTGATCGGGGTGGCGAGCGTCCGTTCGGCCGGTGGTTACGGTTTCGGCAGCGAGGCGGCCGGGGCCGGCTCGGGCGGCGGCGGTGGCGGTGCGCTGGACGCGCGGCCGGTCGGGTTCATCGAGATCGGGCCGGAGGGCGCCCGCTTCGAGCGGATCGACGACGGGCGCGCGGCCCTGCGCCTGGTTGCGGCCGGATCGTTGGCGCTGCTGGTCGTCGGCCGCGTGCTGGTTCGCCGCCGCCGCGCGACGCTCGAGCGCGCGCCGTCCAGGCTGCGCCTGCGCCGCGGCGCTCAGGCGAGCCAGCGCTCGTAGCGAAGCGCTGAGCCGGCGGCCGCAAGTTCGGGAGCGGAGCGCTCCGCGAGCAGCGGCAGTGTCGCGACCTCGACGTCGCCGAGCGCTTCGATCGTCGATCGGTTCGAGCGTTCGATCTCATCCGGGGTCGCGGGCCACGGGGTCAGGACGACGGCGCGCACGTCGAGCCCGGCGCTGCGCGCGGCTTCCAGCGTGAGCAGCGTGTGGTTGATCGTCCCGAGCCCCGGCCGCGCAGCGATCAGCACGCCGAGGCCGAGCGCGCCGGCGAGTCGCCGCACGTCCCAGCCGGCGGCGAGCGGGACGAGCAGGCCGCCGATGCCCTCGACGATCACGGGCGCCGCCGCGGAGCGGACGTCGGCGATCAGCGCATCGAGGTCGAGCGGCCTTCCGGCCAGCTGCGCGGCGAGGTGCGGCGAGACGGCCGGGCCGTAGCGTGCAGGCGACACCGCGTTCGGTTGCTCGCCGCTCTGCGCCGCGAGCAGCTCGTGATCGAACGGCGGACTCTCGTCCAGGCCGGTGACGACCGGCTTGCGGGCGCTGACGGCGATGCCGCGGGCGCGCAGGCTCGCGACGAGCGCCGCGGCGAGGACCGTCTTGCCGACGCCGGTGTCGGTGGCGCTGACAAAGCAGCCGCGCAGAACGATGTCCGGGCTCGGGCTCGGCGGAGCGGCCGCGCGAGTTTCGGCGGCGCCCACTAGTGGGCCTCCTCGGGAAGGCCCACTAAGCGGCGCGCGCGACGGGCTCTTCGACCGCGGCGGCGGGGGCCGGCGCGAAGCTGACGCCCACCTCTTCGGCGGCGGCGCGCAGCGCGAGCACCGCGCCGGCGAGCTCGCTCGCGGTGTGCGAGGCCATCACCGTCAGGCGCAGCCTCGAACTGCCATCGGGGACGGTCGGAGGCCGGATCGCCTGGGCGAACACGCCCCTCGAGAGCGCCGCCTCGGAGACCCGCACGGCCGCGTCGGCGTCGCCCACGATCAGCGGCACGATCTGGGTGCGCCCGGCGGCGGCGGCGATCCCCGCCGCGGCGAGCTCGCTGCGCAGCAGCGCCGCGTTGGCCGCCAGTTTCTGCGGGCGCAGCGGCTGGTCGAGCAGCAGCTCGAGTGCCGCCAGCGCTCCGGCGACCGCGGGCGGCGGCGGCGCGGTCGAGAAGATCAGCGCCCGCGCGCTGTTCAACAGCAGCTCGACGACCTCGCGCTGCGCGCAGACGTAGCCGCCATAGGAGCCGAGCGCCTTGCTGAGCGTGCCGATCAGCACGTCGACCTCGCCCTCCAGCCCGGCTTCGGCGACCGCCCCGCGGCCGCCCGGGCCGAGCGCACCGGTGGCGTGCGCCTCGTCGACGGCGACCCTCGCGCCGTGACGGCGCGCCAGTTCGACGATCGCCTGCAGCGGGGCGACATCGCCGTCCATCGAGAAGACCGAGTCGGTGACGATCAGGTCGCCTTCGCGACCGTGCTCGCGCAGCGCCCAGCTGAGGTGGTCGAGGTCGCAGTGCTCGTAGACGAACGTCTCGGCGCGCGCCAGCCTGCAGCCGTCGATGATCGAGGCGTGGTTGAGCGCGTCGGAGAAGATCGTCTGGCCGGCTCGCCCGAGCGCCGAGAGCACGCCGACGTTCGCCAGGTAGCCGGAGCCGAACAGCACGCACGACTCGGTCCCCTCGAAGTCCGCGAGCCGCCGCTCGAGCTGCTCGTGGATCGTCATCGTGCCGGACACCAGGCGCGACGCCCCGGCGCCGACGCCCCAGCGCATCGCTGCATCGGCGGCCGCCTGGCGGACACGAGGGTGGTCCGCGAAGCCGAGGTAGTTGTTGGAGCAGAGCAGTACCACCGGCGTTCCGTCGAGCAGCACGCGCGGGCCCTGCGGGCCGCTGATCAGGCGCGTGCGCCGGTAGAGCCCGCGGTCGCGCAGCTGGGCGAGCTGCGCGCTGACGTCGCTCATCGCGCCCGCTCCCACGGCGACCTCGCTCATGTTGCGGGCTCCCGCTCGCGCTTTGCCCGGTAGCGCAGCTGCGTCGAGGGGTCCCAGAGCGTGAGCGCCAGCTCGGCGTCGGCGTCGAGGTAGCGCTCGATCACGTCGGGCGTGTCGCCGGCCAGCCACCCGGAGCGGTTGTCCGGGCGTGGGTTGGCGCCGTTGTCGGGCTGGCGCGCGACGTTCAGGCCGTGGCGCTCGAACATCTCGCGGTCCTCCGCAGGCGTTGCTCCCAGCGCGGTCAGGAAGTTCCCCATCATCACCCCGTTCAGCCCAGCTCGGACGGCCAGCGGAGCGAGCTCGCCGAGGTTCTCGATCCGCCCGCCGCAGAGGCGGAACAGCGCCTCGGGCAGGATCAGGCGGAAGATCGCGACCCACTTGACCGCTTCCCACGGGTCCATCAGCTCGCGCTCGCCGAACCTGGTCCCCTCGCGCGGGATCAACAGATTGATCGGGACGCTCGTCGGGTTGATCGCGGACAGTTCGAAGGCCATCTCGACGCGCTGCTGGTGCGTTTCGCCGAGGTTCAGGATCCCGCCCACGCAGGTTTCGAGCCCGGCCTCGCGGACCGCCTCGATCGTGCGCAGGCGTGCTTCGTAGCGGACCGTGCTCGAGACCTCGGGGTAGAAGCTCTCGGCCGACTCGACGTTGTGGTGCACGCGCTGGATGCCGGCCTCGCGCAGCGCCTTCGCCCGCTCGGCCGACATGTGGCCGATCGAGGCGCAGCGCTTGAGGTTGGTGTGCTCGGCGACCAGCCGCGCGCCGGCCAGCACCCGCTCGAAGTCGCGCCTGGAGAGGCCCTGGCCCTGGGCGACCATGCAGAAGCGGTGCGCGCCGGCGGCCTCGGCCGCCTGGGCGTGCTCGAGCATCTGCTCCGGCTCCATCATCGCGTGCATCGGCGTGTCGGCGTCGGCGTAACGCGACTGCGCGCAGAAGCCGCAGTCCTCCGCGCAGCCGCCCGACTTCGCGTTCACCAGCGAGCACATGTCGGTCGAGTCGGCGAAGCGCTCGACACGGGCCTGCCAGGCGCGCTCGATCAGCGCCTCGATCTCCGCGCGCTCGGTCAGCTCGCCCAGTCGCAGCGCCTCTTCTCGCGTGATCAACGGGGGCATCGGCGACCTCGCACCCTACCCGAGCACGACGAGCGTGTCGCCCTCGTGCACCGCCTGGCCCTCTGCGCAGCGGATCTCGGTGACGGTGCCCGGCTCCTCGGCTTCGACCGGCATCTCCATCTTCATCGACTCGAGAACCACGACCGTGTCGCCCTCGGCGACCTCGTCGCCGACGGCGCACTCGATCTTCCAGACCACGCCCGTGATGTGCGCTGATACCTCGGCCACGCCTGCTGACAATAGCTCCCGCCCCCGACAGGCCCGGATAAGCTCCCAGCGGTGAGCGAGAAGCTCTCGAGCTTGAAACCGCAGGTCTACACCGACCCGCGCCCGAAGGAGTACTTCGACCGTTTCCACGAGCGGGCGCGGACGCACGAGCCGAGCTTCGTCTACGAGATCGTGCGCGTGTTCAGCTCGCTGTACGCCTGGACGCTGCTGCGCGCGCGGGCGATCGACGCTCAGAACGTGCCCGAGACGGGCGCAGCGATCCTCGCGCCGAACCATTTTTCCTATATGGATCACTTCCTGATCGCCATCTTCGTCCGCCGCAAGGTGCGCTTCATGGCGAAGTCGCAACTGTTCACGCCGTTGGCGCGCTGGGTGTACCTGCAGGGCGGCGTCTTTCCGGTGCGCCGTGGCGCCCGCGACGACGAGGCGTTCGTCACCGCGGAGGCGATCCTCGGCCACGGTGGCGTGGTCGCGATGTACCCGGAGGGCGGCCGGTCGCGGACCGGCGATCTGGCGGAGCGGGCCAAACCCGGCATCGGCCGCCTCGTGCTGGACAGCGGGGCAGCGGTCGTGCCGATCGCGATCCACGGCTCCTCTCGGATCCGCAACTGGAAGCGGCTGCGCTTCCCGAGCGTGCGGGTGCAGTACGGCGAGCCGATGCGCTTCGAAGCGGAGCCGGGCGCCACGCGGGAGCGCCAGCAGGAGGTCGCCGACGCGATCTTCGCCGAGATCCGCGCGCTCTACGGACGGCTCGAGGAGCGCGTCGGTGGCTGACGCGCTGCGCGTCGGCGCGGTACAGCTGAACGCGACGGCCGATCGCGAGGCGAACCTCGCAGGGGCCGACCGCCTCGTGCGGGCGGCCGTGGAGCGCGGCGCCCGCCTCGTGGTGCTGCCGGAGAAGTGGACCCTGCTCGGCAGCGGCGCGCAGCTGCGTGAGGGAGCCGAGCCCATCGACGGCCCGGCCGTCGACTGGGCGCGCGGCTGCGCGCGCGAGCTCGCGATCGAACTGGTCGCCGGCTCGTTCGTCGAGCGGACGCCGGACGGGCGCCTGCACAACACCTCGCTGCACATCTCCCCGGCCGGCGAGATCCGCGCCGTCTACCGCAAGATCCACATGTTCGACGTGACGATCGACGGGCTCGACTACCGCGAGTCCGAGCATGAGGACGCCGGCGAGGAGATCGTCACCTCGCGTACCGACGCCGGCCTCGAGCTGGGCCTCTCGATCTGCTACGACCTGCGCTTCCCCGAGCTCTACCGGATCCTGGCGCTGCGGGGCGCCCGCGTGCTCGTGGTCCCGGCGGCCTTCACGCTGGCGACCACGCGCGATCACTGGGAGACGCTGCTGCGGGCGCGCGCGATCGAGAACCAGGCATTCGTGATCGCCGCCAACCAGATCGGGGAGAACGAGCCGGGCCGCCACAGCGGCGGCCGTTCGATGATCGTCGACCCCTGGGGCGTGGTGCTGGCCCAGGCGACCGACGGCGTCGGCGTGATCGTCGCCGACCTCGACCTCGATCGCCTCGACGCGGTCCGTGCTTCGCTTCCTTCGCTCGCGAACCGCCGCCCTGAGGCCTACCGCTGGCCCGCTGCGGCAGCGCGCGCGGAGACGATCTGATTGACTGAGGATGTGGACAACGACCTCGTGAAGCGGCTCATGTGGTCGGGCCTGCTCGCCGGGCTCGGCGCCCTGTTCTCGATCGCGTCGAGCAGGACCGCCGCCGTGATGTGGCGGCGAATCTTCGATGAGGAGCCGCCCGAATGAGCGTCGAATCGGGCTTCGTCGCATCGGCCAACGGGTCCGGCGCGGCCGAGCACAGCGGCGACGGCGCCGCGCCCGCAACGCCGGCCGCCGCCGTGGCGCTGCTGCGCGAGCGCCCCGAGGTGCTCGTCGGCGCCGCCTTCGCGGGCGGCATGGTCGTCGCCTTCCTGCTGAGGCGTCTTGGCCGCTGAGCAGGAAGAGATTCCGGAGAACATCGCCGCGGCGATCACGGAGATCTCCGAGCGCGCGACACTGCTGATCCGCGACGAGATCGAGCTCGCACGGGCCGAGATCAGCGCGAAGATCGGCAAGCTCGTGCGGGGCGCGGCGATCGGCGTGGCCGCCGGCATCTTCATCGTGGTCGCCACCTTCTTCGTGCTGATCGGTCTGGCGTGGCTGGCCTGGTATGAGCTGTTCCCCGCCGGCCAGTACTTCTGGGGCTTCTTCGTCGTCGCGGGCGCCCTGCTCGTGCTTGCCGTGCTCGCCGGTGTGCTCGCCGCCAGGCTCTTTCGCCGTGGCTCGCCCCCCTCGCCGCAGATGGCGATCGACGAGGCGCGCAAGATCCGTGAGGCCGTCGGCCCGCGGGAGGAGGCGGTCTGATGGCCGGACGCTCGCCCGAGGAGATCCGCGCCTCAATCGAGGCCAACCGCCTGGCGCTCGCGGTGTCGATCGACAGGCTGCGCGGCGAGGTCGCCGAGATCACCGACTGGCGCAAGCAGCTCGGCGAGCACCAGCGTCCGGCGCTCATCAGCGCCGCGCTCGCCGGCTTCCTGCTCGGCGGCGGTATGGCCGTGTTCCGCCGCCGCCGCACCCGTCGCCGCGGCTGAGTCCCACCGGCCGATCAGGCGAACAGCGTCCGGCTGATCCTCGCCGGCGCCTCAGACGTACGGCGCCGCCATCACGAGGCTCCACGCCGGCAGCGGCGAGAAGGCCGTTGCGCGAAGCGCGTGATGGACGGGCTTCTTGACGAGCTTCACCGTGACCGCGACGAGCTCTGTGACTGAGCGTGCCGGTTCCGATGAACGCAGCACGCTCTGCCCGCTCGCCGCGCGTCGTCGCCTTGCGCGAGTTGGAGGCGCCGGGTGGTGCTTGCTAGCGTGCTCACCGGCGGAGATGACCGGCGACGGCCAGGGCATATCGATTTCGGTGATGGTGATCGTTCCCGACGCCGGCGCGGCCGTTGACTGGTACCGAGCTGCACTGGGCGCGACGGAGCTCTGGAACCTCGGTGGGGTGGCGGGACTCGAGGTGGAGGGCGCCCCGTTCTTCCTCCACGAGTCGGTGGCGGGCAGGGCGAACGAGCGGAGCCCGCTGGACGCCGGGCTGACGACCACCCGGATCGAGGTGTTCCTCGACGACCCCGGTCGACTGATCGATCGCGCTGCCGACGCCGGGGCGACGCATGTCGAGCATCTCACGCCTCATGAGACGCCGTGGGGCATCCACCGGCAGGGCGGCTTCACGGATCCGTTCGGCCATCGCTGGTCCGTGGGCGATCGGACACCGTTGCGGCCGTCCGCGCGATAGAGCCGGCGGTTCGCAAACACGACCGCCTCGACGTAGGTCGGCCGCACCGAGCGGCGCGCGGCGACGGTGCTGCGCCACGGCGTCGTGCTGCGAGTCCGCTAGATGCCTCTCCCAAGCTCGCCGGCCGGCAGGGCCGGGAGATCGCCGAGCAGGCTCGCAAGGTCGCCCCGGGTGCGCGCCGCGTAGGCCTGCGAGACGCGGTCGTCGAGTTCGTCGTGCGTGAGGCGGCCGGCAATGTAGTGCGTTTGCAACGCGGTCGCGGCGCGCTCACGCTCGTCAGCGTCCACGCGGACATGGGGCTGTTCGATGCCGGGGGCGGTCGCGCTGACCGTCCCGGTCGTCGACGCCATGACGATCGCTGCGGCAGAAGCGGCAGCCGATCCCTGGATCGTGCCCATCAGTTCGCGGTGTCGTAGCGCCTCCGCCTTGCGCTTGCGCGCGCCGCGTCGGAGCAACCGGTACGGGATGAGCAGGATCCCCCAACACAGGTACCAGACGGTGATCGCCGCCCACGCGACGGCGACAAGGACGATTGCAAGGACCGTGACCGCTGTCTTCGCGCCGTCGCTGTGCGCGCGGCGACGAAGTCGAAGGATGCGCTGCGCGGATCCCGCGTAGCTCATCGGCGCGCTGATGATGACGTCCTCGCTCGCGAGGCGGGCGGGTGGCTGCGGGGCGGTACTCATGTCTTTCTCCGGTCGAGCGCGACGTTGCGCGTATCGAGGGGATCATGTCGCCAGCGCCTCGTCACGTCAACGGTGCAACGCGTCGGTGGGGATGGCCACATTCGCCGCTTCGGTGGCCAGCCGGTGTTTAAGCGGCACGCAATCGTTTGGCACGCCAGCCGGACGCCCTAGCGCACGAACGGGATGATCGCCGGCACGCGCGCCTTGTAGGCGGCATAGGTGTCGGGAAAGTGCCTGCTCATGATCCACTCCTCCTGGCGGACCTTCCACCACAGACCGGCGCAGATCGTGAGCACCAGGCCGAAGCCGATCGTCCGCCCGTAGTCGAGTGCGGTGCCGAGCACCATCGCGAGCAGGCCGGTGTAGATCGGGTGGCGCGCCAGTGCGTAGGGGCCCGACTCGATCAGCTCGTGATCGTCCTTGAAGGTGACCTCCGCGCTCCAGTTGCGACCGAGTGCGATCCGCGCCCAGACCGAGAAGGCTGCGCCGGCGGCGACGATGCAGTCCGTCGCCACGCCCAGCGCGAACGGGGTGTGCCAGACCCGCGACTGTGCGGACACGTGCAGGAGCCGCGCGAGCACGACCAGCCCGACGAAGACGAGTCCCGCCACGACGCGGTAGGCGAGGAAGCTCCCTCGTTCGACCGTGCGCTTGGTCCGGAAGGCCATGATCACCCAGCAGAGGAGCCAGGCGACCCAGCAGCCGGCGATGAACACGAGCGTCGAGTGGGTCATCGTCTCGCCCGCTCAGCGCATCAGCCGCGCGGGAACCCCTCCGACGCCGAGCAGTCCCGGCCCGGTGTAGGTGCCGATCACGGGGCCCACCTCGGAGACCCACATCGGCTCGCTGCCGAACAGCTCGCGTCCGCGCTGCACGAGCTCGTCGGCCCGGTCGTGCGCCTGGATGTGCTGGACCACCCATCCGTCGGCCCCGCCGTCGCGGAGTGAGCGCAGGTACTCCACCATTCGCTCGAAAGCTCGGCCCGAGGTGCGCACGCGCTCGACCGGGGTGATCTCGGCCTCGAGTGAGAGGATCGGCTTGATCTTCAGCGCACCGCCGACCCAGGCCTGGGCGCGGCCGATGCGACCCCCCCGCTGCAGGTAGTCGAGCGTGTCGAGGCAGAACCAGATCGCGAGCCCGGCGCGCGTCTCGCGAGCGCGCGCCAGCACCTCGTCCACGCCGGCGCCCGAACGTGCCGCCGCGGCCGCGGCCATGACCACGCAGCCGAGGCCGCCGCCTGCCGTCTGTGCGTCGAACACCTCGAGGCGCCCGAGGCCCTGGCGCTCGTCGAGCAGCCCCTTGGCCGCGGCGGCCGCGCCCACGGTGCCCGAGATGCCGCCGGCGAGGTGGATCGAGACGACGTCGTTGCCGGCCTCCAGCAGCGGCTCGTACGCGGCCACGAAGTCCCCGATCGACGGCTGCGAGGTGGTCGGCAGCTCCTGCGCCTCGCGCAGCCGCGCGTAGAACGCGTCGTAGTCGGTGATCTCGCTTTCGCGCCGCGTGTCCTCGCCGTCGCGCACGTAGAGACTCACCTCGCGCACCCCGGCTGCCGCGATCAGCTCGCGCGTCGTGTAGTGCGTCGAGTCGGTGACGATCACGACGGGCCGCATGCGGCGCCCACACTACTCCCGCGCGTGGGAGGCGGCTGGGGGCGGAGCGCGCGGGACGCCCGCGCCGCCGTGGCTCTCAGGACAGCCGGTTCTCGATCTGCAGCGTGGCGCCGTCGGCCACCGCCGGCTCGGAGCGCTCGGACGTCGACTCGGCACCGAGCAGCTCGGCCAGCTCGCCGGTCTCGAACATCTCGGTGACGATGTCGCAGCCGCCGACCAGCTCGCCGCCGACGAACAGCTGGGGGATCGTGGGCCACCTCGACAGCGCGCTGAGCTCCTGGCGAATGCGCGGATCCGGCAGCACATCGACCGCGGCGAAACGCGTGTCGAGCGACTGGAGGATGCCGACGGTGCGCGCGGAGAAGCCGCAGGCGGGCGCCTCGGGCGACCCCTTCATGAACAGGATGACTTCGTTCTCGGAGATCGCGTCGGCGATCGCCGCGCGAATCGGGTTGTCGTGCGGATCGGTCATGGGCTCCTCAGGGGCTCTGCGTGGTCAGGGACAGTGCATGGATCGGACCGCCGATCTCCTCGCCAAAGATCTCGTACACGAGGCGGTGCTGCGCGACGCGCGAGAGGCCGTTGAAGGCGTCTGCGACGACCGTCGCGCGGAAGTGGTCGCCGCCGCCGGTCCAGTCGTCGACCTCGGCCGTGGCACCCGGGATCCCCGCCTCGATTCGGGCCTTGATGCTGGCTGCGTCGGGCATCTCCGGAAGAAGTCTAAAGCACGCGCCGGGGTCGCTATACTTTTAGAAGCAATGATCACGATGACCGACAAGGGAGCCGAGAAGGCGCGCGAGTACCTCGCCGCGCAGGGCGCCGACGTCTCGGTCGCGGGCCTGCGGGTCGGCGTTCGCGGCGGTGGCTGCTCGGGCTTCCAGTACCAGCTCGCCTTCGACGAGCAGCGCGAGGACGACCGCGTGTTTGAGAGCCACGGCATGAAGCTGCTGGTCGAGCCCGACGCCTTCGAGTACGTCGACGGCTCGCAGATCGACTACGTGGACGCGCTCACCGGCGCCGGCTTCAAGGTGGAGAACCCGAACGTCGTCGCGGCCTGCGGCTGCGGCAGCTCGTTCCGCGTCGCCGGCCAGGAGTCCTGCTCGGCTGTTTAGGGCACGGATCGCGGCTCCCGCCGCGTCCGTGGTCGGGATTTCGCTCAGTCAGCCGCGGGCGCGCGGTGCGGACACGTTCATGCTGACTACGCGCGCGACGATCGCCGTCTGCCCGAAGACGGTGCCGATCGCCAGGTTCTCGGCGGCTGAGTCAGAGGCCTCGACGACGTAGCGGTAGCCGAGCAGCTTGCCGGTGCGCCGGTCGATGATCAATTGGTCCCCGGCGGCGCCGATCGCTTCGCCCACGCCGCCCGTCAGCGTGCGCGCGTCGCCGTCGTCGCTCACGCCAGGCACGAGTGCGAGCGCGCGGTAGAGCGCGGCGATGAGACGCGGCGCGATCGGCGTGGTGTCGAGCGCCTCGACGTCCTGGACCGCGTCCTGCGCGCTTGAGTCGGCGAAGAGGCGACGGTACAGCCGGGAGGGGTTGGTCGGCAGCGCCCCGATCTGGGCCAGCGTGAGCGCCTGGGGGCTGAGCGCGACCGACGTGACCGGCGTGATTCCGGTCGTCCCGAGGATGCCGCCGAGTGGCGGGCGGCCGAGCCTGTCCCACAGTATGCGGGCCGCCGCGGTGGGGAAGCTGACGCGCAGCAGCCGCGTGCTGATCTCGCCTACGCGCGTCGGGCTCCAGCGCACTGAGGTCTCGGTACTCACCAGCGCCTTCGGCAGCGAGAGTTCGGCGCGGGTGAGCGGCTCGTCGGAATGCGTGCGCACCTGCACGAGGCTCGTGGACCGCCAGCTGATGAAGAAGAATGCGTTGGGTCTGAAAATGGCCGGCTGGCGCGCCGCGGCGTCGGCGGCGGCGCGCAGCGCCTGCGAAGCGGACGCCTCGCTCGAGACGAAGCCCCCTCCGCCGACGCTCCACGCGAGCACCGCGACGACCGCGAGCGTGGTGGCGGCTGCAAGCACGCCGAGCCGCACCGGTGTCGGCCGCCGGCGCGCCTCCCGCCGGCGGAACCCGGCCCCCAGCTGGTCGCCGAGCTCGGCGAGAATCGGTACGTCGTCGAGTTCATGCATCCTCGGTCGCCTCCATCAGCCCGCGCAGTGCCGTCGACTCGCGCAGGGCACGCAGCGCGCGGCTCGTTCGTGCTCTCGCTGTCTCCTCGCTGACGCCCAGCGCGCGTGCGACCTCGCTGTACGGACGGCCCTCGACGACGCGCAGGCGGAGCGCCTCCTGCTGCTCGATCCCGAGGCCGTCGAGCGCGACGGCCAGTTGCTCACGCAGCGCGCTCGACGCCGCGAGCTCCTCGATCCGGTCGTACTCAGTTTCGGTGAGAGCCCGCCGCTGAACGCCGAGGCGCGCGAGCGCGCGGCGCTCGACCCGTCCGCGGCGGAAGAACATCCCCAGGCGGTGCCGCGCGATGCCGTACAGCCACGGGCGGGCCGCTGCCAGATCGTCGCCGCGGAAGTGGCGGCGGTCCCTGAAGGCGACCGCGAACGTCTCGGCGACGAGATCCACCGAGACCTCGGGGTCGTAGGTGCGCCGGACGCAGAAGCCGAGCAACTCGGCCGCGTGGCGGTCGTAAAGCGTGGCGAAGTCGTTGGAATCGAGACGCATGTGGTGTGGCCGGACATCGTCGTTCACCACGTAGGTGCGTGAGGAGCACGCGGTGTGACATGACGTCGGAGGGGCGGCGAGGAGCGCGAAGCGCGTATCGCCGCTACTGCGGCGGCGCGTCGATCGCGCGCCAGAGGTAGCGGCACGCGGCGGTGCGGTAGGGCCGCCACGGCTCGGCGATCGCGATCACCTCGCTGGGCGTGGGCATCGCCTCGCGCCCGTAGGCGATCTGGACGCCGCGGCGGATGCCGAGGTCGCCGGGGGCGAGCACGTCGGGGCGCTCCAGCTGGAACATCAGGAACATGTGCGCGCTCCACTCGCCGATTCCCTTGACGGCCACCAGCTCTGCGATCACGGCGTCGTCGTCGAGCTGCTCGAGGCGGTCGAGCTCGAGCGAGCCGTCGATCACGTGCTCCGCCAGCGAGCGCAGGTAGGTGGTCTTGGCGCGCGAGAGGCCGGCCGCGGCGCGCAACTCGTCGGGGTCGGCGGCGAGGACCTCCTCGGGCGTCGGCTGGCGGCCATCGAAGTGGGCGAGCAGCCGCTGCCAGATCGCGGCGGCGGCGCGTGTCGACAGCTGCTGGCCGACGATCGCGCGCAGCAGGCCGGCGTAGTGCTCTCCCGGGCTCGGGCGCGTGCTCGGGCGCGACGTCTCCGGCAGCGCGCCGACGCGGTCGATCAGCGCCGCCATCGCCGGGTCGGCGGCCCGCAGGTGCGCGCTCGCGGCGTCACTCATAGAACTTGCCCGCGATCACGCCCAGCAGCTCCTCGACGCTCGTCAGCTTGACGCGCGGGCGGCCGGCCGCCTCGCCGAGCCCGCGCTCGTGGCGGTCGATCGCGATCCACCCCGCGTAGTCGACGAGCTGGGGCTGGCGCTCGCGGACGAAACGCTCGAGCGCCTCGTCGCCGATCGGCGAGGGGTCGAGCAGCCGGCCGGCGGCGAGGTCCTCCAGCAGCGCGACGACCGTCTCGTTGGCGTCCTTCTTGTTGGTCCCGATAACTCCGCTCGGGCCGCGCTTGGCCCAGCCGACGACGTACTCGCCGCGCCGAACGCGACCGTCCACGTTGGCGATCAGCTCCCGCTCGCTGTCGAACGGCACGTCCGCGAGCGGTATGCCGCGGTAGCCGATCGCGCGAAACACCGCCTGTGCGGGGAGCTCCAGTCGCTCGTCGGTCGCGCGGGCGCGCAGGCTGCCATCGGCGGTCGCCTCGAGCGCGTTACGCGCGAGCGTCACCGATTCGACGCGGTTCGAGCCGCCGAGTGCCAGCGGCGAGAGCAGGAAGCGCAGCACCACGGCCCGCCGGTGTCCGCGCGGCGGGCGCGTCGAGTAATCGCGCAGGATCTCGACGTTTCGCAGCGCCGTCGGGTCGGCGTTGGAGTCGGCAATGCCCTCCGCCAGCGCGAGCTCGCCCTCCTCGACGATCACGTCGGCGTCGGTCAGCTCGCCGAGCTCGCGCAGTTCGGGATTGGTGAACGCCGCCTGCGCGGGGCCGCGGCGCGCGATCACCACCACCTCGCGCACGGCGCTCGCCGACAGCGCTTCGAGCGCGTGGTCGGCGACGTCGGTCACCGCCAGCTCGGCGTGCGTGAGCACAAGCATCCGCGCGACATCGAGCGCCACGTTACCGGCGCCGATCACGATTGCCCGCTCGCCGCTGAGGTCGAACTCGCGCTCGGCGAAGTCGGGGTGGCCGTTGTACCAGCCGACGAAGTCGGTCGCCGCGTAGCTGCCCGCCAGGCCCTCCCCGGGAATCCCGAGCGCCCGGTCGGTCGGCGTGCCGACCGCGTAGATGATCGCGTGGTAGTGGCGGCGCAGGTCCTCGAGCGTCACGTGGCGGCCGAACTCCACGTTGGCGAACAGCCGCAGGCGCGGATGGTCCGCGGTCTTCTCGTAGAGGTTGGTGACCGACTTGATCTTCGGATGGTCGGGCGCGACCCCGGCGCGCACGAGCCCCCACGGGGTCGGCAGGCGCTCGTAGAGGTCCACGTGCAGCTCGTCGGCGCTGTGGCGGAGCAGGTGACCGGCGGCGTAGCTGCCCGCAGGCCCGGAGCCGATGATCGCGACGCGGAGCCTAGCGTCCATCCGGGGCCTCCCCGCGCTCCGCTGACGGCGGCGGATCGTCGCGGACGCTGCGTCCTCGGTCGCGGCAATGGCCTCGCCCACCACCGGCTTCGCCGTCGGTGTCGCCGCGGCCTGCGTCCTTGCCCCGCTTGATCCGGCGCCCGCCAGCCGCAGGTGCCGAGGCCTCGGACGAACGCTTCGCGTCGCCCGCGTCGCTCATCCGCGCTGCGGCGAGCGATCGGGCGCGGCGGCGGTGGTTCTCACACTGAGTGCTGGCGCCATCTTCGGGTCAGCGAGTATACGGGCGGACGGTGCACCGCTACCATTGGCGGCGATGCGGATCGCCCTCGTCTCGCCGTACTCGTGGACGTATCCCGGGGGGGTCACACGCCACATCGAGGCGCTCGCGGACCAGTTCGCGGCGGCCGGGCACGAGGCCCGCATCATCACGCCGTTCGACCCCGACGATCGCCTCGCCGCGAGGCTCCATCGCGGCGTGCGCCCGCAGCAGCGCGAGCGGCCGGCCAACGTCGTCTCGCTCGGTCGCACGATCGGCCTGCGAGCCAACGGCGCCGTCTCGAACGTCGCGCTGCGCCCCTCGGTCGCGACCCGGATGCGCCGCGAGCTGCGCGAGGGCGACTACGACGTCGTCCACATCCACGAGCCGGTCGTCCCGCTGTCGAGCTGGAACGCGGTCGGCTACGCCGGCCTGCCGCTGGTCGGCACCTTCCACAGCTACTCGACCAACCGGCTGACCAACAACCTCGGCAACCTCGCCGGGGCGAGCCGGCGGTTCGACCGGCTGCACGTCCGGATCGCCGTCTCGCGCGCGGCCGCCTGGACCGGCGAGCGGTTCTTCGGCGGCCACTACCGCGTGATACCCAACGGCGTCTTCGTGCCCGACCAGCTCGAGCGCGCCGCGGCGCTGGCGCCCAGCGATGAGCGCCCGCTGCGCCTCGTCTTCGTCGGCCAGGCCGTCGAGCGCAAGGGACTGCCGGTGGCGCTGCGCGCGCTCGAGGCGCTGCGCGAGCACGTCCCGTTCACGCTCGAGGTGATCGGCGTCGAGCAGGAGCAGCTCGAGACGATGCTGGTGGATCTGCGGGGCGTCACCGCGCTCGGCAAGATCGACGATGCACGCAAGACCGCCGTGCTCGCGGCCGCGGACCTGCTGATCGCGCCGTCGCTGGGCGGCGAGAGCTTCGGCATGGTGCTGACCGAGGCCTTCGCCGTCGGGACTCCCGTCGTCGCCTCCGACATCCCCGGCTACAACGACGTCGTGCGCGACGGCGTGGACGGCGTGCTGTTCGGGCGCGCCGACGCCAGTGCGCTCGCCCAGGCGCTGCTCGACCTGGCATACGACGCTCCGCGGCGCGACGCGATGTCGCTGGCCGCGGTCGAGAACGCCCGCCGTTACGCGTGGCCTCTGGTCGCCGACGAGGTGCTGAACGCCTACGAGGACGCGATCGCGACGCCCGCGCCGGCGAGCGCCCGCCGGCGCGCCGCCGTTCGCCTCGGCGCCGCGAGCGTCGACCTCGCCGGCCACCGTCCCGCGCAGCGGCGTCAGCCGGGCCTCGAACGGGACCAGCGCACACGGCGCCAGCGGTCGCTCGCCGGTCTGCGCCGTGGCGCGATCGCGCTCGCCGCCCTGGCCGCCGCCGGGATCTCCGCGCTCGCGGTCTCGCGGATTGGCGTCGGGCGCATCACGAGCGCGCTGGTGACCTCCAAGCCGTCGTGGGTGATCATCGGCTGCGCCCTGATGTGTGCCGCGATGGTCTCGCGCGGGGTGGCCTGGCACGCGATCCTGAGGGCCGCCCTGCCGCGCGCGAAGGTCCGCCTCGCCGACGCGATGCAGGGCACGTTCATCGGCGTGCTGATGAGCGCCACCCTGCCGGCGCGCCTCGGCGAGCCGTCGCGTTCGCTGATCGTCGCGCGTCGCGTGGGCCGTCCGGTCGAGACCTTCCCGATCGTGCTCGGCACGATCGTCTCGCAGACGCTGCTGAACCTGCTCGCGCTGGCCGGACTCGGCGCGGTGATGTTCACGAGCGTCGACCTGTTCAACGGGCGCCATTCGGCTCTGATCGCAGTTGCGGTCGGCCCGGCGGTCCTGGTCGCCGTGATCCTCGTCGCGCCGCTGCTCCTGCGCCGGGGCGGGGCGAGCTCGCGGTCGGCCCGCCTGGAGCAGCTGCGAGTGCGCCTGGGGGCGACGCTGATCCGCCTGCGCACCGGCATGCGCGTGTTTCGCAAGCCGCGGCTCGCCGCGATCGCGGTCGCCGGCCAGCTCGGAGCATGGATGCTGCAGTGCGCGTCCTGCTACGTCCTGCTGATCGCGCTCGGCCTCGACCACCGCGCCGGCCTCGCGGCTGCCGCGGGTGTGCTGTTCGCGGTCAACGTGACCGCCGTGCTGCCGGCCGCGCCGTCGAACGTCGGCGTCTTCCAGGCAGCCTGCGTCGCGGTGCTGGCCGGCGCGTTCCACGTTTCGACCGCCGATGCGATCGCCTACGGCATCGTGCTTCAGGCCGTCGAGGTCGCGACCGCGATGGCGATGGGGATACCGGCGCTGTTGCGCGAGGGCATGTCGTGGCGCGACGTCAGACTGCGCGCGATGCACACCGCGCCGGTCACGCTGAACGTGCCGGAGGCCAGGCACGCGGCGGCCGGCGAGGTCACGATCGTCTGAACGGCGATCGCGGCGCCGACGCAGGCGATCGCCGGCCGGCGGCGTAGCTTGATGGCGCACATGTCCGACGCCTGGGTCTACATCCTGCGCTGCGCCGACGGCTCGCTCTACACGGGTTGGACGGTCGACGTGCAGCGCCGCCTCGCATCCCACACGGCGGGCGGCGGCGCTCGCTACACCCGCTCACGGCTTCCGGTGGAACTGGTCGCGAGCTTCGCGATGGCTGACGCGAGCGCCGCGCGACGCGAGGAGGCGCGCATCAAGCGCCTCACCCGCGAGCAGAAGCTGGTGCTCGCCAGCGGGCATCTTCACGAACTCTTCAAAAATGTGGGTTGATGTTCGCCACACTGTCATGCGCGACACACGATCGCACGCACCTCCTCCAAGTAGTCGACCGGCGCCCCGCACCCCCTGGGGCGCCGGCTCTTTTGGGGCTCGGGACGAACCGGCGCGCCTGGGCCGCCGAGCCGCGCGCCGCTGACGCGCAGCGCGAGCGATCGCACGGGTCGGGCGAGTGGATCGCCCGCGTCCCCTACTTGATGAAGAGCATCTCCGAGTACTTCGGCAGCGGCCAGAGGTCGTCGGCGACGATCCGCTCGAGGCGGTCGGCGATCGCGCGCACGCCGTCCATCGCCGGCACGACCTCGTCGCGCATGTAGAGAGCGTGCTTGAGGCCGTCGACGTCGGGGTGCGCGGCGTTGACGCGCTCGAGCGCGAAGATCGCGTCGACGAACCTGTTCACGAGCTCGGAGGTCTCCTCGACCAGCGTGTCCACGCCGCCCTCGCGCAGCTCCGCGAGGTGGCGCACCGCGGCCGGCAGCAGCAGCGTCCGCGCGATCGAGGCGGCGGTCTCCGCTTCGATGTTGATCGTCGTCGAGTACTGCTCGACGAAGACCGTGTAGCGGGCCTCCAGCTCGCGCTTGTTCAGCACGTTGAAGTGCTTGAACAGCCCCACCGTCTCCTTCTCGACGAGCCAGGGCAGCGCGTCAGCGGTCGAGCGCAGGTTCGCGAGGCCGCGCGCCTCCGCTTCCTTGTGCCACTCCTCGGAGTAGTTGTCGCCGTTGAAGACGACGCGCCGGTGGGCGTTGTAGGAATCCTTGACGATCGCGAGGATCGCCTTCTCCAGACTCGCGCCGTCCTTCAGCGCGGCCTCGAGTTTTTCCGCCAGGGCGTCGATCGCCTCGGCGACGATCGTGTTCAGCACCGTGTTGGGGAACGACGGCGACTGGCTCGAGCCGAGCGCGCGGAATTCGAACTTGTTGCCGGTGAAGGCGAACGGGCTGGTGCGGTTGCGGTCGCCGGAGTGAAGCAG
>Ga0209415_10005869_pt1 | contig 21939 bp, 25 predicted proteins | sample PeaSoiSIISIP2007_FD_187696 | JGI IMG/M metagenome (GOLD analysis project Ga0209415, IMG submission 187696) | Peat soil microbial communities from Weissenstadt, Germany - SII-SIP-2007 (SPAdes) (version 2) | ecosystem: Environmental > Terrestrial > Soil > Wetlands > Peat | place: Germany... | reverse complement strand
CGCACTTCGCCCGCCACGCGGCAGTCGTATGCCGCCGCGTCGAACTGCGTGATGGGGCCGATTCCCGAGGTGCCGGCGACGAGATTCCGCCAGACATCCTCGGTGCCGATTCCCAAGTCACAGACCAAACCGACGCCCGTTACGACCACCCGGCGGCTCAAAGACACCTCTCTCCTGTGCGGTATTCGGACTGCGGCGATTTACTTCTTGGCCGAAGCGTGCTTATCGATGTACTCGATCGCGTCTTTGACCGTGGTGATCTTCTCGGCATCTTCGTCGGGAATCTCCATGCCGAACGCCTCTTCAAACGCCATCACCAGTTCCACCGTGTCGAGCGAATCCGCTCCCAAATCGTCCACAAACGAGGCCGTCGGCGTCACTTCTCCTTCGTCCACTCCCAACTGCTCCACGATAATCTGTTTGACGCGTTCTTCCACACTTGCCATGCTGTTTTGCCTCCGCTCTAACGGTTCTGTGCTCCAGGATTACGGCACTCGGCGTGTCAATAAAACCTGTACATTCTATGCAGGCACTCGCGCAAGGTCAACCACGCTGGGCCGCCGGGGCTCAGCCCATTCGCATTCCGCCGTTCACGTCCAGCACCGCGCCCGTGATGTAGCCGGCCTCGTCGCTCGCGAGGAATACCACCGCCGCGGCCACGTCCGCATCCGTCCCCATCCGCCCCAAAGGAATGCGCGTCATCAAATCGTCTTTCACTTTCTGCGGCAATGGGTCCGTCATCGGCGAAACGATGAATCCCGGCGCAACGGCGTTCACGGTGATGCTCCGCGACGCCACCTCCACCGCGAGCGCCCGCGTCAAGCCGATGAGTCCGGCCTTCGCCGCGACGTAATTCACTTGCCCGGCGTTGCCCGTTTCCGCCACCACGGACGTCACATTGATGATCCGGCCGGAGCGCTGGCGCAACATCACGGTTAGCGCCTGCTGCGAACAAAGATGCGCGCCCGTAAGGTTCGTGCGCAGAACCGCGTCCCAATCGTCCTGCTTCATCCGGATCGCCAGGCCGTCGCGCGTCAACGCCGCGTTGTTCACCAGAATATCGAGCCGGCCCAATTTTTCGACGGCTTGACGGAACCCCGCCTTGACCTGTTCCGCTTCCGCAACATCCATCGCGATCGCGAAGGCCTCCCCGCCGGCCGCCGCAATTTCCCCGGCGACACCGTTCAATTTCTCCACGCTGCGCGCCGCCAGCGCCACGCGCGCTCCGGACTTCGCCAGGGCCAGCGAAATCGCGCGGCCGATTCCCTGCGAAGCGCCCGTCACCAGCGCGGTTTTTCCCTTCAGGTCAAACATGGCGTACGGGAATCGCTCCTCGGGTCAAGCCTCAGTGGTTTCGCCGCGCGCCTGTTCCAATTTCTCCAGCGCGGTCACCAGCGACTTCTCATCTTCGACGTTCACGCAGTGCACCGAGCGGTCGATCTGCCGCAGCAATCCGCTCAACACGCGGCCCGGCCCGACTTCCACAAACGTCGTCACCCCGTCATCGAGCAGCGCCCGCACCGATTGCTCCCACAGCACCGGCAGCGTCACCTGGCGAACCAGCGCATCGCGCGCTTCCTCGCCGGACGTGATGATCTCCGCATCCACATTGGTCACCAGCGGAATCGCCAGCGGACCAAACTGCGTCGCGCGCAAATCCGTTTCCAGCCGCACGGCCGCCGGACGCATCAATTCGCTGTGAAATGGCGCCGAGACCGGCAACATCACCGCGCGCTTGGCGCCCGCTTGCGACGCCAACTCCACGGCGCGTTTCACCGCCGCCGCGTTTCCGGAAATCACCGTCTGCTCGGGCGAATTCAGGTTCGCCGGCGCCACAATTTCTTTCTCCGCCGATCGCCTGCACAACTCCGCCACTTGTCCCGGTGAAATCCCCAGGATCGCGGCCATCGCGCCTTGGCCTTCCGGCACCGCTTCCTGCATATATTCGCCACGCCGCCGCACCAGTCGCACGGCGTCCGCGAAATTCACCGATCCTGCCGCCACCAGCGCGGAAAATTCCCCCAGGCTGTGTCCGGCCACGTAGTCCGGCCGAATTCCCTTTTCTTCCAGCACGCGGTACGCCGCCACCGAAACCGTCAGAATGGCCGGCTGCGTATTCGCGGTTTTCTTAAGGGCTTCCTCGTCTCCCCCGAAACACATGCTGGAGACCGAAAACCCCAGAACGCGGTCCGCCTCGGCAAACACCGCGGCCGCCGCCGGGAACTTCTCGGCAATGTCCTTCCCCATTCCCGGATATTGCGAAGCTTGTCCGGGAAACATGAACGCCAGCTTGCCCATGAAATTTTCTGCTTTCCGGGCCTTGCCCCCGGCTCAGGCCCCACCCGCAACTGGAAGCTCGCTGGGCTTCCCTGGATCGATTCCTGCTCGCGGCCGCGCGGCCGATCGCGCGTGCCGCATTTTCGTCAGTCCCCGGACTTGCCCTAACGCGTCCTTTTACCTCGGGTCGCGGGCCACTGCAACTGCTCGCGGCATCCGCCGCAAAAATGGTCTCGGAATTTCCGGCGGTGGGATTGCGCGGATCGCCGGAGAAACGCTCAGGCCGACGTATCCTTCACTTCGCGCCCCTTGTAGTAACCGCAGTGCGGACACACCTGATGCGGCTGCTTCATTTCGTGGCAATTCGGGCACTCGCCGAGCGCCGGCGACTTCAAGTGATCGTGCGCGCGCCGCTGACTCGTGCGTCTCTTGGAATGGCGACGCTTGGGATTAGGCATACCGACTCCTTCTACCCCCCTCTCTCTGGAGAGGGCATTCTGGAATTAGCTCTTGAAAATGACTATTGCTTCTTGAACCAGTCCTGCTTGATCCGTCCGAGCGACGCCAGTCGAGGGTCGGCCGCGTGGGACTCGCAGCGGCACTCCTCCCCGTTCAGGTTGGCGCCGCACTGTGGACACAGGCCGCGGCAATCGCTGCGGCAAATGACCTTCATTGGCAATGCCAAAAGCACTTGCTCGGCCAGCACGTCGGCCAAAAATAGGCCCTCGCCTTCAAAAAACGCGACCTCCGTATCCCCTAACTTGAGGCGAACCTCCTCCTCACGGCCAATCAGGGTTAGCGGCTTGTAAAACAGATCAAAATCCCGGCTGACCTCTTCCACAACCGGTTCCAGGCAACGCGCACAAACCATCTCCAGCCGCGTCCGGAGACCTCCGGTGATGCGAATCTGACTGTCCACCAGTTCCGCCGTGGCTCGAACCTCCAGCGGTTCGATCTGCCGGCACTCCCCGGCGCGCAGATCCAGAGTCCCCGGGGCATAGCTCTTCTGGATCCGGATCTTGTGCAGCGCCAGTTCTTTAATGTCTAGAAACATGTTTTTAGCGCGGCTTCAGGACGAATGGTCATTATAAGGCCCGCCCAGACCAAGTCAAGGAAGCCCCCCAAGCCCGCCTAGGAAGGGCAAACTAAGCGTTTCACCCCGGGAACTCTACTCTGTCTTGGTCGGCTGGCGCTCCTCGGATCACCTTGCCGGCCCCTAAGTGTTCAGGACGCCCGCTGCGTCAGAATGCGTCCGATGTGTCGGGGTTGTACTCTACCGCGTGAATCTGGCAGACGTCTCTTCCCTGCGTGTAGACCTGCGCCGTGTCGTCCGAATAGACGAGCTTGAAATCCATATTGCAGCCTGTCTGGATGCTCGAATTGAAATAGATCAGCGTGCCCATCCCGTCCGGAAGCGTTGCCCGGCCCAAAATATCGTTACCCCAATCGGTGCTCGAATGCGGCGAGACGAAGAACGACTTCACTTCCTTGCCGGTGTTGTTGAGCGCCCAAAAATTTCTGCGGTCTTGTTGGGCGGTCTGCGCCGCCCCCAACCCCAGGCAGATGGTCATGGTCACCAGTACGCCGAGTGCTATTCTCCCCAGTCTCATACTTCCTCCTGTGCGTCGCATCTAGCTAGCCGGCCGACGCGTCACCGAAACTTGGTTTGGCAAACTAAACCCCCGGTCTGTGCATGTCAAGAAAATCCGCGAAAAAAACGCGTTTGCGAAGCAATTCGCCACTACCGCGTGCGGATTTTCGGCGCCGCAGCGGCTTCCCCGCGGGACTCCGGCGTCCCGATAAGCTCCTGATGCAGCCGCAGCAGGTACTGGTCGGTCATGCCGGCGATGTAATCGCACACCACGCGGTGCCGCGGCGAGCGTCTCGCTTCGGCTGCAAAATACGGCGGCATGGACTCCGGCCGGTCCAGGTAGTAGCGGAACAATTGTTCGAGCGCCGCGACTCCGCGCTCGCGGTCTTCCACGATGGCATGATGGTTGTAGAGCCGCGTCTGCAAGAATCGCTTCAGCGCGGCGTTTTCTCCCGCCACCGATGGGCTGAAGCCCACCAGCCTCCGCGGCGCTTTGCGAATGTCCTCGACCGTGCGAATGCCCGCGACCCCGATCGCGCTGCGCGTGTGCTCGATCAAATCCGTAGCCAGCCGGTCGATCACGCGACGGATCGCCTCGTTGAATTTCAGTTGTTCCCTTGCGGAAGGATACGTCTTTTGAATTTCAGCGTACGGCCTCGCGAACATCCTCACTTCGGCGCTGATGGCGTCCGGCTCCAGCAGGTGCGCCTCACGCCCGTCGTCGAGATCGGCCGTGTTGTACGCGATCTCATCCACCAGGTCGATGAGTTGCCCTTCGAGCGGCGGCCGCTCGCTGAGCAGGTACTCGCTCAGTTCGGGGAATTGCGCCGCGTCGTAATCCCGGGAATGCTTGATGATGCCTTCGCGCACCTCGAACGTCAGATTCAATCCCGGAAAATCCAGATACCGCTGCTCGAAGTGCTCCACCGTCCGCAGCGCCTGCAAATTATGATTGAAGCGATCGCCGTGCGGCCGCACCAATTCGTCCAGCTTGCGCTCGCCCGCGTGGCCGAACGGCGGATGGCCGATGTCGTGCACCAGCGCGAGCGCTTCCGTGAGGTCGGTGTTCAGATCCAGCGCGCCCGCGATGGTCCGCGCGATCTGCACCACTTCGAGCGTGTGCGTCAACCGGTTGCGAAAATGGTCCGAATACCGAGTGGTGAAAACCTGCGTCTTCGCTTCGAGCCGGCGAAAAGCCCGCGAGTGAATCACGCGATCGCGGTCGCGCGCATAGTCGTTGCGATAGGGATGCGCCGGCTCGGGATACCGGCGCCCGCGCGTGGCGCGGACGTCCATGGCATAGGATGCCAGCGGCATGCTGCCATTCTATGGCAGTACGCGGGCACGGGCGGCACCAATCTTTGTGTCTGTCGGGAGGTGGGTCACTTTGCAAGATCAGGTTGGTTTTGGTGGCGCAGGCACTCTTGCCTGCGTGCGCAAGCCGGGGCACCTGGCACACGCACAGCCAAGAGTGGCTGTGCCACCGCAAGGTGACTCACGAGAAGCCATCTCATAAATGGGTTTTAGGGGGTCGGAGCTTTAGCTCCGACAATAAGCCGCACAAAACATGGGGCTTTAGCCCCTGAAGTGGGCACGCATCCGGCACCCAAGCATTTGTGAGATAGCTTCTAGCGTATGTCGCGTGCGCCGAGTTAGGACTTGGCGTTTAAGATCTGGAGGCGCTGATCGGCTTGAGTGGCCGCTTGCGAATCAGGATATTCCTGCTTGATTTGATTGTAGAGCTTGGTGGCCTGCGCCGGATTGCTCTTGCTGTAAGAGTCCGCGAGACTCAGCAGCACCAGCGCTTTCGGCACCAGCAGCGTCGGCTTATCCACCAGTTGCTGATAGATCGCCGCCGCTTGCGCGCCGCGGCCGGTCTTGTCGTAGAGCAAGGCGAGCTGGTAATTGGCGAGGCCGGCAAAATCCGCATCGTTGCCGGAAGCTAGCGTTTTCAATTCGCGCTCGGCCTGATCGTTCTTGTTGAGTTGCACGTTGCACAGCGCGTCGTAATACCCCGCTTCGAGGCCCGGCCGCGTGTGCGGATACTTCGCGGCGATCTGCGAGAATTGCTTCTCCGCGTCCGTAAATTTTGTCGTGGAATCCTGATACGTCACTTCGCCGGGCATCGGCTGCTGATCGGGCGGAGTGTTCGCGTCGCGCACCTGCGCCTGAAAAACCTTCATCGCGGAATCGAGTTCCGACGCCGCCTTCAGTGTCTGCCGCTGCGTGTAGAACCGCCAGCCCACGATGGCCAGCGCCACCACCAGGACGACTCCGCCAATCGTCCACACTTGCCGCTGGTGCGACGCCACCGCCTCGGCGCCGTGCACGAAGCCGGCCCGAATTTCGTCCTTCTTCAGATCCTTGCGCGAGATATGTTGCGCCACTGCGTATTCCTCCGCCTAATTTCCAATCGGCAATCCTATCACAGGTCCTCGGGACAATCCCCAGCGGAGGCACGGATGCGCCACCCTCACGTCAAAGGCTGTGCCACCCGCGTCATCCAATCCGCCATCCTTCAATCCAATTCGGAAAGCTGAAAGACGTTTCCCTCCGGATCCCGTCCGTCACACATAGAATAAGCGAAACCTCGAAAGCGCTTTATTTCGCCAACTGGCACATCGGCCCGCTCCAGCCTACTTCGCAACTCTGATAATCCCGAATCGACAGTGAAGACCAGCTTGGCATTCGACTGCTTGGGCCCCAGTGGAGTACCTCGATAGAATGGTCCAACCAGATGCAATGCTAACTCGAACTGTCCCGCCAAAAGCACGGCCCATTCACCGCTAATTTCTTCGATTAGGCGAAAGCCGAAATGCGTTTGGTAAAACGACTTTAAGAGAGCGACATCCCGAACGTAAAGAATGATCCGGGTCATCGAAATGCGCATCTAAACTCCCAGTCCTGTCTGCCGGCGGGTGGCCGGGCCTTTCATTTTTCGTGACGGCACATAAAGATGTGGATGATACCACTTCCGTAGATTTACACCGAGTTACGGGATTGGGTCTTGGGTTTGACAGTTTCTGCCCAGGGGATCGGTCTACTGTTATAGGGATCAGATCGGTTCGAGCGACTACTAGCAGTTCTGTATGTCATTCCGAAAAGTCCCACCCTTTCCGCCCCGGCGGACGAAGAACGGGGGCCCTAAGATTCTAGGTCAAAAACCGCGCCGCCCGCCCGCAAGATTACTTGTGGTATTGCACGTCACTGACGTGTTCCATCCAGTCCACGACCTTGCCGTCTAGCTTTTCCTGAATGGCGATGTGCGTCATGGCCGTGGTCGGCGTCGCCCCATGCCAGTGTTTCTCGCCGGGTGAGAACCAGACCACATCGCCCGGCCGGATATCCTCGATGGGTCCGCCTTCGCGCTGCGCCCAACCGCAGCCAGCCGTGACGATGAGCGTCTGACCGAGCGGATGCGTATGCCACGCCGTCCGCGCGCCCGGCTCAAAAGTTACGCTGGCGCCTTGGACCAGCGCGGGCTCGGGCGCCTGAAATAGCGCATCGATCCGCACCGTGCCGGTGAACCACTCCGACGGCCCCTTGACGGACGGTTGCGAGCCGATTCTCTTGATCTCCATCTCGTGTGCTCCCTCGCTTGTTACCGTTCAATTGGGCCGGCAGGTGGCGCGTGTGCGGTGAGGTCTTAGTAGGACAGGCACTCCTGCCTGTCCTCTTTCTTCCGCGCCCCGCGCGGTGCGCGAATAACAAGATTCCGGACAGGCAGGAGTGCCTGTCCTACTGGGATCGGGGATCGGTGGATCGCCTCTCCAGCTCCCCCAAAAAACTCGCGGGCCTTGACCGCTTTCGCAGCCAAGGCCCGCGCGATCTGTCGTTTCCAAACTATGTTGCGGCGGTGACGTTTTCGGCTTGAAAACCCTTCGGGCCCTGGCGGACTTCAAACTCCACCATCTGGCCCTCGTTCAGGGTCTTGTAGCCTTCCATCTGGATCGCCGAGAAATGTACGAACACATCTTCCCCGGACTGGCGTTGGATGAACCCATACCCTTTGGAGGCGTTGAACCACTTCACGACACCTTGTTCTCTGGCCAACTTCTTGCTCCTTCAAACTTGAATTCGCCGTTTGCTGGTATGTAACGCCAGTCAGTGGCACGACTAAGTCCGGCGCCTCCAGCGCGAGTGAGCACCCAAGCGCGGCCCCACGTACCCTACGGAATTACAACTCCGGCAAAAGCGCCGCTATGCTGGCGCAAAAGTTCCCCGGAGTCAAGGCCGCCGTCAGGGTTTGGCGGGGCTGCGCAGGTGGGGGTAGCGCTTGGACATGACGATCTCGGCGCCGCCGTTTCCGCCGCGGCGCACGTCGAATTCGTCCATGAACGAGCGCATCAGGAAAATGCCGCGGCCGGAGGAGCGCAGGAGATTTTCGTCGGCCAGCGGGTCGGGTACGGCGGCAAGATCGAAGCCGATCCCCTGATCCAGCACGTGAATTTGCATCTTCTCGGGCCCCAGCTCGAAAATCAGGTGGACTTTCTTCTCGCGCTGCTTGCCGTTGCCGTAGTTCACCGCGTTGATCACGCCTTCGCGGACGGACATGCCGATTTTGAAGCGGTCGTCCTCATCGAAGCCCGCCGCTTCCGCAATGCGCAGACAGATATCTTCGGCGAGTTGCACGCTCTCGACGAGCGTCTCCAGCGTCACTTCGATGCGTTGCGTAGCTTCGGCCATTCCGCCTGTCCCACGCTGAGGCGGAGTATGGGTAGCACAGCGCGCTCGGGGAAGTCAATGATTAGGCAAGAAGTGCGGAGCCTCACGAAGCGAGTGTAGCCTTCCGGCCGCAATCTGCTCGGAGTGGGCAGGAGACCAGAAACGACGAAACAGGCGGAAAAGGACAGCTAAGGGGGAGTTACAGACGCTGCCTGCCCTGACGCGCTTTTCCAGGCACCGAGGGCGTCATGGTAGCACTCATCGAAAACATCACGACCGTACTTCCGATTTAGTGCGGCCTCGACAGCCTCGTTATAGCTTTCGACATAGGCGAGCTGCGATGGGGTCACGATGCAACCGGCGACCCGTTGGGAACCTATACCGTAGCGCTGGGCGAGCAATTGCTCGTACTTGGGGAGCCAAGGAGGAGGCAAGCCGAGTTCCAACATCCGATATCTACCGACGGCAATATCCCGGCGCGCTACGAGACGCGCCATCACGGGATCCACGTACCGGGGCCAAAGCGTAACCGAAATGGTCTCCACCGCGAAAAAAGCCAGAATAATGAGGAGGACCGTCAAGGCCGCGGCGAGCTTCTTATGATTCCGTAGAAAGGTCTTCATGGCGCCAAACTCTTGCTCGCAATTCCGAGAGGCCACAGGGCAAACGAGCCCATTCCATAAAAAGGATAGCACTGGCCGTCGGCAAATTTACGCTACTTGCTGGCTTCATGCCCAATACGTCCGGTCCAGCGTCCGGTATTGAATCGCCTCACCCAAATGCCGCGGCTCGATCCCCTCAGACGCGTCCAAGTCCGCAATCGTCCGCGAAACCTTCAGAATTCGGTCGTGCGCCCGCGCCGAAAGACCCAGCCGCGCGATGGCGTTCTCCAGCAACTTCTCTCCTTCTTCGGTGATCGCGCAATGCTTGCGGATCAACCGCGGCGGCATCTGCGCGTTCGCATATAATTTCTTTTCTCCGGCGAATCGTTCCATCTGTCGCTTCCGCGCCCGCACGACGCGTTCCCGCACGGCCTTGGAATCCTCGGAGTCCGATGCCCCGCGCAGCTCCTTGTACTTCACCGCAGGCACCTCGATGTGAATGTCCACGCGGTCGAGCAGCGGCCCCGAAATCTTGGAGACGTAGCGCTGGATCTGTGGCGGCGAACAATGGCAATCGCGCGTCGGATCGCCGAAAAATCCGCAGGGGCACGGATTCATCGCCGCGGCCAGCATGAAGCGCGAGGGAAACGTCACCGAGAGCGCCGCGCGCGCGATCGTCACCGCGCCTTCTTCGAGCGGCTGGCGCAGCACCTCCAGCACGTTGCGCTGAAATTCCGGCAACTCATCGAGAAACAAAACACCGTTGTGCCCGAGCGACACTTCGCCCGGCCGCGGAATCGCTCCGCCCCCGATCAATCCCGCGTCGCTGATGGTGTGGTGCGGCGCGCGGAACGGCCGCGTGCCCACCAGCCCGCGTGAATCCTCGAGCACGCCGGCGACGCTGTGAATCCGCGTCGTCTCGATCGCTTCCGCGAGCGACATCGGCGGCAGAATCGTGGGGATGCGTTTCGCGAGCATCGTCTTGCCCGCGCCGGGCGGCCCCAAAAATAAAATATTGTGACTGCCCGCGCACGCCACTTCGAGCGCGCGCTTCGCGGCCTGCTGGCCGCGCACTTCGCGCAAATCCACGGGATACTGCGCGGCTTCGGCCAGCAAAGCGCCGCAATCCACGTGAATGGGCTGGAACGTCTCCGGCGCGTTCACCAGATCCACGGCCTGTGGCAGCGATTTCACGCCATACACTTCCACGCCTTCCACCACCGCGGCCTCGCGCGCATTCGCTTCCGGCACCACCAGCGCGCGAATTCCAAGCTCGCGCGCCGCCAGCGCGGCGGAGAGCGCGCCGTGGATAGGCCGCACGCCGCCATCCAGCGAAAGCTCGCCCAGAAACACAAATCCGCCGAGCGCCTTCCCGAAGAATGTTCCCTGGCAACCGAGAATGCCCAACGCCATGGGCAGATCGAATGCGGAGCCTTCCTTGCGCACGTCGGCGGGCGCGAGATTCACGGTGACGCCCAGCGGGTAGGGAAAATCGAATCCGCAATTCTTCAGCGCGGCAACGATGCGCTCGCGGCTTTCGCGCACGGCGACGTCCGGCAGGCCCACCACGTGGAACTCGCCCATGCGGCCCGAGCCCACGTCCACCTCGACTTCCACCAGGTAGGCGTCAATGCCGAATACGGCCGCACTCAAAGCTTTGAAAAGCATCGGTTGAGGGAAGCGCGACTCCGGCGAGAGAGTAGCGCAAACGGTAACTCTACACCAGCGTTACTGCCCGGCGTGGGATGGAAAGAAGATTCCGAGTTTCCGCTATTGCAGAGGCCGCCACGCTCGGCACTCAGCCACACTCAAGGGCGCGGTCAAGGGAGGGCCCGCCTGCGCCCGAATCACCCCATTTGAAGTTGCGCAAAAGCTTCTTTCCCCTGTGCTGCTGTTGACGGGCGTGGCCACCACCACAAAATCCGCACACACTTGTTGCAGGCAAACTGCCTTGACCGCGAAACGGTATCCGGAGTTTGTGCACCACACGCCAGCCGTACAACTCGAATTCACGAACGTCGCGTCAAGCAGCCCCGCATGATCAGCCGTATAGGTGACGGTTCCGCTGGAAACCGACCCGAGGCTCGCCAGATCGGGCGCAAAACCCCTCTCAGGATATCTACCCGAGTAAATGCCTTGAGCCACGCTTATCGAGCGTATCGTACTGATCGCAGACGCCTCATTCGCTGCGGTTTTTGACCGCAGCAAGTTGGGAATCGCGACGGCCGCGACGATCAAAGCCGCGCCGGCGTCGAACGCGACGCTGTTGCTCGCTTCGTGGATTGCGCTGTCCTCGCCATAGACGCAAAAGAGAAGCGGCGATCCCGTCCCGGTCAACTGCGCGAGAGGCCCGGCGATCTGCGGCCCAAGCTGCTGCAGACTCCGCGCGGCCAAGGCGATAGGATCCTCGTATAACACTGCCGAAATTCCCGATGGATGGCCCGGCGGCAATGCCGCCAGAAACCTCTTTGATTTTCCCAGCGATTCGCCGCTCCGATGCGCCCGGATGGCTTCCGCGACCCCCTCGTGGTTCCCGGAAAGAATCAGATAACCGTCCACAAACGCGTAGTTGATTTCGGTCTGTTTGCCCGGCGCGGGAATGCGCACCTTGTAGTAGGTGATGCCACCCTCTTCGGACTGTTCGGACACCGCATGCCCCATCGTCAGCAGCGTGGTCAGGGTCTTTTGCAGCTCGCCCGGGTCGCTGACGCGGAGCACGACCCTCCACTTCGGCGCGCGCATATCGGTAATGTCCACCTGATACCCGATCTCTCCACCGAGATGCGCGAGTAGATCGTTTTTCAAGTCGAGATGGAAGCCCTGCTCCATCATTTCAAGGGCAGCGAAGGTGCCGGGATTCGAGGCGTCCGCGATTGCCTGCACATCATCAAACATCGCGGCGGGGTTTTTAAGTTGCACCGCGCCCGCAAACGCCGCGTCGGGCGAAAGGAAATCCAGGCTGCCCAGCGGTGCAGGCGCCGCCAACCACGATGCGATGCCGTGGCGCGGCCCCGTGAAGCTCAATTCCGCCTGGCTCACCGGTTGACCGGCGCTCGCCCTGTGCTCCCAAACCAGATATTTCATGTCCGCGAATCCAGTGCTCTGGAAAATCCTCTGTTTCTTCTGCGAGCCGAACGGGATCTGGGTCAGAAGACGTTGTAGATCAGCGGCTTCCAAAACTGTCACGCCGTCCTTGTACGCCAGCGTGATCCGTTGCCCGAACGCGGTCGAGCCGAATTCCCGCGTTCCCCGGTCCAATTGCGCGCTGAAGCTGCGAAGAGTGTCCAAGTCCATCGAGGCCACAACGTAGTCAGGGCGTACGAGCACCACTAATTGCTGTCCCGCCGGATTTGGATGCGCGCCAGCGAGCTCTTGTGGGTCCAGGACCTGCACGTGTCCCAGCGTTTTGCTGCCGGGCGCGTTCAATATCTGCTGGAGCGCATTCTTCAGGCCCGGCTTGCGGACTTCCGCGACCACCAGAAAGTGTGAATGTGAACTTTCCATCGCGCCAGAGACCACAATTTCGTCGCCCAGATATTGGGAAAGTTGCGAGAATTTCGCCAAAGAATCGAGCACCGGACCGCCCGCCGCCTGCAGCGGACCGTGCTGCCACCAATCGCGCAATGCGGGACTTTTCTCGAGCTCGTCTTGGAAAATTTGCAGCGCCTGACGCGCCACGTCGCCATAGTTCGGAAATGCCGCATAGGACTCCGTCGCTCCCGGCAGCAAGGGCAGGAGGCGGCTCCCACTGCGCGGAGGCGGATACTGAAGTTCGTGCTGGAGCCTCTGGGTCAAAGTTCCGAGCTCGGTCAGCAATTCAGGATTCTTCAGCAGTTGCTGAATCTGCGGACCGCCGGCTGTTCCGGCCGCTGGCGCCGTCTGCGCCAAACAAGTTGAGGAAATAAGAAAGATGATTGCGATGGCTGCCAAGCACTGGAACAAGAATAAGCAGCTTCGCCGGTGAGTTTGTATGCGTTTCATCCGCGCTGGCCCCTCGAATGGCTGAACTAGAATAGACTGCGGACTCGGATTCCGCTACCTATGGATTGTCGCAGGCGATAACAGTTTCCTGAAGGAACACGCACGCCAAAGTTGTCACACCATCTCCGGCAGAAATTCACTTGCGCGCGAGCTGCCCGGCGGCCTCCTTTCCTCGCCGCCGCGTAAGCCACCCCGGCTCGGGTGCGAACTCCTCGTCGATTCGATGTCTCCGCGCCTCGAGGAAACTCGCACGATTCAAATAGCACACAAGTCGCGACGGATCTCACAGCCCCGGCAGTCGGGAACGCCGCCCTAGGCAGCACGGGGTTTCCTAATGACGCCCCGCACAGGTAGTCTGCGCCGCCCCCGACTCTGAGACCACACTAATTGACTCAAACGAACCAATCGCCGCGAGCTTACTGCGCCTTGGTTTTCGGTTTCTTCATTGCCGTCGGCTTCTTGCCGGCAGGCATGGACTTCACATTGAGAAGTGTTAGCGAATCAGCAGCGTTGAAGGGGAATTGGCGAACGGATTGTTCCCCCGTCGTGCTGAGCACGATGTCTACGCGGCGGTTTTGGGCAAGGACAATCACCGCCAAGTTGCCGAGAATCTTCTTCCGATCCGCCGCACTCAAATCGGTATCCTGCGCGATAAGGTCTTTGACTTGGTCGGCGGTCAGATTTTGCTGGCTGCCAAAACCGGCCGTCTCGATGTTGCCTCCTGGAATGCCCTGATCCATCAGGAATTGCTTTGTGCTGGCAACTCGGCGGTCGGAAAGCGCTTTGTTGTATTCGACCGTGCCGCGCGGGTCCGCATGACCGTTCAGGGTGAGATGCGCATCCGGTTTGTATTCGAGGTACTTCTTGAAGTCAGCAGCGAGTGCGGTCAGAGTTTCCTCCTGGCTGGCCACCAGACCGGCATTTGGATTCTCGACTGTCGGCTGGGCAGTGGGGAAGAAAACACTGCGGAGCGCCAGGCGTGTCTCAAGTTGCTTCACTTCCTCCGCGGGTTCGATAGAGCCGGTGAGATGAACTGTTGCCGTGCGGGTCTCGGAAGCGCCGGAGGGGTTGCTGGCCTTTAGTATGTAGGAAATCGTCTCGTCAACCGGCCCCGCACTCGTGTGTTGCGGCGAAATATCCAAGGTGCGGTTGCCCGAGGCCTCCACCGAGCCGAGTGGATCGACGGAAATCGCAGTGGCGTTCGAAGTCGACCACGTCACGGTCGTCGTGGGCTGTTCAAGCACTTTGTCGCCGACGCGCCGGTAGTGGACTTCCGCAGGCGAGGCGGAGAGCGTTGCCTGGATTGCGGTGTTGACGTTTACGGAGAGCGAAGAATCCGCGGTCCCTCCAGGCCCCGAGGCCGTCAGGTCGTACGTGGTGTTCGCGCAGAGCTGCACCGATTTTTGGCCGGACGGATCCACTTTGCCAAGGCCGGAGATGTTGACAAGGGAGGCCTCGGTAGTCACCCACGTGAGCTGCGTCGTACCGTTACAGTCGATCTGCGTACTGCTGGCGCTCAACTGCGCGGTGGGCTTGGCGACAGCGACCGTGGCGCTGGCGATCCCGGCTTTAAAGCGCGGCACAGACTTGAGTTGTTCTCCTCGAGGCCAGGCGATGGTCTTCCGGACGCCTTTCGGAATGTCGATGACGACACGCTGGTTGGCGGGGACGTCCACCGAACCGGACCATGCTTCCTTGTCCGCTTCCAGAATCGTGAGTTCGTGCTTGCCAGCAGGGACGATGAGTTCCTGTTTCCACCACCAGTTATGGTTGAACTCATCGATGTGGCCGACAAAGAAGTCGGGCGTCTTCCCGTCGAGAAGCACAGCGTCGCGGGGAGGCCCCTCAATAGTGATGCAGCCCCACGGACCAGATACATTGCCCGGAATGGCATCGAGCGTAACGTCAAGGCTAGTCGTCTTTGCCGCGACGATGGTGACTTTCCGGTTCGCGGGTTTGAAACCATAGTTGTAAATGTCAACGGTGTGGTCGCCCGCGCTAAGTGTAAAAGCGCCGCGACTGGCCTCGTGCATGGCCTTCCCGTCCACGAAAACGTAAGCTTGCGGTGGCGTTGAGTGAATCCTAAGCTTGCCGTCCTGGGCGCGTGCAGGAACGAGAAACGAGAGCACAGTTAGAGCTGCAAAAACTGGAAAGCCGAGTTGGAGGAGTCGGTTTCGCATAAGTTGATCTCCTTGCAGGCGTCAAAGTAGCGGCTGTCAAGAGTTCTCGCTGTTCTCTTTTATACAGTCCCGCATGAGGCGCCGCTGGCAGGCTGAACATGGCCAAAAACACCGCTATCGAACTGGTGTTTCAGACCGAATATACTGCCAAAAGAGGCGAGAAACAATTGTCTGCCGACTCTTGTAAGCTTCCAGCTTATCTCGTCACCGCTGGGGCGGTGCCGAAGCGCGCCGGCGCAGGTGATTACCCGAGGCTTTTTATTTGTGCGGGCGGGTGAGCCAGCCGGGCTCGCGCGCGAACTCCTCGTCGATTCTGTGCCTCCACGCATCGAGAAAACTTGCGCGATTCAAATACCCCACCAATCGCGTCGGATCCTCTCGTTCCACCACGGGCAATCGGCCCACATCGCGATCGAGCATGCGCAACAATGCGTCGTACGCCAATTCGTCGGGATACGCTACCACCGGCGGGTGGCCGCCTGCGTCGTATACGCTCTCCCTCCCCGAGGGATCGCGCTCGAGTGAACGAATCAAGTCTCCTTGCGTCACCACGCCTGTCAGCCGGCCCTCCCGCGTCACAATCGGCATGCCGCGCAGCAAACCGTAACCGGATTCCACGCGGCCCATGTGTCCGGCCAATTCGCCGACCGTCATCTCCGGCGGAACGGTGGTGACCTCCTGCCGCATGAGGTCCGCTACGCGCACGGCTTTCAAAATGGCGGGCTCGTAGCCGCCGGGGACGGTCAATCCCCGACTCGACATTTTCTGCGTCATGATCGAATCCGGCAGCAGCGCGTACGCCACCGCGTCCGCCACGATGCACACCAGCATGATCGGCAACAGCGCGTGAAAATCGTGCGTGGTCTCGAACGCGCACACCATAAACGTGAACGTCGCGCGCGCCGACGCGCACAAGAGCGCCCCCATCGCTGCGACCGCGTAGGCAGCCGGCACCAGATGCGCGCCGGGAATCAACCGGTTCACCACCAGGGCGAACGTGCTGCCCAGCGCCGCGCTGATCATGAACATGGGCGCAAGCGTGCCGCCGCTGGTTCCCGAACCCAGCGAGAGCAGCACCACGAACGCCTTGAGGAGAAGCAGCAGAAGCAGAACGCTCAGAACGAGGCGCGCGTTCAACACGTCTTCAATCGTGTCGTAGCCGGAGCCGAGCACACGCGGAAAGAGAAAACCCACGATGCCCAAGCCAAGCGCGCCGACGGCGGGATGCAGAAAGCTGGGCAAAGATTTCCAATGATCGAATAGTTTTTCCAGCTTCTTGAGCGCGACGGAGAATCCCACGGCAGCCAGCCCGCAGAGCAAGCCCAACGCCAGGTAGAACGGCAAGCCGGACGCAAAATGATAGTCAATTTCGTCGATGTGAAACATCGGGCCGGTGCCAAAGAGCGCCAACCGCACGACGACCGCCATGACGCTCGCAATAACCACCGGAATGAACGAGCGCGCCTGAAATTCAAACAGCAGCAGCTCAATCGCCAGGAGTATGCCGGTGACCGGAGCGTTGAATGTGGCCGCGAGGCCCGCGCCGCCGCCGCACGCCAGCAGAACTTTTCGTTCTGTCGCCGTGGTGGCGAACAACTGGCCGATGAGGGAACCGAAGGCGCCGCCGGTTTGAATGATCGGCCCTTCTGCGCCAAACGGTCCGCCGGTGCCGATGGCGATGGCCGCCGAAAGCGGCTTCAGAATTGCCACTTTTGCCTCGATGCGGCTGCGCGAAGTCAGTACCGCCTCCATCGCTTCGGGGATTCCATGGCCGCGAATTTTCTCCGAGCCAAACTTCGCAATGAGTCCCACCAACAACCCACCGACGACGGGAACACCGATGACCCACATGCCGAGGTGATTTGCCTGCGGGCTGCGGAAGTGAAACGACCAGACGTGGTAGAACGCGAGATTCGTGCAGAGGCCGATCAAGCTGTAAAGAAGAAACGCGATCCCACCGGTGCAAACTCCGATGAACGCGGCCATCAGGCACACGAACCCGAGCCTGTACGTCACGGGCTCGCGGGGCGCAGTGCCGATTGCAGTTGTGGAATCTTCTCTCATCATCTTCACGTGTGACGGCAATTATAAGAAAGCGCGGCGAGTGGCTTCAGGCGCCGGGCTTGCCGCGCGCGCGGCGGCTCACGGCCGGCTTCTGAGCCGTGCCTACCGGCAGGCAGGCGGAAGCGATCACGGCGCTGAGTGTGCGCACCAACTCCGGCGCCGTGTTGCGTAGATCCTCGATCCGCCGGCGGGCGAGCCGCCCCAGAATGCGTTCTCCCCGCTGCGTCAAATGAACCAGCACGCGGCGACGGTCGGTCTTCGCGCGGTGGCGGCGGATTAGTCCATGCTCTTCCAGGCGATCGGCCAGCTCGACGGCGCTGTGGTGGCGCACCTGCAGGCGCTCGGCCAGCGTCTGAATCGAAGGTTCGCGCCCCGGCGGGAGGCCGCGCAACGCGAGCAGAAACTGATATTGCTGCGGCTCTAGGCCCGCGCCTCGCGCATCCCGCTCCGCGTTCGTCAGGTAGCGGCGGATCTGGTAGCGGAATTCCGCCAGCGACTGGTACTCCGGTGAGGTCATCTTCTGTCGCATGAATATGCCCAGCAGTAATTATATCGCAGAACGATAGAAATGCAGAAGTGGGATGCCATCGGATTGAATAACCCAACCGCGACGAGCCGCCGCGAAATTCCCGGGCACGCGCCCTGCCGCAGCCCCGGAGGGGCCAAACAATTTAGCCCAGGGCGGAAGCCCTGGGTGGCTGTTGCAAATTCGTCTGAGCCCCCAGAGGGGCGACACAAACCTAAACACTGCGCGAGAATCCCGCTACGGTCAGTCTTTGCTTCAGAACGCCTCTAGAGTACCTTGCTGAAAACCTTCTGAGATTTCACCGTGGAATACCCCAGCCGCTCGTAGAACCGATGCGCGCGCTCACGAATCACGTTCGAGCGAATCAGTATCGCCCGGCAGCCGCGTTCGCGAGCCCACTGCTCGGCCCGCTCGACGAGCTTGGCACCGATCGCCGCGCCGCGATGCGCCTCATCCACCACCAGACCGTGGATTTCCACCCGCGGCTCATTCAGAAACGAGCGCTCTTCGGCCAGCCCCATCCACGCAATCACCACACCGCCGCTTTCCGCAACGAGCAGTGCGTGGCACGAATCCTCGAGCTCAGCCGTAAGCCGCTGCGAAATTTCCTCGGGCGTAGCCGCATATCCCAACTGGCCGGCCAGCCTCGACAGCGCGGCAACATCCGCAAGCGTCGCGGTGCGGACCGTAAATTGATTGGCTTCGACCTTCATGCGTGTACCTCGTGCGGAGACATTAGCGAGCCGCCCGTCGCGCGGCCAGCTGCTTGAGAACCTCACTAGCGCTTGGCGTTTTTCTTGATTTGCGCGCTTCACGGCGTCGTCAGAATTGCTTTTCGGAATCGAGGAGCAAAGTTACCGGCCCGTCGTTGATCAGTTCCACTTCCATGTGCGCCTGAAAAACGCCCGTCGCCACGGTCACGCCGAGCGCACGCAGCGCCGCAACGTACTCTTCATACAGTTTCTTCGCATCCTCGGGCGACGCCGCTTCGATGTACGAGGGTCGCCGGCCGCCGCGCGCATCCCCATACAGCGTGAATTGGGATACGACGAGCGCCGCGCCGCGCGTTTCGTTCAGCGAACGATTCATTTTGCCCTGCTCGTCATTGAAGATTCGCAGGTGTATGGTCTTTTCCGCGAGCGCGCGCGCCACCTCGGCAGTGTCGTTTCGCCCGACGCCCAGCAGCACGAGCAAGCCCGCACCGATTTCCCCCGCGACACTTCCATCCACTCGCACCCGGGCTTCGCAGACTCGTTGCACAACGGCGCGCATCCGTTCCTCCGCTCCCCGCGATTCTACCGCGAAGACGCGGCGCGCCGCTCCCCCGGATCGGACAGTCGAGCCGCGCGCGAGTTCGTTGTTTGCAGGCGCGCGAATTTATGTTAGAAAACTATTCGCCACCGGGTCACTGGCACTCTTTGAAACTTGCGCTCATCGGCACGCACGGCGTCGGCAAGACGACGCTCGCCTACGAAGTTTGTTCCCTTCTCAAGAAGGCGAACCACAACATCGAATTGGTGACGGAAGTGGCGCGGCGCTCGCCCCTCCCGGTCAATGAAGCGACCACGCTCGAAGGCCAGCTCTGGATCCTGCACGCGCAGATCGCCGCCGAGATCGACGCCGCCGCGCGTTCGCCGCACGTCATTTGCGACCGCTCCGTTCTCGACAACTACTGCTATCTCGTGAATAAGTTCGGACGCCAGCCGCAGCTCGAGCAGTGGCTCGTCTGGTGGATGAACACGTACTCGCTGTTGGTTGCGGTGCCCCCGATGGCGGACGGCATTCCTCCCGACGGCTTCCGCTCCGAGAACCTGGAATTCCAGCAACGCATCCACGATCTGCTGGGCGAAATCCTCATTGAATCGCCGTTCGATCGGTCGGCCGATCGCGTCCTGTGGCTCGAACGCCGCGAACGCCGCGTCTGGGGCGAGCTGATCTTCGCCGCCGCAGCGCCGCGCCTGCGTTCCCCTGAGCGCGCGAGCGTTGCGGCCGCGCGCTAAGAATTACGGCATCGCCTAGAAATCTCCGCACAATTCATCGCTTCTGTTTCTTAGCACGAGCGTTCTTGCGCCCCCGCTTCGGCGCGCGCGGCGTGGGCTGGCACTGCGGGCAGAAGTGACTGCTGCGCCCCGCCACGATGATCCGGCGAATCTTCGCCCCGCAGCGCGCGCACGGTTTCCCTTCCCGCTGGTAGACGCGGTGGCGCAATTGGAAGCGGCCGGGAAATCCTTCGGCGTCCACGTAGTCCGAGATGGAGGAGCCGCGAAGCCGGATGGCGGTCTCGAGCACGTGGCGCACGGCGCGACGCAGCGCACCGAGTTGCTCACGGGACAGCGCATCGCCACACCGCGCCGGATGAATGCGCGCGCGCCACAGGCTTTCATCCACATAGATATTCCCCATGCCGCGGAGGACATGCTGATCGAGCAGCAACGCCTTGATACGCGCGTGCCGTCCGCCGATGCGGCGCGCGAACTCCACCTCCGTAATCTCCAGAGGTTCCACGCCCAGGCGATCGCGGAATGCGTCAATCTCTGAATCCCGCACGATCAGCATGCGCCCGAAGCGGCGAACGTCCGTGTAACGCAGCTCGCGCCCATCGTCCAGGACAAACGTGACGTGCGTGTGCGGCGGCGCGGACTCCGCGGCACCGCGCACCATGAGTTGGCCGGTCATGCCGAGGTGAACTAGCAAGTGGACGCGCGACGTCTTACTCGCGCAGTCGGAAGCAGCATCGCCTGCAACTTCGGCAACTGCAGCGCTCGCGTTAGACGCGCAGCACGCCAGATGGAAGGCGATGAACTTGCCGTAGCGCGAGATGCTCTCGATGCGGCGGCCGGGCAGCGATTCGCCCAGCTGGACCGGGTCGTCGATGAAGTCGGTCTTGCCAAGGCGCACATCGAGAATGCGGCGGCCGGGCAGCAATCGCCGCAGCCCGCGAACAATCGTCTCGACTTCGGGAAGTTCAGGCATCGGAATCCGAGCGGACAAAATAGCACGGCAAAGCGACAGAACAATCGCGATTGAAAAAACAAAACGGCGCGACCCGCTGAGGCCGCGCCGATGAAAAGTGAATCGTTTGAAGTGAATCGAATTTACGGCAGCGGCATGCCCGGCGACGCAACGATGCCCGCCATGCGCAGGATCTCCTCGTACTCCACGTCGGTGACGGGCGTGATGATCCGTCGCACGTTCTTGAGGAATTTCACTTTCTTCAGCGCAGGATTCGCCCGCAACTCCAGCAGCGACACCTGCCGCGGCAATCGCTCGATCGAGCGCAAATCCGCCACCAGCGCCTTGCCTTCCGGATCGTTCGGATCCGGATAAGGATTGCGCGTCACTTCGGCGAGGGCGTAGAGAGAGCGCTCCGGCGCGAAGTGGTAGCATAGAACGCGATCGCCTTGCCGCACCTGCTTCAACTGGCGAACGATGTCCGGTCGCGACCCCGCCCCACGCCACATCTCCTTGCCCTTCACGAACAAGGTGTCCCAGTGGTAGTAGTGCGGGTCAACCGAAAACAGCCAATACTGCCTTTTGGCAGGCTGGCGAATCACGCTCAAGCCGTGTTTCCCCCCCGGTTCGTGGCGCTCGGTAGTTTCCTCGGGCGTCAAGTTTGGGCGGACACTATACATGGGTCGCATCAATATATCCAAAGAATTAGACGCGCAGGGGGAGCGGTAAGTTGCAGAAGAACAACAATCTAAAGGAATTTTGTGGGTACTAGTACCCCATTAGGCGTCCACCCAGATGTCTCCCCTGCGGATTTCGAGGCTGTAGCACTGCACTCCGACGGTTGCATTCGCGGCCAGCTTGCCGCTGGTGACGTCGTATTCCCAACTATGCCAGGGGCATGTAACAATTTTACCCGACATTTCGCCCTGTCCGAGCGGCCCGCCGCGATGCAGGCAGGTGTTATTGATTGCGTAGAACTTGCCGTCCACGTTGGCGATCGCGAGCGTCTTGCCGTCCACCTGGAACTCGCGGATGGAGCCTACGGGAATCTCGTCTGTCTTTGCGGCGCGCATCAAGGCCATGTCGCTTTGCTCCCAGTAG
>Ga0209415_10005868_pt1 | contig 21942 bp, 25 predicted proteins | sample PeaSoiSIISIP2007_FD_187696 | JGI IMG/M metagenome (GOLD analysis project Ga0209415, IMG submission 187696) | Peat soil microbial communities from Weissenstadt, Germany - SII-SIP-2007 (SPAdes) (version 2) | ecosystem: Environmental > Terrestrial > Soil > Wetlands > Peat | place: Germany... | reverse complement strand
GATCGACGGGCTGAAAAGGAGAAACCGGACAGATCATGTGTGAATGAAAGCGGACATCTTGACTAACTACCGACACGATGTCCTGTTACACGATGTCCTGTTACAGGTGCCGGACGCGCATCGCGGCTATTTTTGTGTTTGGCGGCGCATTTTTTCTTAATGTTTGGCTGAACGAGACAGGCGAAGGTGCTCGCATCGTGCGAGGCGAAAGGCGGTGTGCTTTGGTTCGAGCGTTAGCCGGAGGAAGCGGGCGGGTTGAAGGTGACGATGGCAAGTGGCTGGAATTGAGGAGGAAGGAGATGGGCAGAAAGGTGACCGCAGAGAAGACGGGTCACACCAGGGCGGGCGCTCGAAGGTCAGTCCGGCGGCGGTTGGATTTTGGGTTTGCCGGATTACGGGGTATCCGTCGCCAAGGCGCCGTGTGGGTTCAGCAAGGGGCACGACGTGGTGGATGCGGATCTGCATCAAAACAGCAACCGAACGAATCAGCCGCCGCCCCGCCCCCCGAACCGGACAGGTGACGAGATCAGCTTAGTCTGATCCGCGTCGCCGTTCACCACCACTCCGAAGAAGGGGGACATCATTTCCTCCCAAGTCATCTGGCCGTAGTAGACGGTTTTGTTCGGGTTGGGATTGAACTTATTGTTTACCGAATTGTCGAAGTGAGCGTCCACACGCAGTTTGGTCCCCTTTGGAACGCGGATCGACGCGTTGTAGCCAATCTGCCAGTTAAAGTCATAATGCGGAACGTTCAGTACCACCTGTTTTCGCCCGTCGGGATACTCAAGCGTCCACGTTGTGTCCTTACCGCGCACGTGCATGTGCGGCATCATGTAGACCAGCTCCGCGTCCTGCTGGAACGTCGCTTCGGCATGCGGACTCTGCCAATTGGGATCGTTCGGCGGAATCGCGAACTGCTTCGGATCGATTGGCGAAGAAATCAGCAACGAAACGTAGCGCCGTTTCGGCGGCTCCGTCGCAACGGTGAAAGCAATCTTCACATGGTCCGTGACCGCGGTGCCATTGGGGTTGTAATGGACCACGAACACGATATCGGAACCGGCGCGGATCAGCTTCGCGGCGCCCAAAGGCCGGTAGTCCGCCGCAACATTTCCTGGTAGGTAACAATCCTGCGCACCACCACCGGGAATCGCGCTCTCGCGCAAAATGGCCGCTCGGTCCACATCCAGGTTATTGACGTCTTGGGGAAGCACAGCGAATGTGGGCCCCTTCTCCGGAATCGCCGATCCTTCTTCATCGCGCGGCTTGTCCATCCATACTCCCAGCCCGTACTTCACACCAGGCTGATGCGGCACATAACCGGTACAAATGTGATGCGTGACAGCTGGGTACTCCGGTTTGATCTGCACGGAAGTCACCCAAGTATCTTTCGTGAAGCCCGAGGGAATGATGACCGTCGTCCACTCGACGACGTTGTTCTTCGGGCGAGCAGGTACGTCGGTGACAGGCCCATCGATGACGATGTCCGGCTGTATTATCCACCCTTCCGCGAACTGGACCGGGGGCGGAGCGTCCTTCGCATCTCCCTCTGCAGCTCCGTGATCGGCCCATTGTGCGATCGTGTCAATTTCGTTTTGCTGGAGGGATCGGTCATTCAAATAAGGTCCGTATTGCGGATCGGCGTTCCACGGCGGCATCTTTCTGGTTATCACGGCGACTTTCATCGCCTTGGCCCACGCACGCGCGCTTTGGTAGGTAAGGAATGACATCGGCGCAACTTGACCCGGCCGATGGCAACTCTGACAGTTCTTCTGCAGAATCGGAAGCACGTCTTTATTGAACGTAACGGAGGTGTCGGCGGCCAGCGCCATCACACACGCTATAAGACTCGCAGAGAGAAATCGAAGCATGAGAGATCCTTTCATCACGTCCCGACCGCTTTCTACTGTACCCCATTCCGTCGTTAACGAGCGGGTTAGAGTTCGCCGGCAAGCCATCTTCTGGCCAACGCATGGCGTGCACATCCGAAGAGGCACGCCGGCGGGGGGAAGTTCCGAGCGCCGGCAGAAGAATTTGCGGGCGCTGTCGCAGTCCGCGACACTGGGTACGGATGCAGGTTCCCGATCCTGTTACGATCGAGCGCGACAACTTGGATGCGAGCGTCGGAGAGGCGCCGAACGCGGATGCGGTGTTCGTGGTTTGGGCGGGCGATCGGTCGGCGTACCTGGCTAAGACCAGCATGTTGCGGCGACGGTTGCTGCGCATCTTTAAGCCCGCCGACGCTTCGCCACGCCGGTCGCTGAATCTGCGCGAAGTGGCCACGCGCGTGGAATACTGGCCCACGGCGTCGCGCTTTGAATCGATGTTGCTGCACTACGCGCTGGCTCGCCGCTATTTCCCAGAAGATTATTTACGGATGGTGAAACTGCGGATGCCGGCCTACGTCAAGCTGATTCTAGCGAACGAATTTCCGCGCACGCAGGTGAGCACGCGGTTGAGCGGGAGCCGCGCGATCCATTACGGGCCGTTCCAATCGCGAGCCGGCGCCGAGTTGTTCGAAGACCAGTTTTTGGATTTATTCCAGATACGCCGCTGCCAGGAGAACCTGGAGCCGAGCCCGCAGCATCCTGGTTGCATTTACGGCGAGATGAACCGGTGCCTGCGGCCGTGCCAGCAGGTGGTGAGCCGCGAAGAATACTGGAGTGAGGCGGAGCGCGTGGAAGAGTTTTTGACCGGCAATGGCGCCGCGCTCATCAGCGTGGCCTCGGCGGCGCGCGATCGGCTGAGCGCCGAAATGGATTTCGAAGAGGCCGCGCGCCAGCATAAACGTTTGGAGCGCATCCAAGCCGTGCTGGCACTGCGCGGCGATCTGGTGTGCGATATCGATCGTCTCTACGGGGTCGCCGTGGCGCCGTGTCTTGCGCCGGACAGGGTGCTGCTGTGGTTCGTTTGCCAGGGTGCATGGCAGGCGCCGGCGCAGTTTCCGCTTACATCGCTTGTTTCGTTGGATCAGCGCCTGCGGGAACTGGTGGCGTCGATTCAGCCGGTGACGCCGCCTCTGGCCGAGAAGCAGGAACATCTGGCATTGCTGGCGCGCTGGCACTATTCGACGTGGAGCGACGGCGAATGGATCGGTTTCCCAGCGCTCGATCGGGTACCGTATCGGAAGCTGGTGCGGGCTATTTCGAGGGTGCGGCAGAAGGCGGCGTCAGTTTAGCGCGGTTTTCTGCAGGAAATCTTTGGCGACGTCGCGCGCCGAGCGATGTTGGCCGTCGACGGCATAGTTCATGTTGCGCATTGCCGTGTCGGAGATTTTGCCGGACAGCTCCGACAGGACCTCGCGAAGATTTGGATAGGCCGCAAGCGCTTCCTGGCGAACGACGATGCAGGCCTGATACGGCGGGAAGACGTGCTTGTCGTCTTTGAGTACTGTGACATCCAGCTTGCTTAGCAGCCCGTCGGTTGTGTTGGCGGCGGCCATGCTCACCTGTTTCTGTTCGAGGGCCTGGTAGAGAAGCCCGAGATCCATGCTCTTGGGAGCCGCGATCCATTGGATGGGATACGTTCGATTCAACGCGCCATACGCGTCAGGGCGGGTCAGAAATTCATAGCCGGCGCCGAGGGTGAAGCCCCTGGGATCGGCCGCGGCATCGCTCAACGTTTGCAAGTGTCGCGCGCGGGCGTCGTCGCCACGAACGGTCATGGCGAAGGAATTATCGAAGCCCAACGGGTCGAGGACATCGAGATGGAAGCCGCTGGAATATTCGGCCCGCACCTGTTCCAGAACCACAGCCGGATCGGTGACGCCGCTGCGCTTCAGCACGTTGGTGAAGGCGGTTCCGGTGTACTCGGGATACAGGTCGATATCTCGCGCGAGCAGCGCCTGGTGCGCCAGCAGTGTCCCGCCAAGATCGAGCTTGCGCTCCACCGGTTGATGCATCCGCGCTTCGATGTGCTGCGCGACGATCTCGCCCAGGATTAGTTGCTCGGTGAAGTTCTTCGAACCAACCACGATGTGGTGGCGCGCGCCGCAGCCGGTGAAAAGGACTAAGAAACCGAGAAGCGTCGTTCTATCCAACTGAATCCTCCGTCCGAAAGCAGAGCGAGCAACGCCGCGGGAATCGCGCCAGCCAGGATTTGCGTGGTGTCCACGGATGCGATGCCACGGAAGATGAACACGCCGAGCCCACCCCCGCCGATGGCTGCCGCGATGGTTGCCGTTCCGATGGTGGTGACAGTGGCGATGCGAACGCCGGCGATGATGGTGGGCGCCGCAAGCGGCAGTTCCACTTCCCAGAGTAGTTGCCGGCCGGTCATCCCCATGGCGATAGCCGATTCGCGCACCGCTCGGTCCACGCCGAGAATCCCGGCGAGCGTATTGCGAAGAATCGGAAGCAGCGCGTAAAGCACCAGGGCGACAATCGCGGTTCGTTTGCCTATACCGCCGATGAACGGAATCGGGATCAAGAAGCCGAACAGGGCGAGACTGGGGATGGTCTGCATGACGTTGGCAAAGCCGAGCAGTGGAGTGCGGAGCGATGCGCGGCGCGTGAGGAGGACGCCGAGCGGGAGGCCGGCCCCGACGGCGATCGCGATTGAACTGAGCACGAGGATGAAATGTTCGCCCGTCAACTGCGCAATCTCCTGCAGCAAATAAGGAGGAATCATGGCACCGAGATCATAAAGTCGACAAGAATGCGCGCGCTTCCGGACCGGTCGAGTTCAGGAACTCGGCTGGCGTTGTCAGTACTTCCAGTCTGCCACGATGCAGTACGGCGATTTCGGTGCCGAGCCGGAGAGCTTCGCGGACGTCGTGAGTGACGAAGATGGACGTTTTCCGAACGCGGTCGCGCAGTTCGAGGAATTGGTCCTGCAATTCGACGCGAGTTACCGGGTCGAGAGCTCCGAACGGTTCATCGAAAAGCAGGAGTTTTGGTTCGGCCGCCAATGCTCGGGCGACGCCCACGCGCTGGCGCTGACCTCCTGAAAGCTGACGCGGGTAGCGATCGAGGAATTGGCCCGGCTCCAGCCCGACTTGGTCGAGCAACTCCGATACTCGCGCGCTCACCCGCTCGGGTGGCCAGCCCTTCAATCGCGGCACCAGGCCAATGTTTTCACCGATGGTGAAATGCGGGAAAAGGCCGACCTCCTGAATCACATAACCGATGCTACGGCGGAGCTCGATAAGGTCCCAATCGGTGGTTGCGCGGTGTTCTACCCACACGCTGCCCGAGGTGGGAAACAGCAGCCCGTTCAACATTTTCAACGCGGTTGTTTTTCCCGAGCCGCTGCGGCCCAGCAGCACGAGTGTGCGGCCGGGCTGGATGCGGAAATTCAGATCATCCAGGATGAGATTTCCGTCAATACTATAGGAGACTTGGTAAAACTCCAGGGTGGCGGAGCTCAATGGACCGTCCAGAGATTTTCCGCGAACGGCCAGTCGCGATCGATCCACTGACCTCGGACGTGGAAACCGGCCCGCTCCGCCATTCGGTCCAGCTCCGGTAGTTGGAATTTGTGCGAGGACTCGGTCCAGATGGTCTCGCCGGCGCGGAAGGTTACGGTGAGGCCGGCCTCGGCGATGAACGCGGTCTGGTTCAGGCGCGATCGCAGGTGCATCTCGATGCGGCGCTGCTGTTCGTTCCAGCGGGCCTGATGTTCGAAGTCGCGCAGCTGGAAATCGGCGCCGAGCTCGCGATTGATACGGGCCAGCAGGTTGAGATTGAAGGCGCTTGTGACGCCGGTGGGATCGTCATAGGCCACCAGCATGCGCTCGCGTTCCTTCACCAGGTCGGAGCCGATCAGCAGCATGTCGCCAGGAACCAGTGCGCGGCGCAGATCCCGCAGGAACTCCAACGCGCACGCGCGCTCGAAGTTGCCGATGGTGCTGCCGAGGAACATCACCAGGAACGACTCGCCGGGGCGCCGTTCGGTGGCGGCGCGCGCCATGCCATCGAGATAGGACTGGACGAGCGGATACACCTGGGCGACGTCCGACAAATCGCGCTCGCAACGGGCGAGGGCGTCGGCCGAGACGTCGATGGGGTAGTAGCGCGGGTTGGGTTCGGCGAGAGCTTCGAGCAGATGCCGCGTCTTGTGTCCCACTCCGCTGCCAAGTTCGATCACCGCAACGGGAGAAGGAAGCAAGCCGGCGATGTCGGACGCGTGGCGCCGCAACAGCCGCTCGTCGGCGCGGGTGAGGCCATATTCAGGAAGGTGCGTGATGGCCTCAAACAGCGAGCTGCCCAATTCGTCATAAAGATACTTGGAATGCAGCTCTTTTTGAGGCTTCGCCAGGCCGGTGCGCACGTCGGACGCGAATTCGCGCACGGCGGCGTTGTCCGCCCTAGTCTTCGACCAAGCGAAAGCTTGCGTAGACATACGGATAGTTAGGACGGAACCAGTTGCGGAACGAGCGGCGCAGCATGCAGGCAGCCGTCACCGGCGACCCGCCTTTCATCACGTAATGCTCCTCGTCGAAGAAATTCTGCGAATATCCCGGATAAAATGGCATGGGCTGAAATCCTGGGAAGGGACCGAATTTGGTGGCCGTCCATTCCCAGCCATTCCCCACAAGCTGGGAAACGCCCGAGGGGCTGTCGCCCGCCGGAGTCGCGTTTACGTCCACTGGATCCCAATGGTGAAAGTCGAAATTGCCGCGAGTTTCATCGCGCGGCGCCTTCCCCCAGGGATAAGGACGCTCGGAGCGGTCGCTTGTTTCATGGGCGCGCGTTTCGGGACCGGGCGTTTCATAAGCAGCGCGGTGAAATTGCGCTTCGGTGAGGAGCTTCTTGGAGGCCCAGCGCGCATAGGCGGCTGCTTCGCCGTGAGTGACGTAAACCGGCGCGTTGAACGGCAACGGGACCGCGGAGAACATACCGCGATAGATGAAGCTATCGCCATGCCGGATCCAGAAATGTGGCGCGAGGGCGCCCGCGTGCACGAAATCGAGGTACTGGCCGTTCGTAATTTTGTATTTGCTCACACGGAAGCCTGGAACGCTTACCTGGTGCTTGTCGAACTCGTTGTCCCAGCCAAATTCACCGCGCTTTTGTCCGAGCGTGGCGAGGCCCGGCGCGATCTCGATCATCGGATTCGGCAATTGCTGCGTTTGGTGCACCAGCGGCGTGGCCGCGGGAGCTTTCTGGTCATAGGGCAAGTTGTGGAGCAAGTAAGCCAACGTCTCGGCGTGCATTAGCCGATGTTCCAGCGCGACCTGAATGATTTGCTCCGGCGCCTGGTCGAGGAACTCGTCGACACGCGCGCGAACGCGTCTGTTGTAGGTCTGGACTTCTTCGACACCCGGCCAATCCGATGGTTGATCGGCAGCCGCCTGTCCGACCGGCGGGTCAATGCCGAATTCGAAGAGAGCGTCGAACTGCGGACTGAATGAGGCAGCGTCCAGGGTCTTCCGGCAGATCAGATTCCAATCGAAGGCTTCCAGATGCCCCAAATAAAAGATGAGGCGATGGCGCTCCGGTATAGGCCGTGAGTATAGGGAGTCCGGTGTGAGAAGTCTGAAGAGTGAGTCGGTTAGTTGGCGCGCGGAATCCAGCCGTTGCTGGAGTGCGCGACTTACGACGGTGGCAGTCGACATGCAAGCCTCCGGCTACGCAATATCAGGCTAGCACCGGTCCCGCGAAAAGGGGAGTTAGCTAAAAGTAAGTTTGGTTACTATTGGCGAGCCGCGGCACAAGTGAGGCATTTGTGCCGCCGTGCGGCATTCGCGGGGAGACCCACCGGAAGACTTGGTTACTTTGCTCCGCTGGAAGCAACCTGGCCAGACGGGGCAGGAGCGGCGCTCTGGGCGGCCGCTATCGCGTTCTGCGTGGCTTGCGCGTCCCAAGTGGCCTGATTGCGCTTGGTCTTCCAGTATTTGTCGCCCCACCATTCGTTGGATGCCGCGACAGCAGCTGCGGGCGTTATCGGCGATTTCTTCGCCGCGATAGTCTCCTGTGCCTCGACAGCACGATAGGCCATCAGCTCGAAATTCAGAGTTCCCGTGGCGCCGGTAGCATCGCTGTAATTAATGACTAGAGTCTGCTTGCGATTCCTGGCGATGGGCTGTATAACCGGGATGATGTGCAACACGCGTCGCGTGTCCGCCTTCTCAACGTCGGTACCAGTGATCTGATCGTAGGGCAACTTGTACACGGAACCGTTGTAGGTGAAACGGAATTCCTTCGCATCGTCAAAGCTAAACTTGCCGACGGAGTTCACCGGGATCGACTTCACCGATCCGCCGACGTACTGGACGCTGTCGGTAGCGGCGCGGACGGCAGCCGGTGGCACGGCCGCGAATATAAGGGCGGAAATCAGAACCGGGCGGATTGCGAGCATGCGGTAGTCTCCTTTAAGAGCGCTCTTGCAAGTACCATCGGCCGTTGGGGTCCAGGACTTTAGGCCGGCGGCCACTACAATGGGAGGAGCATGTCTGTCTATGACGAGCGTCGCGAAGAGCTGGAACAGCAAGAGTTTATGATGGGCGCCGAGCGCGGGCGGTTGTCGGTAACGCTCGACTTGCTGACCGATGCGCTGGTGCTGGTAGGCCAGCACGGCGTCTATTGCCAGAGCGCGCGGCAGCCCGGCAAGCCCGCCATGGACATCCAGATGATCTCGAAATGCCTAACCGACGCCAAGGAACTGGTGGCGGATGTGATGGGGGAACTGAAGCGGAAGTCGGCGCGAGAAGTTTAGTGCAGTCTGTTACGCTCGTTCCGGATGCGGCTTCCCGGTGCGGCGGGTGCGGTCGTCGAGATCGCCAAACTTCACGATTACTGCCTCAGCTCGTCGCATCCGCGGGGTCGGCACAAAGCGCGTGTCTTCGCTGCTGCTCTTGGGATAACGGGAGACGATGCTGAATTCCTGCGGGGGCAGTTACTGCGGGCAGTTCGGGAGGAAGAAGCAGTAGAGCGGGCGTAGGACGAGTATGGCGATCGGTCACGCTCGATTTTGAGCTCACGCGCGGCGTTCGTCGGGCGACGATTCGGAGTCACTGGCTTATTCGAGGCACGGAAACATTTCCGCGCTTGACGACCTGTTATGTACTATTGGAATAAGGTACCCCATGGGAGACACTGAATCGCTCTCGGTGGTCGCTCTGCTGGAAGATATTCCCGAGAAAAGCTTGCGGCGGGGCCAGGTGGGAACCGTTGTGGAATACCTTGCGCCGGAGGTGCATGAGGTCGAATTTAGCGACGACTCGGGCCAAACGTATGCATCACTCGCGCTCCGCGCCGATCCACTCATGCGTCTACACCACGAGCCTTTCCATCACGCCGCCTGAGGGGTCGGACGGCGATCTTCGCGTTCAGTGTGGGTGGGTGGCGAAATAGTAATATGTCCAGACGAAAATCAGGCCGGCGATGCAGAGGGCGAGCATGAAAAGCTTGCGGCCTGTTGAGGGCTGGTAGCCGGGCGGTTTGTCGGGACTTGGCGCTGGTGGCTGGTGGCTGGTGGCTGGGTCGGAGGCCATGACTCGCTTCAAGTATAGCGTTGGCGGGCTCTTAAGGCAGCGGATAGAGGGCGAGTTGGGTCATTGGAAAATCCTTGCGGTTGTCCGTCATCAGCACCAGATTGTGAGCCATTGCCGTGGCCGCGATGATGAGGTCGACAACGCCAAGCGTCCGACCCTTCTTGGCCCATTCATTCTTTAGCAAACCCGCGTAACGAGCCAACTGCGAGTCCAGTTCATAATGTTCGAGGGCATCCAGAAAGCGCTCAGTGAACGTGAGTTCCTTCGGCCGAACACCAGCGTAAACCTCTGTTAGCGTCACCACGGAACAAGCGAGCGTGTCACCCGCCTCTACCAACGATGCGAGCAACTGCCAACGTCCGCGCTTTTGGTTCAGCACGTCAATAATGACGGACGTGTCGAGAAGGTAAATCGCCATCAGGGGCGATCGCGCTGTTTTTGAATCCTCTGGAAGCGGGCTTCGCTTTCAGCGCGCAACTTGCGTACCCAGGCCGCGGCTCCATCCTTTAGCTCAGGATGATCTTCGTCCTTCCAGATCGGCTCTTTGCGCTTGAAGATCTGCAGGAGCTGCTGCCGCTTGATTTCGCGTCTAGCCAGGTCTGCGAGAAAGGCACTCCTGCCGCGCGAGCCAGCAATCTTGTCAAGCTCTCGCACAAGATCTTCCGGAAGGACAACGTGTGCTCTCTTTGTGGACGGCATGGGCTTTTGATGTTATCTATGATGTCCCACTTTATTGTGACATAGAAACCAAGGGGACTGCTTATAACCCCTGCAAGAACGGATTCCTGTGGCGCTCTCGGCCGATGGTCGTCGTCGCGCCATGACCGGGAATCACTAACACAGCGTCGTCCAGCGGCAGCAGTTTGTCGTGAATCGAGCGCAGGATCTGGCGCGAGTCGCCGCCCGGCAGATCCGTCCGTCCGATACTGTCCAGGAACAGCGTATCGCCGGCCACCAGCTTATTTTCCGCGGGAATCCACAGGCTGATGCTGCCTGGCGTGTGCCCGGGCGTGTCGAGCACCTGGAACTCGGCCGCGCCCAGCTTCACGCTCTCCCCCTCGCGGGCGTTCACGTCGACGTTGGTCTTGTCGGGCGTCGGAACTCCGAGCCATTGCGCCTGCCAATCGATATGATCGTATAGCTCCTGATCGTGGTAGTTCATGTAAACCGGAGCGCCCGTGAGCGCCTTCAGCTTTTGCGCGCCGCCGATGTGATCGATATGCGCGTGCGTGACGATGATGGCCTTCACCCGCAGACCATGCTTCTGAAGAACCGCCGTGATGCGCCCGATCTCATCGCCCGGATCGATCACCACGGCTTCACCGCTTGCCTCATCGCCGAAGATCGAACAATTGCACTGCAGCGCGCCCACGGGCAGGATTTCATGAATCATGATCGTATACTCGAATTATGGACCCAACCCTCAGCGCAGTGCTCGGGATAAGTGAGCATGGTGACACGCTACTGCGGTGACCGGAAGGAGAACTTGTCAATGGTTGAGCGGACTGCAAAAAGTAAAGTGGTAGCGAACCCGAAAAGCTTGTATGTGCCAATCTATGTAATCCGGTCTGGAAAGACGGGACTCACGATTACATGCGCGGACAGTAAACACGGATTCAAGGTAGGGACAACGCCCGAACAGCTTCAGAAATTCCGCGATAAGTTAGAGGCGATGTTTGTTGAACTCGTCGAAAAACGGTAGCGTACCGAAGACCCCGCCACCGGATTTCCTTTCAACGCCCGCCATTCAACTTTCAGCCTGAACCCGGCTACCGCGTCAACCCAAATTGGAAGGGCTCTCCTTTCTTGGCCTCTTTGGTTAGCAAACTGCGGCAACCACGGTTAGATTTCTTAACGTTAATCCGGGCCGAGCCTAGCAAGGCTGACCCTTCGTCGGATTCCTCTAAACTCAGTTGCAACCAGCATCCATTTAAAACGAGTTCGCCCTCAAGCGATCGCTCGTTCGCCTTCCGCTGCAGCCAGCCATACCCGGAAGGTTTCGAGGGCGTGCCGGGAATGATGGAGATTCCGCTGTCACGATTTTCGATAATCGTATAGGGGAATCCCGCGTTTGTTCTCCACCCGCCGGTCAGGTTTGGCGATTGTGCGTACATGGCGCCAGCGGTGAGCAGAAACCAGAGTGTTGCCCGCGTTCGTTGGGTTAGGCGATTTCCCGCGGAGGTCTGGGGGATTTCATGAATCATGATCGTATACTCGAATTATGGACCCAACCCTCAGCGCAGTGCTCGGCGCGTGCATGCGATGGATTCACATCGCCTCGGTGGTTACGCTGATCGGCGGGTTCATCTATGCGCGCTGGGCACTCGCTCCGGCGCTGGCTTCCCTTCCCCCGGCCGAGCGCGAAAAGGTTGGCTTGAATGCGGTGACCAGTTTCCGCCCGTTGCTGTTCACAGTCCTGATCACTGCGCTGGGCTCGGGAATATACAACTACGCGACCAAAGCTAGCTATCCTCCCGGCTACCACATGTGGATGGGGATCAAGCTCCTGCTGGTGCTGCACATTTCCGTTTCCGCGATCCTCTATTCGGTGCGGCAGTCCAGCGATGCGAAACGCTATCGGACGGAACTGAGTATTGCGATTTCCGGATTGATCGTGATCGCGATCGCGGGCTACTTGAGGTTCTTGTCCTCAAAATGACTGGATACGACGCACTTCGAAATCGCGCCGCCTGGATCGACCTGTCCGGGCGCGGCAAGATCAAACTCACCGGTGAAGATCGCGCCCGCCTGCTGCATGCGATGACCACCAATCACATCCAGCAGCTTACGCCGGGCACCGGCTGCTACGCGTTTTTCTTGAATGACAAGGGCCGCGTGCTCGCCGATGCGAATGTGCTGTGCCGGCCGGACTACTTTCTGCTGGATGTCGAGCCCGAGACGCGCGAGCCGCTCTACCAGCACTTGGACCGTTTCATCATCGCCGACGATGTCACGCTCGAAGACATAACGGACGCCACCGCGACCATCGCCGTAGAGGGCCCGCAAGCGGCCGACGTAATGGAACGCGCGGGTGCGCGGATTCCAGAGGCCGAATACTCGAGCCTGGATTGGGGCGATTCTGTTGTGGCGCGTCTCAGTTCCACCGGTAGCCCGGGGTTCTTCATCTTCACTCCGGCCTCCGAAAAAGCGGTGCTGATTTCAAGGCTCGAAGCGGCCGGTGGAGAAGCCGCCGACGCGGAAGCTTCTCGTATAGTCCGGCTGGAACATGGCAAGCCGCGCTACGGCGAAGACATCAGCGAGCGGTTTCTGGCCCAGGAAGCGAATCAGCCGCATGCGCTGCACTTCAGCAAGGGCTGCTATTTGGGGCAGGAGATCGTGGAGCGGGTCCGATCGCGCGGCCAGATCCATCGCGTGTTGATGCCGCTCGCTCTGGATACGAAGGAGCCGCCGGAGCCGGGCACGAAGTTGGAGAACGCGGCCGAGATCACGTCCGCGGCTTATTCACCGGCTCTAGGTAAAGTTGTTGCGCTCGCGTATGTCAGGACCGCGTGAGGCTGTGCGCGCCCGTGGTTCAGTTCCTGGTGTTCAGCACCTTGGGAACCGATAAATAGCCGACGATGGTGTCCTTCTTCACATCGTTCACTACCAGCTCGTAGGGCTGCTTCGCTTTGGCCGTCATAAACTGCAGCGGCTCATTCACCCCACGATCTTTCTTCTCGGTGGTCTTGTCGTCGGCGGTCAGTTCGATGGTATAGCGGTTCTTCTTGGGGTCGGTCTTCTTCAAAAGGATTCCGATTTCACCCACTTTTTGCGGTTGTTTGGCTTTTTGGATGGTGAATTGAATATAGTTGCGCTCCCCAAGCGCCTGCAGAGCCGCTAACTCCTTACCGTTGGTGGCGATCAGTACGCTGTGACCGTCGATCTCGCCTGTGGCTCGCTTCAGATCGGCCACGGTCTTTTCTAATTCCGATTTCGTCGAGGCCACGTCGGTTTTCACCGAGGTCACTTCGTTGCCCACTTGTGTGAACTGCGTATCGGCCGACTCCTTCACCTTGGAGATGTCCGAGGAAAGCTGCTGCTTTTGCTGCTCCTGCGCCGCCACCAACGCGGCCCGTGTCTCGTCCACTTTCTTGAGCGCTTCATCCTTGGCCTGTCCGGCAGCCAGACTCGCTTGCCGGCGCGCGCGCTCCAGTTGGTCGCGAAGCTCTTCCACCGTTCGGCGATTGCTGCGCGTGCTCACGGAGGCGGCTTCTTCCAGTTTGTCCAGACGCGACTGCGCGGTGTCGTTGGCTACCGTCAGGTCCTTTTTCACTTTGTCCAATTGCAGGTACAGGTAAACATTCGCGGCGATCAGAGCCGCCACCACCACAGCGAACAGAGTTACGAATTTCCATCCCAACCCTCCCCTGGCGGGCGCCGCTGGGGGCGCTGGCGGATAATACGGGGGCGACGGCGCATAGTAGGCGGGCGCTCCTGGTGGCGGGGCCGAGGGAGGCGCTGACGGAGGCGTGAAGGGAGGCGCGGGCGGAGGCGAATACGGTGGCTCGGAACCTGAACCTGGGCCGGGATTGGTGGGGAAAATGGACATGTGACCTCTAATCCGTAGAGTAGCAGTTATGTAACTCCTTGGACGGATGGGCCGGCCACCGGTTTCAGCCAGTACTTCTTTTCAACTGTCCCGGAACGCCGGTTTCAGCCGGGAGCAGGACTGGCAGCCGCGTCTTATCATGGGAGGGTGCCAGTGGCTGGCAGCACCCTCCATGAACGTTGGATCGTGCCGGAGATGTTGGATCATGCGCCTCCCGACGTGGCGCGCGCCAGCCTCCGGGACCTGGCGCGGATCAACCGCTATCTCGGCGGCTACTACGTTCTGGGGCAGGCGTTCGCGAGCGTTGTAAACCCCTCCGACAGCTTTTCGGTGCTCGACATCGGTGCAGCGTCGGGCGACATGGGCGCGGCCATCCGGCGCCGTTACCCGCGGGCCCAAGTGACGTCGCTCGATTACAAATGCGCTCATCTGGCACAGGCGGCCAATCCGAAGTTGGCGGCTGACGCGTTCCGCTTGCCCTTCCGGCCGGCCAGTTTCGATTTCGTGTTCAGCTCGTTGTTCCTGCATCACTTCACCAACGACCAAGTGGTGGAGTTGCTTCGCAGCTTCCGCTTGGTGGCCCGCCGCGCCGTGCTGGCGATCGATCTCGATCGCGGGCCGTTGGCCTATCACTTCCTTCCCCGCACACGGTGGTTATTCGGCTGGCACGACATTACCATCAGCGACGGGCAGATCTCGGTGGCGGCGGCGTTGAAGAGAGACGAACTGCGCGCGCTCGCGGTGCGCGCGGGGTTGAGCGATGCTCGAGTTCGAGTGCACCGGCCGTGGTCGAGGTTGTCGTTAGTCGCGTCGGTGTAGCTGTGCTTTGGGGAGACCGCGGGAGGTGAATGGCTTAAGTGTGCCACGGCTTGGATACTGGCCTGGAGCCGGGTCTCGTTGCATTCCGGAGTGCTTTCATCAGTTCACGCTCTTGATGTGACTACGGTCTTTTTCGTTCTCGGCGCAAAAATATTCCAAGATGTCGCTGTCCGGGATTAGCAACTGGGTGACTGTAAATGTGATCGGTCTGGTATACATCTTCGGATCAGTGATGGTGATCTGCAGGTCCATGTGCCCAAAATCGCGCCGGTGAAAGCGCTCCTGAATGCGAAGAGCGTCGCTCACGGGGTGCCCGACGATATCAATCCAAATCTTGTCGGTAAATCCAGCCGAGTCGACCACCAACGTATCTGCCTCCCAGCGCCCGACCGAGTAGCCCAGCCAGGCCGGATTCGGATCGACCGGCAGATTGCGGCCGTCGGTGTAAATCTGGCGGTGAGTATTGTCCCCCTCGTACATGATCACGATCACCCCGAGCGCTTGCACGATCTTGAAGGGAAATCCAATCAATTCTGCGCGCGGAAGGCCGACCGGTAAACATCTCTGATCGGGTGTTTCCACAGCCTTCGGCCGGTTGTGCATGATTTCGGCCGCCTCCGGCCGGAGCGGCGATTCTTCGGACTTAAGGTCGGCAAGAATGTTGAAAAAGTACTTGGAGAACGTGTTGAGATCGTCACCCGGTACAAGACCCACGGTTAGGCTATCTCTTCCTATGATGCGCTCAATCTCGCCTTTAGCCGGTGGTTCAACTTGCCAAACACCAGAGAGGTCCGGCCTCCCCGCTAAGCGCGGCACCTTGGCAAACAGGTTTGGTTTACCGTCTTTGGTTCGCGGCGTGCCAAGTGTTGGCTGGTTCAACCACTGGGCGTGGATCAGGGAAAACGTTGCCAGCATCAGGAAGGATAGGTGTGATAATCGCAGCATTGATAGAGTATCGCATTGATGATCCTGAAGCCTCATCCCTCGATGGTTTTGGCCTGAGTCGAGGTGCCCCTACGCCGACAGGTCACTGTCGCGCCGGTGTAGCGCGTATCGCGCGCCAGCCCTCAGGCGTTTTGGTTCCAGATGTCGACGTGCCACTTCCACCGTCCGCCTTCCTGACGCCAAAAGACGACGTACTTCACGTCGAGCAGGGTCGGCGTTTGGCCTTGTGGCTCGATGGCGAGTGTTGCGCGCCCAATTTCGACGACGCCCTCACCGGCCGGCATAACGTCGACGGAAGACAGCACGGCGGACTTGGCGTTCACCGACTGAATCAGATCCGACCAAAACTTCTTTATTGGCTCGCGGCCCGAGATCATGGGCGCTCCTGGTGGAAGGATGCGGGCGTCCGATGTGTAGACGTCATCCAGGGCGGCAAAATTCCGGTGGCCGAAGACTTCCGAGCTAAAGAGGTCATTGGTGTGCGCCATCGCAAGCTTGATTTGATCGAGTTCGGATTGTGGGGATGCCATGGCGCACTACTGTAACAGAGCCAAAGAGCCAAATCCATTCGTGTGTTCAGACTAGCCGCCCTGCCATAATATGGACTTGATCCGGCCGGCTTTTCTTCCGACCCCAATTCAGTAATGCGACACCAATACTTTCTAGGTGTCGACGGCGGCCAATCCAGCACCACCGCCATGATTGGCGATGAAACGGGCCGCATCGCCGGCATTGGCCGAGGCGGACCGTGCAACCATGTCGGAGCGCCGGAAGGCCGCGCCAAGTTTGTCGCCGCGATTCAGTCGTCATTGCATGCAGCTTGCGCACAAGCCGGCCTGCAAGCGGGAACGACTGCCGAGAGCGTCCGCTTCACCTGCGCCTGCCTGGGATTCAGCGGCGGACCAGCCGGCAAGGAATCGATCCTTCAGGAACTTTTCCAGAGCGAACGCGTTCTTGTTACCGACGACGCCCTCGTCGCGTTGACAGGCGCCACGGCAGGCAAACCCGGGGTGGTGGTGATCGCCGGAACCGGTTCCATCGCCTTTGGGCGCAATTCCGGCGGCCGTACTGCGCGAGCCGGCGGCTGGGGCTATCTCTTTGGCGACGAAGGTGGCGGTTTCTGGATCGCGCGTCAAGGGTTGCGCGCCGCTCTTGGCATGGAGGAGGGGTGGGGCGTCCCGACGTCCTTGCGCGCCAGACTGTTGGACTTCTCTGCGACGCGCAACATCAACGACCTGCTGCATCGGTGCTACACCACCGAATTTCCCCGGCCGCGTGTGGCTAGTTTTTCCGTTCTGGTGAATCACGCGGCCGAAAGCGGCGACCCCGCGGCTATGGAAATCCTGGATGCAGCCGCGCGCGAACTGGGTTCCTTAGTGACCGCCGTGCGCGGTCAATTGTTCGCACCCGGAGAACCGACACTTGTCACTTACTCCGGTGGAGTATTCGGTAGCCGGATTCTTCTAAGCCGGTTCCGCCATTGTTTGGCATCTGAGGACGGTGTGCGCGTGACGCCGCCAGTCTTTCCCGTGGATGGGCCGGCCATCGGAGCACTGCTCGAAGCCTATCGCGCGGGAGCCAAGGTCGTACCGGAACTCCGGTATCCCTGAGACATTTTTCCCTCACCTGCGAATCAGCGGTTTTCCTGTACGGCGACTAGGGCGAGATTCCTTGAATTGCCGGCTGGGATCGTCGATAAGAGCCTGACGGTGAACTCCATCAATGGCTTGGGCCTGGAACAAAGTAAAGAAGACTGAGAGTGAGCGTCCGCCGAATTCCAGGGTTGCGGCAACGCTGGTCGATAAGACTTCTATGACGACCCGCGCTCTCGAACTCAGCCAAGTGCGTTGCGATGAAGCGATCCGGGCACACTGTTTGCGCGTGGCAGCCTGGTCGAGCGAGCTTGCCGGCGCGATCGGCCTTTCAGATTCCGAGAGAGATTTGGTGGAACAGGCGGCGGTTGTCCATCACGTTCCCGACATTCTGGTGGACGACCAGGCAAGCCGGCGGCTGCTGGCTGAGATGCATCTGGAGACGACCGGTGAGCGGCCCTTTATTTCCGACGACGTGCGAGCCGTTCTGGAGACGCTCTGGGGACGGCGTCCGATCGCCAATACCGGCATGGGGAAGATCGTGGCTGTACTGGAAATCAGCGACGACTTCGATCAGTTCTTTGAATCGGAGCCGTTGTTGGACGCCGACGCACCCGATCAATGCACGCACTCCTCCGTGGAGGCGATGATCACCTATCTGCAGGTCACCAGCCGGGCCGACGTCAGCCGGGTGATCGACCGCTTGCCGGTGTTTCCCCGTGCCGCTCGCGAGGTGGTGCGGCAGGTAGCCAATCCCGACGTGGGACCTCGCGAAATGGAGGCGGTGGCCTCGCTCGATGCCGTACTCGCCGGACGGCTCATTCAAACAGCGAACTCGGCTTTTTACAGCCCCCGGATCCCCGTCGGTACCATTTCCCAGGCCGTCACCTTCATCGGTACCGAGACCGCGCGCCGCGTGCTGCTGGCCGCCGCCCTCCGCGGCAACTTCTCGTCTCCGCAGGCACACCAGCTCTGGAATCACAGCCTGGATGTGGCGCAAACCGCCGAGCTTGTGGCTATGCATGCGTCGGTCAACATGGATCCCTCGCAGGCGTTTCTGACCGGCTTGATTCACGACGTCGGCCGCCTGGCCTTCGCCATCATGCCGGTGGCGTTCCAGGAGCGCTTCGAACGCCTCACTGAGGGCGGTTGTCCCCCGGTGGAAGTGGAGATGTGCCTCTCGGGCAGCTGCCACGGCGAAGTGGGCGCGGAAACGCTGGCCCAATGGAAGTTTCCGCCGGAAATCATCGAGGCCGTGCGCTGGCACCATCGCCCCGAGCGTTCTGGGTCGCCGCTGGCTTCGCTCCTCTATCTGGCCGAGTTCGTTGCCGAGTCGCAGGAGGACCTTCCCTCCTATGTCCGCATTGATGCGGCGACCCGGTCGGTGGGAATTTCGATGGCCGCGTTGGCCGACATTCGCCAAAAGAACGCCGGGTCGCTGGAAAGCTTGCGGTTCGCGGCTTGATTCCTCGCGCTACGCTGGTTTCTTGAGAGCCGCAGAGACTGGGATCGACCGAGAGACCGGCTGGTTGCCGGACCTGCTGTATACGGGAGGGAAGTTTCAATCCGGTCTGGCGATGTTTGCGGATTCGGTCGGGAGGATCACTCGATTCTCCAGCGCGCCCGCCGATCTTGCCGGAGCCGAGCGACTCAGTGGACGCGCACTCTTGCCAGGCCTGGTCAATGGCCATTCGCATGCTTTCCAGCGCGTTCTGCGCGGCCGCACCGAACACCGGTCCAAATATGGCGCCGCGGGTGAACACGATACATTTTGGACTTGGCGCGAGAGCATGTACCGCGCCGCCAACCGTCTCTCGCCCGAGGATCTTTATCACGCGTCGCGCATGACGTTCCTCGAGATGCTTCTCGGAGGCATCACAACGGTCGGCGAATTCCATTACGTGCATCATGCGCCGGGCGGGTCGCCTTACGCCGATCGAAACGAGTTGGCGTGGCAAGTTGTACGCGCTGCACGGGACGCCGGTCTGCGCATTGCACTTTTGCGTACCGCCTACGCGCGCGCGGGCTGGGGTAAACCCGCCGACCCGGGACAGGCTCGATTCCTCACTCCGCGCGTGGAGGATTTCATCGCCGACACTGAAGCGCTGCGTGCGGCCGTTGCGCGCCCGAAGCATGCGGGATGGGCTTGGGTAGGCATCGCACCGCACAGCCTTCGAGCGGTGCCTCTCGATTACCTGCGCGAACTGGCCCCCTATGCCCGTGGGCAACAACTGCCAGTGCACATGCACGTTTCCGAACAACCCGCGGATGGCGAAGCTTGCCTGGCCGAATACGGAATGCGTCCCCTCGAACTGCTGGACGCCAACGGCTTGCTCGATTCCCGCTTTACGGCCGTGCACGCCATTCACGTCACTAGCGAAGAAATTTCTGCCCTAGCGCGCGCCGGTGCGACTGTTTGCGCGTGCCCCACCACGGAGCGCAATCTTGGCGACGGGACAGTGCCCGCGGACCAGCTTCTCAGCGCGGGAGTTCGCATCTCGCTGGGCTCCGACAGCAACGCGCAAATCAATCTGCTGGAAGACGCTCGGGAGCTGGAATACCATCTCCGAATGCTCAAGCTGGAGCGCGCCGTGTTGGCGGCACAGCCACTCTTCTCTTGCGCCACCGTGGCAGGCGCTGCAAGTCTGGGCGCACCCGGCGGAAGCCTCGAAGTGGGCCGCGAGGCCGACTTTTTCACCGTTGCGCTGGATGACCCGTCACTTGCCGGATGGCCGGGCGCAAGCGCCGACCCCGGGGTGCTCCTCAGTCACGTCGTCTTCGCCGCCGAGCGAGCAGCGGTGCGGGATGTCGCCGTGAGAGGCAAATTCGTCATTCGCGAAGGCCGCCATCCGCTGGCCGGCGAGATCGTTCAGCAGTTCAGCGAGGTGCAAAAAAAGCTTTGGGAATGAAGGGATGCCAGTTCGGCGCGGTAAAATGCCTTCAGGTCTGTAATAATTATTAGGTGGCTGACCGGCGTAGCGCGTTGCAGGACCTGATCCGACGAGGCCAGCTCCGTCAAGCCTCGCATCTGCTCATCGATGCTGCTTCCTTGGCAGCCGTCGTCGCCATGGCAGGAGCGATTCTGCTGCTGCTGGTCGGCGCGCAAATCCTGAACTGGTATTGGCTGGTTTTGCTCTTCGCCGGCGGCCTTGGGGTGAGCGCGTATCGCTCGCGCGCCAAGCTGCAATCGGCCTATGAGGTAGCGCAATCCATCGATGGCCAGCTCGGCCTCCATGACGCGCTTTCCACGGCGTATTACTTCAGCCAGCATCCGGACCGGGCGACGTCAGCCGAATTTGTTGAACATCAGCGGCAGGGCGCCGAGGATCTGGCCCGATCGGCGGACCTCCAGCGAGGCGTGCCATTCCGGACGCCGCGGACCGCCTTCGTCAATTTGGCCCTGGTGGCCGTCGCGTTCGGCATGTTCGGATTGAGATACGGAATCCACCGCAGCCTCGACCTCGGCCCGCCGCTGGTTCATATCAATTTCGACGGTCTGTTCGGGATTTCCCCGCAAGTCGCCGACGCACGGCCCGGCAAACGCCCCAGTGACAGCGACGGCCGCCGCGATCCAGGCGCGCCGGTCGATCCCTGGGAAGCGAAGACCAGCGATATCGATCCCGCCACCGACGCGGCCCTTCAGTCTGTCGCGGACCCCAATCCGAACAACGCCCGCACATCGCCGGATGGCTCCGCCAAAACCGATGCCAAAAGCAGCGAGCAGTTGCCGCCTGGCACGAATCCTCTCGATTCCGGCGAACAGGGCGAATCAACGGCCAGCGACACCAGCGCCAATGCATCGGCCGGGGCTGATTCGAAATCCGGACAGCAGAATGGCTCGAAGGACGCCAAGGATTCCAAAGACGCGAACCAGTCCGGTTCCGGCGACAATTCGAGCCTGGCCAGCAAGCTGCGCGATGCGCTCTCTAATCTACTGGCAAAAATGAAGCCGCAGTCCAAACAAGCCGGCGGAAAATCGAGCGACTCTTCGCAATCGTCGAACAAGCAGCCTTCCGAGCAAGGCGAGAAGCAAGAAGGCGACGCGAAATCGCCGGGCCAGGAACAGGCCGATGCGAGTGCCAATTCGCAATCCGAAGGCGAGCAGCAACAGGGCGGGACGCAGCAAGCCTCGCAAGGCAAGAGCGAAGGACGCAACAGCAATCAACCCAACTCGCCCGACGGCAAGAGCGGCATCGGCAAGCAAGACGGCGATAAGGCCGCGCGCGAGGCAGCCGAATTGGCCGCCATGGGAAAGATCAGCGAGATTATCGGCAAGCGCGCCGCCAACATTTCGGGCGAGGTGATGGTGGAAGTGTCGTCCGGCAAGCAGCAGTTGAAGACCCAATATTCACAGCAAAACGCCACGCACGCCGACGCGGGCGGCGAGATCAACCGCGATGAAGTCCCGCTGGCCTATCAGCAGTACGTGCAGCAGTACTTCGCGCAGGTCCGCAAGCTGCCGGCCGGGAAGAGCAAAGGGGCGCCCGACTCGAAGACTCCCGCGGCGACGGACTCGAAGACGAAGACGACGCCGTCCAGCCTGCCGTAGGTAGCAGAGTTGGACTCCGAATGGACAGTAGCGTCGGGTACCGGTTTACGAA
>Ga0209415_10005867_pt1 | contig 21944 bp, 26 predicted proteins | sample PeaSoiSIISIP2007_FD_187696 | JGI IMG/M metagenome (GOLD analysis project Ga0209415, IMG submission 187696) | Peat soil microbial communities from Weissenstadt, Germany - SII-SIP-2007 (SPAdes) (version 2) | ecosystem: Environmental > Terrestrial > Soil > Wetlands > Peat | place: Germany... | reverse complement strand
CCATGCTGAACCCTGGCCCATGCTGAACCCTGGCCCATGCTGAACCCTGGCCCATGCTGAACCCTGGCCCATGCTGAGCACCGGGCCCATGCCCACCACCAGCCCCCTGCCGACCACCGGGTCCGTGCCCACCACCGGGTCCGTGCCGACCACGCAGGGGCCGTCGTGAGCACCGGATCCGAAGGACGCAGCCCGTTGGCCCCGTCGGTCGGGCGCGCCGTGCTCCATCTCTTCTGCCGGGTGGGTCCGGCCCTCGAGCGTGAGGCCGTGGTCCGGGCCGTGAAGGACGCCCGTGCCGGCGGCGATCAGGTGGTGACCGTGGCCGTCCTCGGACACAAGGCCGATCTCGGGTTCATGGTCATCGGCGACGACCTCTGGCGGCTGCGCGACGTCCAGACCGCTCTCGCTTCGGCCGGACTCGAGGTGGTGGGGTCCTACGTCTCGCTCACCGAGCTGTCGGAGTACGCACCCGGCCTGCCCGAGGAGATGAAGCAGGCCCGGCTGTATCCGACGCTCCCGCCCGACGGGAAGGCGGCGTTCTGCTTCTATCCGATGTCCAAGCGCCGGACCTCGACGTTCAACTGGTACGCGTTGAGCTTCGATGAACGCGTCGAGCTCATGCGCGCCCACGGAACGGTGGGACGGCGGTACCACGGCCGCATCGTCCAATTGATAACGGGGTCCACCGGTCTCGACGACTGGGAGTGGGGTGTCACCTTGTTTGGGGTCCATCCCGACGACCTGAAGGCCTGTGTCTACGAGATGCGTTTCGACGAGGCCTCGGCCCGCTACGCCGAGTTCGGCCCGTTCTTCACCGGCATGGTGGACGAGATCGAGGTCGTCCTCGACAGCGTCGCCTCGCGGTGAGGCGCCGGTTCATGGCCAGCGAATCCGACAGACAGCTCGACACGGGGTCGCTCGGAACGGCCCAGATGGACACCGGCCAGATGGACACGGGCCAGATGGATCGGTTGCGGGCCGTGCTGAGGCGGCTGGAACGCGTGGTGGTGGCCTTCAGCGGCGGGGCGGACTCGGCCTTCCTGGCGCACGTGGCCTCCGACACCCTCGGGCCCGACAACGTCGCGTGCGTCACGGCGGTGTCCCCGTCGCTGGCGCCCGAGGAGCTCGACGACTGCCGGGACCTGGCGGCCGAGTGGGGGCTGCGGTGGCAGGAGGTCCGGACGCAGGAGATCGACGATCCCGCCTACCGTTCCAACGACGCCGATCGGTGCTACCACTGCAAGACGAGCCTGCTCGACGCCCTCACCCCTCTGGCCGAGGCGGAGGGGTCGACCGTGGTGCTCGGTGTGAACGTGGACGACCTCGGCGACCACCGACCGGGCCAGCGCGCGGCGGCCGAGCGCGGTGCGCTGTTCCCGCTGGTGGAGGCGGGGTACTCGAAGGCGGACGTCCGCCGGGCGTCGCGCGCTCTGGGTCTGCGCACGTGGGACAAGCCGGCGGCCGCCTGCCTGGCGTCGCGCGTCCCGTACGGCACCCCCGTCACGCTCGGCACCCTGACCACGGTGGCCACCGCCGAATCGGGGCTGCGGGCGCTCGGCTTCCGACAGGTCCGGGTGCGTCACTACGGCGACATGGCGCGGCTGGAGCTCGACGCCGACGAGATGGCGCGTGCCGTCGCCCGGCGCGTCGAGATCGTCGCCGCCGTCCGTCGGGCCGGGTACACCTACGTGACGCTCGACCTCGAAGGCTTCCGCTCGGGCAACCTCAACGCGGCCCTGGCGGAGGCCGATCACACACGCCGACCGGCGTCGACGAAAGGCCGCTCATGATCGACGTCCGGGTGAAGCTCACCTTTCCCGAGGAGCTGGTCCGTCAGCCGCTCATCGCCCGCCTGGTCCGCCGGTTCGACGTGGAGCCGAACATCCGCCGCGCCAACGTGGACGACCACGAAGGATGGATCGTCTGCGAGGTGGCCGGAGAGGCGGCCCAGATCGACGGTGCACTGGCATGGTTGCGCGACGAGGGAGTGCGGGTCGATCTCCTCGGCGACGTCGTCGAGAGCTGACCCGGTGGTGGGTGCCGGCGGCGGCGCCTCCGACCCCGGCCGGGTGCTGGCCGAGCTGGGTGCGTCGCTGTGCGCGCAGATCCTGGTGGTGGTGCCCGACTGGGTGGAGCGGGAGGTGCTCCGCATCCTCGGCGCCTGGATCGCCACCGACCCCTCGCCCGCTGTCGCCCGGAGCGCCGTACGGATCGACGCCCAGGAGGCCGGGCGCCGCGCCGCGGCGGACGTCGCCGGTCGTCTCCAGGCTCTGCTGTCGGCCGACGTGGATGCCCAGTCGATTACCCCCCTGGAGGTCATCCGTGCCGCCGTGGTTTATCCGACGGGAGTGCTCCTGCGGGCCGGGGTTCCCCCCGTCGTGCGGAGCTCCTTCGACGAATCCCGCTTCCCCGACGACGCCTACGCCCTCACCCCGGCCTCTCTCGGAGCCGTGGACCCGTCGCTGACCGCCCCGGCCCGGGAGTGGGGGGCGGCTAAGGCCATGGCCCACAAGGCCCGCCACCGACGACCCGGGGTCTGAGCGGCAGCCCGAGGACCATCGGACGTTCACCGAAAGTTCACCATCCGACAACCATCCGGTCGTTTTGAGTTCACTCAGGACCTCTAACGTCCGGCTCAGGAGGCCCTATGTGATGGAGGCCCTATGTGATGGAGGTCGATCTTCCGTGACTGGAGTTCGTGGAGTTCTTTCAGATCGCCGGTCGCTCTCCATCGGAGGACGGCGGATGCTCCTCGTGGCTTCGCTGGTCTGTGCCGTCGGATTGTCGGCATGTAGTTCGACCCCCAGCGCGACCCCCTCGACGACATCGGCGAAGGCCAAGACGCCGTCGTCCTCGTCCGATCCTTACGCACAGACCGATCTCCACGCGCCGGCGGGATCTCTGACCGGTGCCGGGTCCACTTTTGATCAGCCCTTCTTCACCAAGGCCTTTTACGTCTACAACCAAAACGACTCTGGAGTGACGGTCAACTACGCCTCGATCGGAAGTGGTGGCGGGATCGAGCAATTCCAGGCCAACACCGTCAACTTCGGTGCCTCCGATGTACCGATGTCGCCTCTGGACATCGCCAGCGCCAAGGGCGGCCAGGTCCTCCAGGTGCCGGTGGCCTTGGGAGGCGTGACCATTTCCTACAACCTCCCGGGCGTGGCATCGGGGCTCAAACTCACTTCCAAGGTGCTGGCGGACATCTTTCTCGGCAAGGTCAAGAATTGGAACAATTCCGAGATCAAGAGTCTGAACCCCGGGGTCAAGCTGCCCGCCAACCCGATTCAAACCGTCTACCGGTCCGATGGGAGTGGAACCACCTATATCTTCACGAACTATCTGAGTGCGGTGTCGACGGCATGGGCGTCGGGTCCAGGCACGGGGAAGTCGGTGAGCTGGCCCGTTGGTGTCGGACAGAAGGGCAACGAGGGCGTGGCCGGCTTCATCTCGACGACGCCGTACACGATCGGCTACGTGGAGCTCGCTTACGCCATTCAGAACAAGTTCACCTATGCCAAGATCGAGAATGCTGCGGGCCAGTTCGTCTCACCGTCGCTGGCCTCGGTGGCCGCCGACGCCGCCCAGAAGCCGGACATCACATCGGTGGACTATTCGATTGTCGACGAGCCGGGCGCAACCAGTTACCCGATCTCGGGTTACAGCTGGGCGCTCATCTACCAGCTGCAGAAGAATGCGACGACCGGGACGACCCTGGTGGACGTGCTCGACTGGCTGACCCATGCCGGGCAGTCACAGGCCGCCTCTCTCGATTACGTCCCGCTCCCGGCCAACATCCAACAGCTGGCTCGCACCACTCTGCTGCAGGTGACAGGCCCTGACGGCACGACGAAGCTCCTGACGACGTCGTAGACGTGACCAGTCTGGCCACGCTTCCGCCGCGCCCGGGCACCGGTGGGAGAATTCGCCGGCTTCTGGCCGTGTCCGACGGCGCTTACCGGGGGGCGCTCGGGACTGTGGCCGCGCTGTTCGTCGTCCTTTTGGTCGTCTTCGTCACGGCCCTGGTCGTCCAGGCGAGGCCGGCCTTCGCCCATTTCGGCTTCTCCTTCCTGACGAGCACGAAGTGGGATCCCGTCCACGTCCATTACGGGGTGCTGGTGTTCCTGGTGGGCACTCTCGAGACGACAGCCATCGCCTTGATGGTCGCCTTCCCCATCGGACTCGGCTGCGCCTTGGCGCTGGCCTTCGGAATCCCCGAGCGACTCCGGGTGATCCTCGGGCCCGCGGTCGAGTTGCTCGCCGCCGTACCGAGTGTCGTCTATGGCCTGTGGGGCCTGTTGGTCGTCGCCCCCTGGGTGCGGACCGTCATCGAGCCCGCCCTCGGCCACATCACAGGCGGTCACGAACCGTTCGGGGGCTCGCAAATCGGGGTCGGCCTACTGCTCGCCGGACTGATCCTTTCCATCATGATCCTCCCCACCATGGTGGCGATTTCCCGCGACGTCCTGTTGGCCGTGCCCGGGGTCGAGATCGAGGGTGCCTTCGCTCTCGGAGCAACGCGCTGGCAGGTGATGCGGCGCGTGGTGGTTCCGAGCGCCCGCGGGGGAATCCTGGGGGCGACCACGCTCGCCACCGGTCGGGCTATGGGCGAGACCATCGCTGTGACGATGGTCATCGGGAACACCGACCATTTCGCCCACTCCCTTTTCGGCACCACCCAGACCATGGCGTCGCTCATCGCCAATGAGTTCACCGAAGCGACCGAGCCCTTCCACCTGGCTGCCCTGATAGGGGTGGGATTGCTGCTGCTCGTGGTGGCGGTCGTCGTCAACCTCGCCGCCCGATTGCTCGTGCGATCGGTCGGTCGCCAGCGCGCCTTCGGGATCGGGGTTCTATGACCATCATGGCCGTTGATCCCGTGCTCGCCCGTCGGGCCGCCATCCAGCGGATTGCCGAAGCGACCGATCACAGGCGCCAGATGTTCTCGGGGCTGGCCCTTCTCGCCTGTCGGGCATGCCTCGTCATCACCCTGATCCCGCTGGTGGCCCTTCTGACCTACGTGGTGATCCGGGGGGCTTCGGCGTGGAGCTGGGCGTTCTTCTCGCACCTGCCGACGCCCGCAGGGGTCCCCGGCGGCGGTATCTGGAATGCGATCGTGGGATCGCTCATCATCGACGGGATGGCCGCAGCCGGAGCGATCCTGTTCGGGATCGCGGCGGGACTCTTCCTGGCTGAGTCGAGTGGGCGCATCGCCGGGACGTTGCGCCTCGCCACCGATGTGCTGGCGGGGGTGCCCTCGATCGTGGTAGCGATCTTCGCCTACGCGCTCCTCGTCGCTCACGGGATCCACCACTTCTCGGCCATAGCGGCGAGCTTCGCCATCGGGATCCTTATGCTTCCGGTGATCATGCGGGCGAGCGAGACCGCCATCAAAGGCGTGCCGACCGCGTTGTCGGAGGCCGGATTCGCTCTCGGCGCCCGCAAGGCCACCATCGCCCGAAAGGTCATCCTGCCTGCGGCGTTGCCCGGCCTCATAACGGGAGTGCTGCTGGCGGTGGCGCGGGGGGCAGGAGAAACGGCGCCATTGCTGTTGACCGCAGTCGGTAGTCAGTATTTCTCTGTCTCACCGACCAAACCGATCGCCGCGATCCCGCTGGTGATCTATCAAAACGGTATCCAGGCGTACCCGGACCTGGTGAAGATCGCCTGGGGAAGTGCCCTGTTCTTGGTGGTGGTGATTCTCGTGCTGGGGGTGGGCAGCAGGCTTCTCGCAGCACGACTGAGGAGAGTGCGACATGAGTGACCCGATGACGATCCCAAGCGCTTCGGCAGCATCGCCGTCGGTGGCCAAGAACGCCTCCGCTGGTGCGGTGATGACGTTGCGCGACGTCTCGGTGGCGTTCTCGGGCAAGGTGGCGGTGCGCAACGTGTCGTTCGACGTACCCATCAACCAGGTGACGGCACTCATCGGACCATCGGGCTCAGGCAAGACAACGTTGCTGCGATCGCTCAACCGGATGCACGACATGACGCGGGGTGCGGTCGTCACCGGTTCCATCAAGCTCGGGAGTCTCGATGTCTACGGACCGGCGATACGTCCCACATTGCTCCGGTCGCGGGTGGGAATGGTATTCCAGCGTCCGAACCCGTTCCCCACGATGAGCATCTACGACAACGCTGTGTCCGGCCTACGATTCAATGGGGTTCGCAGCAAGGCGTTGCTGGACGAGGCCGCCGAGTCCGCTCTCATCGCTGCCGCATTGTGGGACAGCGTCCGGGGCCGGCTCCGCGCCCACGCCAGTACGCTGTCAGGCGGCGAACAACAGCGCCTGTGTATCGCCCGGGCCCTCGCCGTTGAGCCGGAAGTTCTGCTCATGGACGAGCCGACATCATCGCTTGATCCCAGCGCCACCAAACGGATCGAGGAACTGATCGGAGAACTCAAGGACCGGGTGTCGATCGTCATAGTCACCCACAACATGCAACAAGCGGCGCGGGTGTCGGACACGTGCATCTTTCTGCTCATGGGCGAAGACCGAGCCGGCGAATTGGTCGAGGCCGCACCAACCTCGAAACTCTTCAACGCGCCGTCCGACCCACGAACAGACGACTACGTCAATGGCCGCTTCGGTTGACCGACGACGGCAGCGAGCTTGCGTGCCATAAGCATGTCGCAGCCGGTCAGGCTGCAAGAGCTGACCGGCGGAAGCGTGGACCAGGATCGACCCCGGCGGGCTGGCCGGCGACAAGGTGCCGGTCGTCCTGGCGGGCCGGGACCCGGGCACGGCGCTTGGGCGCTCCCGCAGCAGGCGGGGCCCGAGTCGGAGGCTTGAGTTTACCGAACGATCACCCATCGGATGCCTGTCGTTCGCGGATCGTTTACCTTCCCCCGTTACCTTGCGCGATGTGACTGACGGCTCATGTCCTTCGATGCGCCCTCCTGGTCTGTCGCCCTCCACCCGACGATCGATCACGGCGCCGTGATCGATCCGGCTATGGACATGGTGGCGGGTGCCGACGGACCCACCCGCATCCTCGTGGTGGAGGACGAGGAGTCCTACCGTGAGGCCCTGCAGGCCGGCCTGCGCAAGGAGGGGTTCGCCGTCGAGCTGGCCGCCGACGGCCTCGACGGACTGCGGCAGTTCGCCGCCCGTCCGCCCGACCTCGTTCTCCTCGACGTGCTCCTGCCCGGACTGTCGGGGACCGAGGTGTGCCGGCGGATGCGGGCCCTGGCCCCCGTTCCCGTCATCATGGTGACGGCCCTCGACGCCGAGGTGGACATCGTCCTCGGCCTCGAGCTGGGGGCGGCCGACTACGTGACCAAGCCGTACCGCTTCCGCGAGCTGGTGGCCCGGATCCAGGCGGTGCTGCGACGCGTCCAACCACCGCCCGCCCCGAGGCGGTCGATGATCGAGACGGGCCCGGCCGTGGAGATCGTGGTGGCCGGACCGTTGCGGATCGACTTCGCCCGGCGCGAGGTGCGGGTGGGGACGGGCGTCGTCCACCTGTCGCGGCGGGAGTTCGATCTGCTGTCGTTGCTGCTGTCCCCGCCCGGTCAGGTGCGGACCCGTGACGAACTGATCGACCGCCTGTGGTCGGGCCGTGATCTCACCGACACCCGGACGCTCGACACCCACATCCGCCGGCTGCGGGTGAAGCTCGAGCGCGATCCGGCCGATCCGCAGTTCCTGGTCACCGTGCGGGGGGTGGGGTTCCGTTTCGACGCCGACGGGCGCGGGACCCCGGACTACGACTGATCTCCCTGGCCGCTACGACGGAGTTCCCTCGCCGCGCCACATCGGCTGGCGGGGACGGTCGAAGAGGACGTCGAGGTGCTCGCCCCGGAGAGCGGCGAAGACGTGCGGTCCCCAACGCTCGGCACCGACCAGGGGTTGGGGGAGGTTGTCGGGAGAGAACCAGCCGACATCGGCACATTCGAGCGGGTGGGCCCGCAGCTCGCCGCCGAGGGCCCGGCAGTGGAACACGAGGGAGTACAGCGGGACGCGCGTGAAGCCGAGGCGCAGTCCGTCGAGGACGGCGATGAGCCTGACGACCTCGGCCTCGATGCCCGTCTCCTCGAGGACCTCCTTCACCACCACCTCGGCGGCCGAGTAGCCGACGTCGGCCCATCCGGTGGGGTAGAGCCAGACGCCGGAGTCGGCCCGTTTCACGAGGAGGAGCTCCCCTTTGTCGTTGCCCACCGCCGCGCCCACCGCCACCTTCGGGGTGACGTAGCCGGGGACCCCCTGTCCGACGGCGCGCATCCACTCCTCGACGAGATGGCCGGCGTCCTCGACACCGTCGGCCCCCGAGTCGGCGGCGACGGCGATGTCGGCGGCCACGCGCAGGACCTCCTCGAAGCGCTCTTTCTCGTAGAGGCTCTCGGTGAAGCCGAGGCCCGTCCGGGCGATGGCCGCTAGGCTCTCGCTCCACCGGAGTAGCTGCCGCGGGGAGATGGGGCTATCCACGTAGGCACGCTACCGCAGGCGGCCCGGCGCCGAACCCCGGTGCGGCGTCTCCTGGGCCACAATGGAGAATGTCCGTGAACGCCGACTGCAGGCACTACATCATGCAGACGACGGCGCGCCGCGACAAGCTCGAACGCTGCCGGGTCGACGCCAACGAGAACCTGCCCTTCGCCTGCCCCGACGGCTGTGTCTTCTACGAGCCCCGCAAGGTGTCGTCCGCCGGGTGGCACGTGGCCCCGCGCCCGCCGGAGGAGCCGCCGCGGCACTGACGGGTGGGGCGTGGGAGCATCCCGTCATGGACGTCGCCGCGCTGATGGCCGCCGGTCTCTACGACCCTGATGCGCCCACGGCGGCCGACCGGCTGGCGTTGCTCGAGTACCTCGTCGGGCGTGGGGCCACGGTGGCGGAGATGGTGGAGGCCGATGCCGACGGCGTGCTCTTCGCCCTCAGTGCCTATCTGGCCGCCTTCGCCCCCGTCGAACGGCTGCCCCTCTCCGACGTGGCGGCGCGGTCGGGGACGAGCGTCGACGGGATCCGCCGCTTGTTGCTGGCCGAGGGACTCCCCGTCGACGAGGCCACCCTCCTCCCCGCCTACGTCGTCGATGACGCCGCCGCCTTCCGGACCGGGGCGTCGTTGTTCGGCGAGGAGGCGACCTTGGCGTTCACCCGCGTGATCGGGGCGTCGGTGGCCCGGATCGTGGATGCCGCCATCAGCCTCTTCTACGGCGAATTCAGCGTGACGGCGCCGGCCGACGGCACCGAGCTCGAACGGGCGCGGGCCAACGCCCGGGCCGGCGCCGTGTTCGCCGTGCTCCCGTCGGTGATCACCCATCTTCTCGAGCAGTGCTTCCGCCTGAACAGCGCGCGCGCCGCATCGGCGCGGGGCGACGCCCTGGGCCAGACGGCGACCGTCGGCGTCGGCTTCGTCGACCTGGTCGACTCGACCGTGTGGGCGGCCCAGCTGAGCCTCAAGGACCATGCGCTGGCTCTGGCCCGATTCGAATCGGCGGCCTGGAACATCGCCACCGGGCACGGCGGACGGGTCGTCAAGTTGATCGGTGACGAGGCGATGATCGTCGCCTCGTCGGCCGAGACCGTCTGCCGGATCGCCGTGGAGCTGTGCGACACCGTGACGGCCGATCCCGCCCTCCCCGGGGTGCGGGCCGGCGTCGGGTACGGCGACGTCACGTGGCGCGGCGGTGACTATGTCGGACCGCTGGTCAACCTGGTGGCCCGCTCGGTCAAGGTGGCGACGGCCGGTTCCGTGGTCGTGACGGCGGAGGCGCGCCACCAGTTGGGCGCCGGGGGTCCGTGGCGCGTCACCGACATCGGGTCCCACGCGCTGCGCGGTATCGAGGAGCCGGTCCCGCTCTTCACTGTCGTCAGCGGGTGAGCATCCTCAACCGGTGAGGAGCGAGGCGAAGGCGGCCCAGACCTCGTCGGTGGCCCGGGCCGAGGCGGGGGAGAGGGCGCCGAGGCCCATGAAGCCGTGGACGAGACCGGGGAAGTCGAGAAGTCGGACCGGGACACCGGCGTCGTCGAGCGCCTCGGCATAGGCGCGGCCCTCGTCGCGGAGAGGATCGAACTCGGCCGTGGCCACCACGGCGGGAGGCAGGCCGGTCAGGTCGGCGAGCAGCGGGCTGGCCAGGGGATCGGCGGGATCGTGGTCGCCGAGGTACTGGGCGGCGAACCAGCGGACGGCGGCCGCCGTGAGGAGGTAGCCCTCGCCGTTGGACACCGACGAGGGCCGGACCGTCGTGAAGTCGACGGCGGGGTAGACGAGGGCCTGGGCCCGGATGGCCGGGCCCCCGCGGCGCCAGGCCCGCAGGGTGACGGCGGCGGCCAGGTTGCCGCCGGCGCTGTCACCGGCCACCCCCAGGCGGCCGGGGTCGCCCCCGAGATCGCTGCCGTGGGCGGCCACCCAGGCGGTGGCGGCGTCGCAGTCGTCGACGGCGGCGGGGAAGCGGTGCTCGGGGGCGAGGCGGTAGCCGACGCTCACCACCACGGCCCCCGTGCGGCGGCTCAGGGTCCGGCACGTCCCGTCGTGGGTGTCGATGTCGCCGATCACCCACCCGCCCCCGTGGAAGTAGGCCACGAGTGGGGCGGGGCCGGCCCCCGGCGGGCGGTAGACGCGGACGGGGACCGGGCCGGCCGGTCCGGGGATCGAGCGGTCCTCGACGTCTTCCTCGGCACCGGCCGCGCCGGCAGAGTCGAGTGCCCCCAGGCTGGCCCGGAACAGGCGCCGGAAGGCGGCGGGGGTGAGCTCCGAGAAGTCGACGGGGCCGGCCGCCGTCATCTGGTCGACGATCGTCCGGGTGGCGGGTTCGAGCGGCACCTCGTGCCCTCAGGTCCCCGGTGGGTTGAAGCGGACCCAGTTCTGGTAGTGGTGGAGCGAGGCGTAACCCATGGACCGGTAGACGGGTTCACCCATGACTGACGCCTGGAGGGTGACGGCGGTTGCCCCCCGGGCGAACGAGGTGTTGGTCACGGCCGCCGTCACGGCCCGGCCGAGGCCCGCGCGCCGGGCCCCGTCGACCGTCCCCACCCAGTAGACGCCGGCGATCCCGTGGCTGAGGACGGTGAGGGCGGCGGCCACCGGTTCGGCACCGCGGTAGCCGACGACGGCGACGACGTGGAGGGCGTCGAGGACGCGCCGGGGGACGCTGAACAGCTCGGCCGGGGCCTCCACCGGCATGCCGTAGGTGCTGTAGGCGGCGGCGCAGACGGCGGCGAAGTCGGCCACGCCGTCGACGGTGGTGACCGACCGGATCCCGACACCGTCGGGATGGTTCTCGACGACGGGGGCCGTGCAGACCATCTCCGGCGCCGGCTCGCCGAAGGGCACCAGACCCGCCGTCTCACAGCCGCCACGGAGGTCGTCGTCGGCGGCGATGTCGCGGACCATGATCGTGTAGCCCCGCCGGCGGGCCCCGAAGAAGGCGTCGGCCCGCTCGACGAGGTCGGCCGGCGAAGCGGTGTCGTCGCCGCGGAAGGCGCAGTTGCACATCACCGGCAACCACGACCCGGTGGCGATGAGGACGAGGCCGTCGGACTCCTCGACCGCTCCGCCCACGCCCCAGCGGGCCTGCTCGCGCGAGAACTCGAGGAGGTTCAGGTGGCCGAGTTTTCCGAGGTCGCCGGACGTCCCGACGTCACCGGGCAGCCCGACGTCACCGGGCGCGGGCGACGGCACGGTCAGACGGCCTCACCGCTGGTGGCCTCGAGCTCGGTGGGGTCCGACACCGGCGGCCGGTCGGTCCCCGATCCGTGACCGCCGCGTTGCCAGAAGTCGAGGACTGTGTCGGCGTTCGCCCGTCCCGCGTCGATGAGGGCCTCGGTGCCGGAGAAGTCGTCGTAGCGGGAGACGGGATCCGAGTCGACCGAGAAGACGATCACCTCGACACCCGGCGGGAGCCGCTCGAGCTCGCGGGCGAACTTGGCGTGGACGGCGATGAAGAAGGCGGTGAGGACCGCTTCGACCGGTCGCCGGTAGCGGTGGGGCGTGTAGCGGAGGGGACCGCAGAGGAAGACGAAGACGCGTTCGGCCCCGTGGGCGATGGCCCGGCCGATGGGGACGTTGTCGACCACGCCGCCGTCGATGAAGGCTTCGGTGCCGATCTCGACGGGGGGGAGAAGGGCCGGGAGGGCGGCGGAGGCCAGGATGGCCTCGAGGGCCGGTCCGTAGGTGAACCACTGGGTCCGGCCGTCGGTGAGCGAGGTAGCCACCACCTCGAGATGGACGGGGGCGTCCTCGAACCGTTCGAAGGTCAGGCCCTCCTCGATGAGACGGCGCAGTCCGTCGTTGGCGTGGACGGCCTCCCGTTGGGAGAGGAACCGCCAGGTGGCGGGGATCCGGCTCTGGGGGAAGACGTCGGCGCTGGTGGCCCGGCGCCAGAGCTCGGCCATGCGCTCGACGCCGCCGGGGGTGGGGTCACCGGCGAACCCGGCCGCGTTGATGGCCCCCACGGACGCGCCGTAGACGTCGTCGGCCGTGATGCCGCGGGCCATGAGGGCCTGGAGCATCCCGACCTGGGCCGCCCCCCGGGCTCCGCCGCCGGCGAAGACGAAGGCCGTGCGCGGCCGTCGCCAGCGGGCGTTCAGGTGCCGGGGCCGGGTCCACCGGCGCCGGGGCCCCCCGGGCCCCGGGAAGACGCCACCGGGCAGGGCCACGGGGTGCATGGCGGACTCCACCCGCTGCTCCCGGAGGGTCGGATCGGTCATGGTCGGGGGGCCTCGTCCTGGCGCGACGACTCGGCCCGGGCGGCTCGGTCGCGGCGGACCCCCCAGCGCACGGCCGTCACGGCCAGGCCCACCATGGCCGCCACGAACAGGGCGAACACGACGACGAAGGCTGTGCTCATATCGTCATCGACCCTACGTCACACCCGTCGGGCAAGCTGGGTCGGTGCCCCGGACGCCCACCGTCGCCGACGCCTTCCGGCCACCGGAGGGCGCTGACCTCCTCGGTCGGCTGCGGGGGCCGGGGACGGGCCGGCCGGCGGTCGACCCGGGACTGGCGGGGGGGCTGCGGGACTGGCTGGAGGACGGGCTCGCCGGCGCGGTGGGCGGGGACGCGGCCGGGACCGGCCCCGTCCGGGTCACCAAGGAGACCCTCACCGGGGTGCTGATGTGCGAGGCCCATCTCGTGGCCCGGCGGACCGCACCCCGGGTCGTGACCGTGGAATTGGCCCGCGGGACCCTCGTCGACGCCCTGTTCCGCCAATGGGTGACGACGGGCCGCCTCGACGACCCCTGGTCCGATGCCCTGGGCGCCGTGGGGGTGGGGGACGACGGCGACGGGATCGCCGCCTTCGTCGCATCGCTCCCCGTCGAGCGCCGGGAGGCCCTGGCCGACGAGATCGCCGACCACGCCGCGGGCATCGTGGCCCGGTGGCCCGTGCCCAGCCCGACCTGGCTGCCGCGGACGCAGGAACGGGTGGTGGTGCCCCTGGTGGGGGGACGGGTCGTCATGAGCGGCGTCGTCGACCTGGCCTTCGGGGGACCGGCCGGTGAACGGGCGTCGGTCTGCGTGGTGGAGATCAAGTCGGGCCGCCGTCGCCTCGAGCACCGCGCTGACCTCCACTTCTACGCCCTGCTGGAGACCTTGCGCAGCGGCGCGCCGCCGTTTCGGATCGCCACGTACTACACGCGGACGGGGGAGCTCGACGTCGAGCCCGTCACCGACGACGTCCTGGTGGGTGCCTTGCAACGCGTGTTGGCCGGCGCCGTCCGACTGTGCCGGTTGGCGGCGGGGACGGAACCGGAGCGGACACCGAACGCGCTGTGCGCCTGGTGCACGGCCCTGCCGCAGTGCGGCCCGGGTCGGGCCCGGGCCGGGACCGACGTGCCGCGGGTGGCCGGGGACTCCGACGACGACGACGATCTCGCCCTCGTCTCCACCGCCCTGGCCGGTGAGGGTGGCGACCCCGTCGACGAGGAGCCCGACCGATGACGGGGCCGGTCACCACCGGGTTGGCGCTGGCGCTGCCCCGGGCCGGCGCCCTGACCGATGCGGTCATGGCCCCGCCCACCGACGTCGTGCCGGCCGAGGCCCTGGCGGACCTGCGGGCGCAGGTGGCCGGCGACCTCGCCGCCGTGGTCGAGGCGATGGCCGAGGGCGAGCGACTGCGGTTCGACGCATTTCGTTTCGTTCTGGCCCGCCGCCATCCCGAACTGGCCGGCGGCGACGGCGGGCCCTTCGTCCCGTCCCCGGCGCGTTGCCGGCGGGCGGTGGGACTGAGCGCCGTGGCCCGTTGCCTCCGGGGCCGGTCGCCGACGCCGGCCTCGGCCGTGGCCGAGGTTCTGGCCGCCGGTGTCGAGGACGCCGCCGACGTCGGGGACCCCGCCGGCCGGCCGCCGTGGTGGGCCGCCTGGTACGGGGGCCTGCCGGCGGGCGGGCGGGCCATGGTCGAGGCCGAGGCGGTGACGTGGGCCACCCAGTTGTGGACGGCGCTCGAATGGGAACGGTTGGCGCAGGCGACGGTCGGGGGCGACGACTGGTGGGACTGCCCGCGGACGCGCCGGCTGACGCTGCGGGGACAGGCCGACGTGCGGGTCCGGCCCGGCGGGCGGCCCGTGCTGCTCGTGGTCGGCGGAGGTGTTCCGCCCCCGGACTGGCGGGGGTCGCTCGGGTTCCCCGCCCTGGTGGCCGCCCTGGCCGGCCGGGAGCGGTCGGTCCCGGCGCGGGTGGTCGGGCTGTGGCCGGCCAGCGGGCAGGTGCGGATCCTCCCCGTCGACAGCGGCGTCCTGACCGACACGGCGGCGGCGGTGGTCGACGCCGTGGCGGTGTGGGTCAGGCGGCGTGGCCGGCCGTCCAGGTGAGGATCTCCGCCAACGGCCAGGTGTTGACCACGCGGTCGGCCGGCGTGTCGGCCTCGACCGCCTGCCGGCAGCCGTTGGCGAGCCACTCGAGCTGACCGGGGGCGTGGGCGTCGGTGTCGATCGACACCAGACAACCGAGCTCGAGCGCCCGACGCAGGAGTGGTTCCGGCGGGTCTCGTCGTTCGGGACGGGAATTGATCTCGACGGCGGTACCGGTGCGGGCACAGGCGGCGAAGACGAGCTCGGCGTCGAACGTCGACGGGTTCCGTCCCCGGCCCACCAGCTTGCGGCCGGTGCAGTGTCCGAGGATGTCGGTGTGGGGTGACTCGATGGCCGCCGTCATGCGCTTCGTCATGGCCCGCTCCTCCATGGAGAGCTTCGAGTGGACGCTGGCCACCACCACGTCGAGACGGGCCAGAAGGGCCTCGTCCTGGTCGAGGGACCCGTCCTCCAAGATGTCGACCTCGATGCCGGTGAGGATCCGGAAGGGGGCCAGCGCCTCGTTCAGCTCGGCCACCACGTCGAGCTGTCGACGGAGTCGCTCCGGGTCGAGACCGTGGGCCACGGTGAGACGGGGGCTGTGGTCGGTGAGAGCCCAGTAGTCGTGTCCGAGATCGCGCGCCGCCTCGGCCATCTCCCGGATGGGGCTGCCCCCGTCGGACCAGTCCGAGTGGCTGTGGCAGTCGCCGCGCAAACGTTGGCGCAACGCCGCCGCCGCCCCCGCAGGCGGCGGTTCGGCGCGTCGGAGAAGTTCGGTGAGGTAGGTCGGGTCGTCGCCGGCGAGCGCCTCTCTCACCGCCGTGGCCGTGCTGTCGCCGATGCCGGGGAGCGACGTCAGGCGACCCGAACGCGAGAGCTCTTCGACGCGGGAGGGCGGCTCGGCGGCGAGGGTGGTGGCGGCATTGCGGAAGGCCCGGACCTTGTAGGTGCCGGCCCCCTCGGCCTCGAGCAGGTAGGCGATGCGCCGGAGGGCGGCCACGGGGTCCACCGCCGCCAATGTACCGGGACGATCCGTGCCACCATCGATGGATGCCGGCCAAGGCCCCTTCCGTCGACGTCGAGGTGGACGGGCGGACGGTGACGGTGTCGAACCCGGACAAGGTCTTCTTCGCCACCCGAGGCGAGACCAAGCTCGACCTCGTCCGGTACTACCTGGCCGTCGGTCCGGGGGCGCTGCGCGGCGTGTACCACCGTCCCACCGTCCTGAAGCGCTTCCCCCACGGGGCCGAAGGCGACTTCTTCTACCAGAAGAGGGTCCCCGCCGGCCGGCCCCCCTGGATCGAGACGGTGACCGTCCACTTCCCCAGTGGCCGCAGCGCCGAGGAGATGTGCCCTGTCGACGTGGCCCACATCGCCTGGGCCGCCAACCTGGGATGTCTCGACCTGAACCCCTGGGCGGTGCGCCGCGACGACGTCGATCACCCCGACGAGCTCCGCGTCGATCTCGACCCGCAACCCGGCGTGGCGTACGAGGACGTGCGGCGGGTGGCCCTCGAGGCCCGGACCGTCCTCCTCGAGCACGGCCTCGACGGGTTCCCGAAGACGTCGGGGTCGCGCGGCATCCATGTGAACGTGCCCATCGAGCCCCGGTGGGACTTCACCGAGGTCCGCCGGGCCGCCCTGGCCCTGGCCCGGGCCGTGGAACGGCGGATGCCCGAGGTGGCCACGTCGGCGTGGTGGAAGGAGCAACGCGGTGAACGCGTGTTCATCGACTACAACCAGAACGCGCGGGACCGGACGGTGGCGTCGGCGTACTCCGTGCGCGCCAATCCCGAGGGCCGGGTGTCGTGCCCGCTCGAGTGGGACGAGGTCCCCGACGCCGAACCGGCCGACCTGACGCTGGCCACGGTGCCGGCCCGCTTCGCCGCCCGCGGCGACCCCGGCGCCGGGATCGACGACCGCCGCCACGACCTCGGGCTCCTGTTGGAGCTCGCCGCGCGCGACGAGGCCGAGGGCCTCGGCGACGCGCCGTGGCCCCCCCATTTCGCCAAGCAGCGCGGCGAACCGCGCCGGGTGGCCCCCGGACGGGCCCGTCACCGTCCCCCGACCGGGTGACGGGCGACGGTCACGCCCCGAAGACGGCGTCGAGCTCCTCGGGCACGACCACCTCGAGCTGGGCGTAGGTACAGGTCTCGGGACGGCGGTCCGGGCGCCAGCGCCGGAAGGTGGTGGCGTGGCGGAAGCGGTCCCGCTGCAGATTGTCGTAACCGACCTCGCAGACGAGGTCGGGCGCCAGCGGCTCCCAGCTCAGGTCCTTCTTGGCGTTCCATCGCGACGGCGCACCGGGGGTGCGTCCACCGGCCGGCTCCGGCGCCGCCCACGCCTCCCAGGGGTGGCCGGCCAGCGAGGGGCGGCGGTGGGCCTCGAGCTCGTCGACCAGCTCGCGTCGACGGGCCATGGTGAACGAGGCCGTGACCCCCACATGGTGCAGGACGCCGGTGTCGTCGAAGAGCCCGAGCAGGAGCGAGCCGACGACGGGACCCGACTTGTGCCAGCGGAAGCCGGCCACCACGCAGTCGGCCGTGCGCTCGTGCTTGACCTTCATCATCACCCGCTCGTCCTCGCGGTAGGTCTGGTCCAGCTTCTTGGCCACCACGCCGTCGAGGCCGGCGCCCTCGAAGCGGGCGAACCAGTCGCGCGCCACCTCCGGGTCGGTGGTGGCCGGGGTGAGGTGGATCGGGGGCCGGGCCGCCCGGAGGGCCTCCTCCAGCAGCGCCCGCCTCTGGCGGAAGGGAGCCGGACGCAGGTCGCGGTCGTCGAGAGCCAGCAGATCGAAGGCCACGAACGACGCCGGGGTGGTCCGGGCCAGCAGCTCGACACGGGAGGCGGCGGGATGGATGCGCTGGAGGAGGGCGTCGAAGTCGAGGCCCTTCCCGGTGGCGATGACGATCTCGCCGTCGACCACCGACCGCGCCGGCAGGGCACCGCGCAGGGGATCGAGGAGCTCGGGGAAGTACCGGGTGAGGGGCCGTTCGTTGCGGCTCCCGAGCTCCACTTCGCCGCCGTCGCGGAAGACGATGCAACGGAACCCGTCCCACTTGGGCTCGTAGACGAGGTCGTCGGCCTCGGGAAGCTGGCGGGCCAGCTTGGCCAGCATGGGGGCGACGGGGGGCATCACGGGGAGGTCCATGGCTCCACGCTGCCACGCCGGTGCCCGGGCCGCCGGTTCACAACGAGGGCACAAAGCCCCGGTCCGGGCCTGGTGGGACGGCCCGGTCCGGTCGATGTCGCCAATGGACCACCGAGCCGGAGCAGCCCATGACCGTCAGTGCCACGCCCGCCGCAGCGCCGCCCGCCATCCTCGTGGCCGACGACGACGACGCCATCCGCGGGTCGGTGTCGGACATCCTGCGTCTGGCCGGCTACACGGTCACCGAGGCCGACGACGGGGACGTGGCCTTGACGCTGATGGGGACGGACCGTTTCGACGCCCTCGTCCTCGACAACCGGATGCCCCGGTTGGACGGGATGGCCGTGCTGGCGGCGGCCGAGAACCCCCCGCCGGCGGTCATCATGTCGGGGAACGACCTCGATCCCGGTCGGCGCAAGGACCTCGCCGTCCGGGGCATCGCCTATCTGCACAAGCCGGTCGAACCCGAGCACCTGCTCGACGCCGTGGCCACCGCTCTGGGCCGTCGGCGGCACTGGTAGTGCCAACACCGTCTCCGTTCCCCTGACGGCCCTGAACATTTCGGGCCCCCCGGGCGTAGGCACGTCGGAAACGGGGACCGGGAAGCTCCCGGGCGAGGAAGGACACGGTGGCAGTGGACACGGTGGTGCCGATGCGGGTGGGGCACGGACGAGCGGGTGGTGGGTGGAGGGCCGTGGCGGCCGTCGCCGCCGTGATGACCGTCGGGGGCTTGTTCGTCACATCGACGGCGTCGGCGCGGGTGGCTCCCAAGGCGGGCAAACCGACCACGGTGGTGAAGGAGGAGACCCGGACCGGCTTCGGCCTGATCCTGACGACCACGAAGAACCGGGCGCTCTACACCGACACCACCCCGCCGTGCACCGGGGGCTGCCTCGCCGTCTGGCCCCCGCTGCTCATGCCCAAGGGCAAGACCATGCCGGCCGGGGCGCCGGACCTGGGGACGGTGGCGTTCGGCAAGAGACTCCAGGTCACGTACAACGGAATGCCTCTGTACACCTTCACCTCGGACCACGGGAAGAGCGTGAACGGCAACGGGGTGAACGGCTTCGCCGTGGCGGAGGTGACCCCGCCCGCCTCGTAGCCGTGTCCGCCGTGTGACACTCTGTCGCCGGGTGGGCGACAGAGTGTCGGCGGGAAGGTGCGGGTGAAGACGTGGGGATGACGCGGCGGATCGGGGCTGTCGGCATGGTGTCGGTCGCCGTCGTGGCGGCGGCGGCGCTTCGCCCGACCACGGCCTCCGCCACCCCGCCGGGCCTCCCGGTGCTGGCGCCGTCGACGGTTCCGACCCCGGCAGTCACCGGTCCGATCACCGGGCCGGGGAGACCGTCCATCATCAGCACCTCGTTCGACCTGGCCGACGTGGGCTACCGGGAGGCCGAGTACTTCATCTCGGGGACGGCCTCGAGGTACGGCCTGAAGGGAACGGCACCGGCGGACGGGCGGTGGACCGTCACGCGCGGGACGACGGCGCGGTACAAGACGCGGTTGCTCGTGTACCGGCCGTCCGATCCCCGGAGGTTCAACGGGACCGTCGTCGTCGAGTGGCTCAACGAGAGCGCCGGCGCCGACACGGCCCCCGACTGGATCGGCGATCACACCCAGCTCATCCGGCAGGGCTTCGCCTGGGTCGGCGTCTCGGCCCAGGCTCTCGGCGTGAACGGCGGGACGGGAGTCCTCGGCGCGGGCGGTGCGGGGCTCAAGAAGACGAACCCGCCGCGGTACGGGACGCTCCGCCATCCCGGCGACGCCTACTCCTACGACATCTTCTCCCAGGCGGCCCAGGCCATCCGCCACCGGGGCCGCGTCTCGGTCCTCGGCGGGCTCCGACCGAAGGCGTTGATCGCCGACGGCGAGTCGCAGTCGGCCTTCTTCCTCACCACCTACATCGACGCCGTCGCCCCCCTCGCCCACGTCTTCAACGGCTACCTCGTCCACAGCCGGTGGGGCGGCGGGACGTCGCTGTCGGGATCGCTCGCCCTCGGCGCCCACGAACCGTTCCGGACCGACCTCGGTGTCCCCGTGCTGGCCTTCGAGACCGAGACCGACCTCGTGGCGGGGTACGCCGGCGACCGCCAGCCGGACAACAGATGGTTCCGGGACTGGGAGGTGGCGGGGACGTCCCATGCCGACGACTACCTGTCACTCATCGGAATGTCGGACGACGGGAGGTCGAACGTGGCCGGTGCCATCGTCACCGACGACACCCCGCTCACCATCATCGGGTGTACGGCGCCGCCCAATTCGGGCCCGCAGCACTGGGTGCTCGACGCCGCCATCTCGGCGCTCGACGGGTGGGTGAGGACGGGGACCGCCCCGCCGCACGCGCCGCGCCTCGACCTGACCCCGGGCGCCAGTCCCACCATCCGGCGCGACGCCCTCGGCAACGCCCTGGGCGGGATCCGGACACCGGAGCTCGACGCCCCCATCGCCACCCTCACCGGGACGGCCGTCCCCGGGCAGTCCGAGACGTGCAGCCTGTTCGGCTCGACGACACCGTTCGACCGGGCCACCTTGACCTCGCTGTACCCGACCCACGCCGACTACGTGTCGAGTTTCGACGCCGCCACGCGGCGCGCCGTGAAGGCCGGCTTCATCCTCCCCGCCGACGCTTCGCAGATCGAGGCGGCGGCGGCCGCCTCGAGCGTGCCGTAGGCGGGGTGCTCCAGGAGGCGGGCGCCTCAGGGCTCGAAGCGGTAGAAGGGGTTCCAGAGCAAGAGCCCCGCTCCGTTCGAGAGAGCCGTGCCCTCGACGGTGCAGAGGACACCCTTGACGATGCCGGGGACGGGCCTCGGTCCGCCGAAGACGATGGTGATCGAGCCGGTGTCGTCGTCGAACCGGCAGATGTAGGCCGGCCACCTCCGCCAGCAGGAGGATTCGGTGTCGACGATCGTCCCCGTCACCACCACCCGGCGACGCGGTGCGATGTCGGCGATCCGGCGGGCGATCGGGCGCCCACCCCAGCTGTCGCCGGCGGTGGGTTCCCACCCGGTCACTTCAGTTTGGCCAGCGCTTCGTTCAATTGCAGGACGTCGATGTAGCTGCTGCCGAGGAAGCCCAGTTCCTCGCCGTTGGTCTCCCTGGCGATGAGGGCCCGGAGCGCCGACGCCGAGATACCGGTGGCGGCCGAGACCATGGGGATCTGGACGAGGGCGTCCTGCGGCGTGATGTCGGGGTCCAGGCCGCTGCCCGAGGTGGTCACGAGGTCAGGTGTGGGGTCGACGCCGCGCTTGTGCCAGTAGGCGACCAGAGCTTGGGTGTTCGCCAACAGGACCTTCGACCGGGGTCCGAGGTTGGTGGCGGCCGACTCGCCGCTCTTGCCGTTGGCTACCAGGGGGTTGTCGCCGTCGCCGCCCGCGTAGGGGCCGAGGTCGTCGGGGCGACCCTGGAAGACGCAGCTCCCGTCGGGATGTCCCGGGCATTTCGTGGCCGACCAGTTCTGTCCGATCAGGGTCGATCCGTTGGCGGTGATCGATCCGTCGGCTTGGTGCCGGAACAGGATCTGGGCGACACCGGTTCCGGCGAAGGCGTAGACGAAGCCAAAGAAGACCGTGAAGACCACGATCGAGATGACTGATCGGCGGAGGTGGGCGAGCATCAGATTCTCTCCATCAGTAGGCGTGGAGTGCGACGAGGACGAGGTCGATGAGCTTGATGAAGATGAACGGCACGATGACGCCACCGACCCCGTAGATCCAGACGTTGCGGCGCAGAATGGCGGCCGACGAGGCAGCGCGGAACTTCACGCCGCGCAGCGCCAGCGGGATGAGGGCCACGATGACCAGGGCGTTGAAGATCACGGCCGACAGCACCGCACTCTGGGGACTGTGGAGCTTCATCACGTTGAGCGCGTTCAAGGGTCCGGGGACTCCGGGTCGCGTGTAGAGGGTGGCGAACAGCGCCGGGATGATGGCGAAGTACTTGGCCACGTCGTTGGCGATGGAGAAGGTGGTGAGCGAACCACGGGTGATGAGCAACTGCTTGCCGATCTCCACGACGTCGATGAGCTTGGTCGGGTTGGAGTCGAGGTCGACCATGTTGCC
>Ga0209415_10005866_pt1 | contig 21945 bp, 11 predicted proteins | sample PeaSoiSIISIP2007_FD_187696 | JGI IMG/M metagenome (GOLD analysis project Ga0209415, IMG submission 187696) | Peat soil microbial communities from Weissenstadt, Germany - SII-SIP-2007 (SPAdes) (version 2) | ecosystem: Environmental > Terrestrial > Soil > Wetlands > Peat | place: Germany... | reverse complement strand
CCATCCTGACCGGCCAGCGCCATCCTGACCGGCCAGCGCCATCCTGACCGGCCAGCGCCATCCTGACCGGCCAGCGCTCGCTCGCTGCCGAGCCCGTGGCCCGTGGCATTGCGGCCTGCGGCCAGGCCAGCCGACCAGCCACGTGTTCGCACCGGCAGGATGAACCGCCGGTCACAATCCCCACTTAAAAGCATGAATTTATTGTTAACATATAAATTTCGGCGTATATCGTCAGGCTCTCGGCGGGGTCCGAACCAGACGGCAGGTCCCTATCTACTACGCTCACGACCATGCATGTCGACGCGATTTTCGGTGCCCTCGGCCGCTTCAGCGTTCGTTTCCGCTGGCTGATGACCCTCGTCTGGATCCTGGCAACCATTGCGACCGCGCACTTCCTGCCGTCGCTGTCCAGCGTGACCCAGAGCGACAACACCAAGTTCCTGCCCGCCAGCGCGCCGGTCGAGCGGGCCGCCGCGCTGGCCGCGCCGTTCGGCACCGCGAACCTGATCCCGATCCCCGTGGTCCTGGCCAGCAGCTCAGGACCGCTGACCCCGACCGACACCGCGGCGATCGGCACCCTGCAAGCCAAGCTGAAGGCCGTACCTTCCGTGCACCGCGTGATTGACCTGGGGCGCTCCGCGGTCAAGGGCTCTCCGGGCGGCCAGGCCGAGCAGCTGCTCGCGCTCGCCTCGCAGATCGCCGGTAACCAGAGCACGGTGACCAACCTCGTCGACGGCCTCCGGGTGGCGATCGCGCACGCCGGGCTGCCGACCGGGCTGAGCGCTCACGTGGCGGGCAGCCTCGCGGTCAGTGTGGACCAGCAGAAGGCCAGCGGCAACCAGGGCAACAAGGTTCAGGACTTCTCGTCGCTGTTCATCATCGTGCTGCTGGTCCTGATCTTCAGGTCCCTGACGCTGGCGCTGGTCACCCTGCTGCCTGCCATCGCCTCTGTGCTGATATCCGGGCCGCTGGTCGCCGAGGCCGCGCATCATGGCCTCCAGGTGTCGCCGATCGCCCAGCTTCTGATGATCGTCCTGGTACTCGGCGCGGGCACCGACTACGGCCTGTTCCTGGTGTTCAGGGTGCGCGAGCAACTGCGCATCGCCGACTACGACGGCGGGCCGGTGCCCATCGAGGACGGCCGCGGGCTCGGCCGGGCACTGGCCGGCGACCTGCGGCGGCCGCGGGAACCGGCCAGGGAAGCGATCGTGACCGCCGTGACCAGGGTCGGCGAGTCGATCACGTTCTCGGCGGCGACCGTGATCGCCGCGGTCCTGACCCTGCTGCTGGCATCCTTCGCGTTCTATGCCGACCTGGGAGTCCCGTTCGCGATCGCGATCGCGGTAACGCTCGTCGCCGCGCTGACCCTGCTACCCGCGCTGCTGTCGATCAGGCTCTCCCTGCTCGGCGTCAAGCGGACGCTGTTCCAGGCGTGGTTCGGCCGGCCGAAGCTGCTGCCCTGGGATATCCAGGGAGCCGGCAAGCGCGGCGTCTGGGGCAAGGTGGCCGGGCGCATCGTCCGGCGTCCGGTGCCGACCATGCTGGCGGGCCTGATCTGCTTCGGCGCGCTGGCTATAGGCGTGACCGGATACAAGGGCGCGGGCTTCGGCGGTAACACCACTCCTCCGGCCGGCAGTGACTCGGCGGTCGGCCAGGCACTGCTGACCAAGTACTTCCCGCAGTCGGCGGCCAACCCGACCGACCTGATCTTCCGGTTCAGCCATCCGGTCTGGACCGATCCGGCCGGTCTTGGCATCGCGACCACCCGGCTGACGGCGAGCAGGCTGTTCACCCAGGTGGCCGGGCCGCTCAACCCGGTCGGCGTGGAGCTGACCCCGACCCAGTACGCGGAGCTGCACGCCGCGCTCGGCTCGGCCAAGGCACTGCCTCCGACAGCGCCCAAGGGCGGCAGGATCCCGCCGCTCGCCTATCAGCTGTACCGTGCCACAGGCAACTACGTCAGCGCTGACGGCCGCACCGTGCAGTTCTCCGTCGGACTGGCAGCGGGTGATCCGGGCAGTACCCCGGCGCTCAACGCGGTACCGGCGATCCGGGCCGAGACCACCAGCGTCGCCAGGGCGGCGCGGGCCAGCGCGTCCGGGGTTGGCGGCGAGGCACCGGCGCTGTACGACATCAACAGCATCTCGAACGGCGACCTGAAGAAGATCATCCCGGTCGCGATCCTGGTGATCGGCCTGCTGCTGGCCATCGTGCTGCGCAGCCTGGTGGCCCCGCTCTACCTGATCGCCTCCGTCGGCCTGTCCTACCTGGCCGCGCTCGGCCTGTCCGTGCTGCTGTTCGTCGATCTCGCCGGCTCTGGCGGCCTGGTGTTCTTCCTGCCGTTCCTGATGTTCATCTTCCTGCTGGCGCTCGGCGAGGATTACAACATCCTGGTGATGACCAGGATCAGGGAGGAGGCGCGCAAGCTACCGCTGCGCGAGGCCGTGTCCCGTGCGATCGGCGTCACCGGGACGACGGTCACCTCGGCCGGGCTGGTGCTGGCGGGCACCTTCCTCGTGCTCGCCATCGTCGGCGGCACAGGTCCGGCAGGAAGCAGCCAGATCCTCGACATCGGGATCGGCCTGGCGCTCGGCATCCTGATGGATACGTTCCTGGTCCGTACCCTGCTCGTGCCGTCGACTGTGGTGCTGCTCGGACGGTGGAACTGGTGGCCGTCGAAGCTGGTGATGGACCGGGCGGAGACGTTCCAGGCGAGCGGCGATCCGCAGCTGGCCGTGACGCATGCCGATCGCGCGGCTGACAGCGCCGACCGCCGGTGACCCGACCGCTGGTGACGCGAGCGCAGTGACGCGACCGTCGATGACGCATCCGCCGCTGATCAGCGTGGTGCTGCCGGTCTACGGCGTGCGTCAGTACCTGGGGGAGTGCCTTGACTCGGTGCTCGGCCAGCCGGCGGACGGCCAGCCAGGGAACGGGTCGGCCGACCTGGTCCGGCCAGCCGGCGGAATCGAGGTGATCGCCGTCGATGACGCGTCACCGGACGGGTGCGGAGCGCTGCTCGATGACCGCGCCAGAATCGACCGGCGGCTGACCGTCATTCATCTGGACGTGAACCGCGGGCCTGGCAATGCGCGGAACATCGGCCTGGCCAGGGCGACGGGAAGATACGTCTGGTTCATCGACGGTGACGATCTGGTAGCGGCGGGCGCGCTCGCGGCAATCGCGGACCGGCTGGCGGAGGACGGCCCCGACCTGCTGCTGATCGGCTACCAGGACCTCTACCCGGACGGCAGCACGGTCCCAGGCCCCGGCGCCGACCTGCTGCGGTCGGCGCCGTCGGGCACCTTCCGGCTCGCCGACGCTCCGCTGCTTGTCAACCTGACCATGACGTCGTGGAGCAAGGTGCTGCGCCGCGAATTCCTGATCGAGCTGGACGAGCCGTTCCGGCCAGGTATCCACGAGGACGTGCCGGTCAGCTGCGCGGCCCTGCTGGCCGGCCGGCTCGGCGTGCTCGCTGTAGTCTGCTACTCCTATCGCAGGTCGCGGCCAGGGTCGTTCATGGCCACCAGGGACAGCGGCCACCTAGCCATCTTCGATGCCTACGAAGAGGTCTTCGGCCTGCTCGCCAAGCGGCTCGCGGCGGGCGACGAGGCCGTGACCGAGGCGGTGCAGGCCGCGTTGTTCGAGCGGGCGATCTGGCATTACACGTCCGTGCTTCAGGCCGGCTTCGGGATCGGCCCGCTGCGGCGGGGCGGGATGGTGCCCAGGAGCGGCCGGCGGGCGTTCTTCAACCGGATGCACGCTGATTTCGTGCGGTACGCGCCCGCCAGCTACCGGCATCCGCCCGGGGCGCGCGGCGCGAAGCTGCGACTGGTCGAGCGCGGCGCCTACCTGACCTATGAGGTGCTTGAGCCGCTGAATCAGTTCCGGGTCGCCGCCCGCCGGGCCGTCAGCCGCAGTGGTGCCCGCTAGGTCAGTGACCAGGCATCCGGGCAGCGATCCGGCCGGGACCGGCGGCACATATGGCCGATTAACGGCGTCTATTGGGTATTTCCAAGTAGCCATCCCGGCCGGCGGCGGGTAGGTAATGTGGTTTCTGGCTGAGCCGAGTTCCGGCGGATGGAGCTTCAGTCCGGCGCCGGTGCAAGGCTGCGGGTGCTGCCAGGAAGGCAGCCGCCGGCCGACCGGCATTGGCAGGCCGGGTCGGCAGGTGCAGGGGAGCCAGGGTCCTCGGAAGCGATGTCTGACCGGAGGGTTGTGGCGAATGCGGCACTGGTTTGGTTTCATTCTGGCCCTTGACCTGTCCGCGGCCCTGTTCTTCGGCGCAGGCTGGGGCATCTGGAACATCGACGCCGCACGCGGAACGCCGGGCGCGCACCTGCTGAGCAGCGTCCATGGCGAGCTCGCGGTCGCAGCGCTGGTCGGCACCGGCCTGCTGCTCGGCATCCTGCTTGCCGTTCCCGCAGTCTCGCCGCTAAGCACCGGCCTGCCCGGTCTTGTGCTGCTCGGCTGGTCGGCCCTGGTGGTGCTGCACAGCAGCTACGCGCTGAGGTACCTGCCGCTGCCGGCCAGCCATTTCGCAGCTGGCTTCACCGTCATGCTGGTCAACGGCGTGCTGGCGCTGGCTGGCGCCGCGATGATCGTGCCGCTGCTGATCCCGTCGAGGTGGCGCCGCAGGCAGCGCTACGAAGACGAGTTCGACGACGACGAAATTGATGTGCCCGCCGTGCTCGGGCTGGTCCCGTAATCAGGCTGGCCACCGTATCGCGGCCTGAGATGGTGCAGGATCCGCCGCGGATTCCGCGGCAGATCCTGCACGAATATGGAACCGGCCGTCAGTGCGCCGCCGCGAACTGGGCGGCCTCGGTCGATCCGGCCAGCGCGGTCGTGGACGCGTCCGGGCTGATCGCGGATGTGACCAGGTCGAAGTAGCCGGTGCCGACCTCGCGCTGGTGCCTGGTGGCCGTGTAGCCCTCCGCCTCCGAGGCGAACTCGGCGTCCTGGAGCCTGACGTAGGCCGGCATGCCTTCCTCGGCGTAGCCGCGCGCCAGGCTGAACATCGAGTGGTTCAGCGCGTGGAAGCCTGCCAGGGTGATGAACTGGAACTTGTATCCCATCGCGCCGAGCTCGCGCTGGAACTTGGCGATCGTCGCCTCGTCCAGGTTCGCCCGCCAGTTGAACGAGGGCGAGCAGTTGTAGGCGAGCATCTGATCCGGGTAGACCGAGTGGATCGCGTCGGCGAAGTCGGCCGCGACCGACAGGTCCGGCGTTGACGTCTCCATCCACAGCAGGTCGGAGTGCGGCGCGTAGGACAGGCCGCGGGCGATGCACGATCCGATGCCGTTGCGCACCCGGTAGAAGCCCTCGGCGGTCCGCTCGCCGGTCACGAACGGCTGGTCCCGCTCGTCGACGTCGCTGGTGAGCAGCGTCGCGGCCTGGGCGTCGGTCCTGGCGACGATGACGGACGGCACGCCGCAGACGTCCGCGGCCAGCCGGGCCGCGTTCAGCGTCTTGATGTGCTGGCCGGTCGGGATCAGCACCTTGCCGCCCAGGTGACCGCACTTCTTCTCGGAAGCGAGCTGGTCCTCCCAGTGCACGCCGGCCGCGCCGGCCGCGATCATCGCCTTCATCAGCTCAAAGGCGTTCAGCACGCCGCCGAAGCCCGCCTCGGCGTCGGCCACGATCGGCGCCAGCCAGTGCGGCGCACCCGTGTTGCCGGACTCAGCCCAGGTGATCTGATCAGCGCGGAGGAGCGCGTTATTGATCCTGCGTACCACCTGCGGAACCGAGTTGACCGGGTACAGGCTCTGGTCCGGGTAGGTCTGGCCGGCCAGGTTGGCGTCGGCCGCCACCTGCCAGCCTGATAGGTAGATCGCCTGAAGCCCGGCCCTGACCTGCTGCACGGCCTGGTTGCCGGTAAGCGCGCCGAGCGCGTTCAGGTAGTCTTCGGTCCGCAGCAGCGCCCAGAGCCGCTCGGCGCCGATCCGGGCCAGGGTGTGCTGTTCCTGCACTGAGCCGCGGAGCCTGATCACGTCGGCGGCGGTGTACGTCCGCTCGGTTCCTGACCACCGCGGGTCGGCTGCCCAGCTCTGCCGCAGCTTGGCCACCTGATCGTCGAAGCTGATCGCGGCGGGAACGCCTGTGGCACCCGCGCTCCCGTTCTGCGCGCCCTCGGGGCGACGAGTGTTCACCGGACCTCCTGATAGTGCTATCCCGAGCGTGTGCCACCAGTCTGCGGACCGCGGCGGCCGCAGCGCTAGGGACGAAGGTTCTGAAGATTTCTAGATCTTCGTGTAGCATCAACTTATGACAACTTTCGTTGAGAAAGAATCGTCATCTTTGCCAGATAGTGAGCTAGATCTCATTCTCTTCGGTCAGCGTCTGCGCCACCTGCGCCGTCTCAGGGGGATGACGCTGGCGGACCTTGGCGCCCAGGTCGGCCGGGCGCCCTCGGTGCTCTCGCTGCTCGAGAACGGCCGCAGGGAGCCGAAGCTGTCACTGATCGAGGCGCTCGCCAGCGCGCTCTCCGTGCCGTCCAGGGAGCTGCTGCGCAGGGAGGCGCCGAGCCGCCGCGCGCAGCTTGAGATCGCCATCGAGGAGGCTCAGCGTGACCCGGTCTACGCCGGGCTCGGGCTGCCCTTCCTGCGCCCGGGCGCGCGGGTGCCGAGCGACGTGCTCGAGCACATTCTCGCCCTCTACGCCGAGCTGGGCCGGCGGAGCGCCAAGCGCACCGCCAGCCCGGAAGAGGCCAGGGCGGCGAACGCCGTGCTCCGTGGGACGATGCGTGATCGCGGCAACTACTTCGCCGACATCGAGCGCGCCGCGGCCGCCGCGCTTGCCCCGGTCGGCTACTCAGGCGGCGCGCTGTCGCAGGGCATGCTGCTCTCGGTCGTCAGCCATCACGGCTTCTCGGTCCGGTACGTGCAGGACCTGCCCCGTTCCGCCCGGTCCGTGACCGACCTGCGGAACCGGCGGATCTACCTGCGGCAGGAATCACTCGGCATGCACACGCCGCGGGCCGTGCTGCTGCAGACCCTCGGCAACTTCGTGCTCGGCCACAGGGCGCCGGCCGACTTCGCCGACTTCCTGCGGCAGCGGGTCGAGGCGAACTACTTCGCCGCGGCGGTCCTGGTGCCCGAGCAGGCCGCGGTCTCGTTCCTGCGGCACGCCCAGGAGGCCAGGAACCTGTCGATCGAGGATGTGCGCGACGTGTTCTCGGTGTCCTACGAGATGGCAGCGCACAGGTTCACCAACCTGGCCACCCATCATCTGGGCCTGACCTGCCATTTCGTCAAGAACGACGCCAGCGGCATCATCTACAAGGCATACGAGAACGACGGTGTCATCTTTCCCGCCGACGCCTCGGGAGCGATCGAGGGCCAGCGGATGTGCCGGTACTGGTCCGGCCGGCAGGTCTTTTCAGCGGCCGACCGGTTCAGCCCGCACTACCAGTACTCCGACACGCCCTCTGGCACCTACTGGTGCCTCGCCTCGGTCGATCCTGGCAGCGACCGCGGCTACGCGATCACGCTCGGCGTGCCGTTCGACGACGCGCGCTGGTTCCGCGGCCGGGAGACGACCAGGCGCAGCACATCGGCCTGCCCGGACCCGTCGTGCTGCCAGCGCCCGCCGGCCCGGCTGGCTGCCCGCTGGGACGGCATGGCCTGGCCGTCGGCCAGAGCACACTCGCACGTCCTGTCCGCGCTGCCGTCCGGCAGCTTCCCCGGGGTGGACGAGGCCGACATCTACGCCTTCCTCGACCGGCACGAGAAGGAGTAATAACCCGAGATGCCCGGTCTGGATAGTTATCAATAAACAAGCTCGGTATCCGTGCCGAAAGAGCAGCAGCCGCGCTGTCCGGGTAATCCATGGAAAAGGTCGGGCATGACGCTGCTGACAACCAGACTGCAATCGATTAGCCTGACACTGAATACTGAGCACGTTCATCCGGGGAGGAACGGGTCGTGTCGAGTTTAGCGCCAACCATCCCGCTGGGCCGAGCCCAGCCAGTCCCCATCGCCGATCTACGTGACGTTCCGCTTGACCAGCTGCCCGCAGACCCTGACTGCGGCCGTATCGTGCGCATGATCATGAGGGGACAGGAGAACCCGTCGCGCGCAGGTGTCGCGATGTTCAATTCCGCCATCTGAGCCGATGCGATGCCGGGGTCTATAACGCAATATGTCCTGAAAGTTCACAGTCGCTGCGATCTGGCCTGTGATCACTGTTATGTCTACGAACATGCCGACAAGAGCTGGCGGGTGAAGCCAAAGGCTATCTCGAAGGACGCGGTGCGGGCCGCCGCGGCGCGGATCGCAGAGCACGCCGCGACCCATCAGCTGACCGAGGTGCGGATCATCCTGCACGGAGGCGAGCCGTTGCTGCTCGGCAGGGACGGGATGCGCATGGTGCTGAGCGCGCTCGACTCGGGGATCACGCCCGTCGCCCGGACCGACATACGGATTCACACGAACGGGGTGCTCCTGGACAGGTTCTGGTGTGCCTTATTCGACGAGTACGGGGTCAGGATCGGGGTGTCGCTCGACGGCGACCGGGCGGCCAACGACCGGCACCGCAGGTTCGCCGATGGCCGGAGCAGTCATCAGCAGGTCAAGCGGGCACTCGCATTGCTGCGCCAGCCCGAGCATCGCCATTTGTATGCGGGGATTCTGTGCACCGTCGACCTCGGCAATGATCCGGTCGCGGTCTACGAGGCGCTGATAGCCGAGGACCCGCCCATCCTCGACCTGCTGCTGCCGCATGCCACCTGGGACAACCCGCCGGCTCGGCCCGCCGGGCCGGCCGAGCCCTACGCGGCCTGGCTGACCAGCATCTACCAGCGCTGGGTCCGCGACGGCCGACCGGTGCCCATCCGGCTGTTCGACTCGCTGCTGTCAGCCGCGCGCGGCGGGCCGAGCTGGAGCGAGGCGGTGGGCCTCGAACCTGTTGACCTCCTGGTCATCGAGACGGACGGAACCTGGGAGCAGCCCGATTCTCTGAAGACCGCCTACGACGGCGCCCCGGCCACCGGCCTGGACGTGTTCTCACATTCAGTGGACGAGGTAGCCAGGCTACCCGGGTTCGTGGCACGCCAAGGCGGCCTTGCCACGCTGTCCGAGGTCTGCCAGGCCTGTGCCGTTGTCCGGATCTGCGGCGGAGGCCTGTACGCGCACAGGTACCGCTCGGGCAGCGGGTTCGACAACCCGTCCGTCTACTGCGCGGATATCAAGGCACTCATCGGCCAGCTGACGGCTGGCCGCAGGGAACCGCGACCCCCGGCCGTCCCGCGACCCAGGCACGTTCTGCCTGAGGCTTCCTTCGACGCCCTGGCCGCGGGTCCCGGAGATATCGGCGCGATCATGTTGCTGGCCGATATGCGGCTGTCACTTACCCGCGCGCTCGTCGCCACCGTGGCGTCGGCAGACGACGGCTGGCGGAACCTGGAACTCCGGCAGGCCGCGGCCGAAGGCTGGGCGCTGCTCTGCGCGCTGGATGCCGAGCATCCTGAAGCCGTGCGGGAGATCTTCCGCCATCCGTACACGCACCTGTGGGCGGCGCGCTGCCTGCGGCCTGACGCGGACGCCGACTACGACCTCGACCGGGCGCACCTGGCGGGACTGGCCGCCGCGGCGGCGCTTCGAGCCGGGGCCACGGCGAAGCTCGGCGTTCCGGTACGAGACGGGGCGATCTATCTGCCAACGGCCGGCGCGCTGAGAATCGAGGCCGGACCAGCCCGCACCGCGGTGGTCTGCGTCTCGCCGGGCGGGGTGACCGCCGAGGGTCACCGCGGCAGGTGGCAGCCGGCCCGCCGAGTGGCCGGCGGGGTTCTCCGGGTCGCCGTCGAGGATCTCGACCCGTTCCGGGACTGCCAGCAGTGGCCCGCGGCCGGCCGGCTCTCCGCCGCGCAATGGCGCGCCTGGCGCGAAGGCCTGGGTGCGGCCGGGGCACAGCTGATGGCTGCCGTTCCCGCCTATGCGAGTGTTCTGCGCACCGGGCTGCGCAGTGTCGTTCCGATGCGTCGGTGCGCCGCACCTGGTCACAGCAGCGCGGCGAAGCGTGCGTTCGGCGCCGTGGCCATCGCGCTGCCCGAAGATCCGGACGGCATCGATGCGCTGCTCCTGGGTGAGTTCCAGCGCGTCAAGCTGGACGCTCTGGCATACCTGCATGACCTGTTCGACCCGGAGGACCGGCGGCGGCTGCGGGTACCATGGCGGTCACAACCCTTGCACGTCGAAGGCATCCTGTATGACGCTTACGGGTACCTGGCCCTCGCCCATCTGTGGCAGTCCCGGCGGATCGCAGCGCCCGGCCTGTGCGAGCGATACCGGTCATGGGTCTGCGACGCGACCGCGGCCCTCTCCGCCATGGGCTCCTTGACCAGCGACGGCGAGCGTTTCGCTGCCGGAATGAACGCCGCTGCGCAGGCAGTCCCGTGATCGAGCAGCCGGAGGCGATCCGGACGCCGCAGGCGCCCCAGCGCGACGTCTCGCCCGCGGGCGCTGGGGTGGTGGCACAGTTGCCCGGCGAGGCCGATCCGCGGGCCCCGCTGTTCTTCCTCAGCTATGCGCATTCGGTAGACGGCTATCAGGCCAATGGGCCGCCGCAAGAGCCGAACCGGCTGGTCGTCAAGCTCTTCGACGACCTCTCCGTGAACGTTGCCGAGCTCGTCAGCCGGCCGGCGGGTTCGGATCCTGGCTACATGGACCGGTCGATGCACGGTGGCGTCCGCTGGACCAGTGAGCTGCTGCGGGCTATCGGCACGTGCCACGTCTTCGTCGCCCTGCTATCCGCCTCCTACTTCGTCAGCAGCTGGTGCAGCAGAGAATGGTTCGCCTTCTCCCAGCGCACGGTGGTCAGGCAGTCGGGGGACGGGTCCGACCATCAGACTGCCATCATCCCGGTTATCTGGGCGCCGCTGCCGCACGACCGGATACCCGCGATAGTCAATTCCGTCCAGCGGTTCTCACCGAGCGGCCTGGTCAATGCCGACATCACCGCGCAGTACGAGGAGAACGGCGTCGTCGGACTTCTCCGAATGCAGCAGGAGTCCGCCTATCAGACGGTCGTGTGGCGGCTCGCTCAGCGCATCGCCAGAATTCATTACAGTCACTGGGTAGAACCATGCCCGCTCCCCGAGAGCGAGCTCCGTGACATCTTCCGGGAGCAGGTACCGTGAGCGGCACAGACAAGGCACAGAACGGGACCGGGCAGCGCGGCAGCTACTTCTTCCTCAGCTACGCGCATTCGCCGCCGCTGGCCGGTACCCAGCAGGCCGACCCCGACCAGTGGGTCCGCAGGTTCTTCCGCGACCTGACGGACTCGGTCGAGCACCGGGCCGCACCGCATTCCCGGCTCGCACCTGGATTCTTTGACCAGGACATCGCGCCAGGCGCTGACTGGAAGGCAGCACTGAACCGTGCGCTCAGCACCGCCGAGGTATTCGTCCCGCTGTACTCGCCCGGCTACTTCGCCCGATCGTGGCCCGGCCGCGAATGGGCCTGCTTTCATCAGCGGATGAGCCGTGCCGGGCTCGCCGACCCCGAGCACCGTCTCGCGCCGGTGCTGTGGATTCCCCTCCCCGGCGAGCAGGACCGGCCTGGCCTGCGGCAAGCCATGGCGTTCGGCGCCTCGGAGGTGGCATACGCGGAGAACGGGCTGCGCGCATTACTGCGCCTCACCCAGTACCGATTGTCGTACCAGCTGGTCGTGGACCGGCTTGCGGCGCGGATCGTCGAGCTAGCCGAGACCGCCCCGGTTGCCCCGTCGGCCGCACCGGACATCGACGACGTGCAGAGCGCGTTCAACCCGGAGGCATCCGCGGCGGTCTTCGCGGTGGCAGTGGCCGCCCCGACGCTCTTGCACCTGCCCGCCGATCGCGATCCGGCCGGATACGGCGAGCGCGCCATCGACTGGCGCGCCTACCCTGACGATCAGGAGCTTCCGCTCGCTGAGTACGCGGCGCAGGTGACTGAGCAACTCGACTTTGCCGTCGTGGTCGAGGGAATCGAGAAACCCGGGAGCCTGCCCGATAGCATGCCGGGGGTCATTCTCATCGATCCGTGGTTCATAGCCGACGGCCGGGGCCTGGATGCCCTTCAGTCGCTGGTGACCGGACTGCCATCCTGGATTCTGCCGCTGCTCGTCTTCGAGTCCGTCGCGGATGCGCGCGCCGCTGAACTCACCGAGCGGGTCAGGACCATGCTCGGCACCGCCACGGTCGGCCGCACAGAAACCGCTCGGCACGCCATCAGAGGCGTCAGCTCACTGAAGGAATTTGTCTTGCTCATGCCCATCCTGGTCGCCGAGGCTGAGCGGCAATATCTCCGCCACGGCCCGGTCCTGCGCTCGATAGCGCGTCCGGGCTCGCGGCGACGGCTGGCCGGTGACGGACGGCCTGCCAGTGCAACCTCGCCGCAGCCCTCCGAGGAGAAGAATGCCTGAAACACCCGTGGACACTCCGGAGTCTCGCGACGGCCGGATCGTCACCTTCTATTCGTACAAGGGCGGCACTGGCCGGACAATGGCGCTGGCCAACGTAGCCTGGATCCTCGCGGCGAACGACAAACGCGTCCTGGTGGCTGACTGGGATCTGGAATCACCCGGACTGCACCGGTTCTTCCACCCTTTCCTGGACGGGAACGAGGTGCGGGACGCGTCGGGCATCGTCGATCTGATCCGCCAGTACGAACGTGCGGCGGCCAAGGCCGCCGACCATGACGAGGCGGCGAGCCTGGTCGCCGAGTGCGCCCGGGTGCAGCAGCACGCGTTGTCGCTCAACTGGGATTTCCCCGGCCGCGGCAGCCTGGCCTTCCTGTCAGCGGGCCGGCAGAACCGCGACTATGGGCTCACCCTGGCAGCCCTGGACTGGGACAACTTCTATGAAGGGCTCAGAGGCGCTGAGTTTCTCAAGGCTGTTCGCGCGGACATGAAACGCCATTACGACTACGTGCTGATCGACAGCCGCACCGGGCTGAGCGACGTCGCCGACATCTGCACCGTGCATCTGCCGGATGTCCTGGTGGACTGCTTCACCCTGAGCATCCAGGGCATCGAGGGCGCGGCGCAGGTAGCCAGGCTGGTCGAGGAACTTCACGAGGATCGCGGAATCCGGATCCTGCCGGTGCCGATGCGCGTCGACCAGGCGGAGAAGGAAAAGGTCGAGGCAGGCCACGCGGTCGCGGTCCGGCTATTCGCCGGTCTCCCAGCCTCCATGTCGGGCACGCAGCGACGGGAGTACTGGGCCGCGGTCGAGGTTCCCTACCGCGCGTTCTACGCCTACGAGGAGACGCTCGCGGTCTTCGGCGATCCGCCGGGCTCCCCGGCTTCGCTGCTGTCGTCCTTTGAGCGCATCGCCGCCCAGATCACCGAGGGCGAGGTGACCGGCCTGCCGCCGATGGACGACCAGCTGCGAAGCCGTACCAAGCAGCTATTCACTCGCCGGGCGCCGATGACCGGCGACCAGATCATCGTCGAGTTCGACCCGCAGGACGAGGTATGGGGCGAATGGATCACCAGGGTTCTCCAGGAGGCCGGGGTCACCGTCCGCGAGCAGAGCATGGACGAGCGCGCACGGCAGGAGGCCGAGGACCAGACGTCGGTCCGCACCCTGACCGTGGTGTCAGCCACCTACGCCGGGCAGCACCGGATCAGGCAGGCCAAGCAGGCGCTGCCCGATCTCGCCGTCTACCTCACCGCCAGCCGGCCGCTGGTCGAGTTCTCATCGGTGCCCTCGGCCTATCTCGCCGGGGTCTCTGAGAAGGAGGCCGTCGGACGGCTGCACAGGCTGCTCGGCCTGACCAGTGGCCCGGCTAATGACGGTCCCAGCAGCCATGGGATCCGCTATCCGGGCGACGAGCCGAGGATCGACCGTGCGCCTGCCCGCAACTCGCGGTTCACCGGCCGGGAGAATGACCTCAGGCAGCTCCGCGAGCAGCTCCGCGACTACGGCACGACCGTCGTTCTCCCCGTCACGCTCCAGGGCCTCGGCGGGGTCGGGAAAACCCAGGTCGCGATCGAGTACGTACACCGGTTCAAGACCGACTACGACCTCGTGTGGTGGGTTGACTGCGGGCAGCCGCAGTTCATCGACGCTTCGCTGGTTGACCTCGGGGCTAGTATCCAGGATGCCTTCGGCATCAGCATCCCGCCGACCTCCAGCCTGGACGAGTCGGCTCGTCAGGTGCTCAAGATCCTCGACCATGCCACACCCGGGCAGCGCTGGCTGCTGGTCTTCGACAACGCCGACGAGATCGAGGCGGTCAGGCCCTACATACCAGAAGGCGGCGGTCATGCCCTGATCACCTCACGCAATCGGGGCTGGGCCGAACACGCCAGGTACCTCCCCGTCGAGGTGTTCACCCGCGCGGAGAGCGTGGCGCATCTCCAGCTCCGGGTCCCCATGATCACTGCTGAGGAGGCCGATCAGGTCGCCGAGGTTCTCGGCGACCTGCCGCTCGCGGTCGCGACTGCCGGCGCCTGGCTGGCGGAGACGAGCTTTACCGTCTCCGAGTACCTGCTCCAGCTGGAACGCCAGGCGCCCAGAACCCTGTCGATCAGCCAGCTCGCCGACTACCCGCAGCCCGTCTCGCAGACCTGGGACCTGTCGCTCAACCGGCTCCAGGAACGATCACCCGCCGCGGCGCGGCTATTCGAGCTGTGCTCCGTCATGGCGCCGCGCATCGCGCTCGACCTGCTCTACAGCCCGGCCATGGCCCGCGTGCTCGAGCCGTTCGACGCCCGACTGTCCGAGACGATGATCATCGGAACCATCGTCCAGGAGATCAACCGGCTGGCGCTGATCAAGCTCGACCCTAGCGCGGGCCGGATCCATGTTCACCGGCTCGTCCAGGCCGTCGTGCAGGACCGGATGTCGCCGGAGCGGATCGCCTCGGCCCGGCGGGACGTGCACCAGGTCCTGGCCGCCGCACGACCGCGCGGCGAGGTCGACGACCCCGACACCTGGAACCGCTTCCGGCTGATCTGGCCGCACCTCACGCCATCGCAGGCCATTACGTCACGGGAGGAGTCCGTCCGGCAGCTGTTCATCGACCGGGTGCGGTACCTATGGCAGCGTCACGATCTGGAACGCGGCCGCGAAGTCGCTGAAGAGGTCGGGGCTGCCTGGGAGGCGATGCTCGCCTCCTGGCCCGAGTCGAGCGCCGACACTCTCCGCAGGCAATTGCTGCATCTGCGCTTCAACCACGCCAACATCCTGCGCGACCAGGCCCGCTTCGAAGAGGCCAAGGAAGTGGACGAACTGGTCCTGGGAGAGCAGCGGAAGCTGCTTGGCTCCGACCATCCGCACGTCCTGATGACGGCGGGGAGCCTGGCCGCGGACATGAAAGCGCTCGGCCGGTACCGTGCGGCGCTGGAGATGGACAAGCTCACCTACCCCGCATGGACGGAGCTGTACGGCGAGGACCACGCCCGGACTCTGGCAGCGGCCAATAACCTGGCTGACTCCTACCGGCTCACCGGGGACTTCGCCGACGCGCTGCGGCTGGACGAGGACACTCTGGCGCGGCGCGGCACGACCCTCGGTCTGCTGCATCCGCGGACGCTCGGCTCCACCTCCAATGTCGCCCGCGACCTGATCGAGGCGGGAAGGTACGCGGAGGCAGCGGTGATCATGGAAACGGCCCGGGCGTCGTGTATCGAAGCGCACGGCGCCGATTCCCTCGAAGCGCTGAACGCGCAGATGCTCCTCGGAATCGCCTTGCGCGCAGCCGGGCGGCTCGATCAGGCCGAGCGGCACTTGCGCGAAGCTTCGGACGGGCTCAGCCGCAGGTTCGGCAGCTCAAGCAGCGAAGCACTGGCCTGCAGGCTGGGCCATTCGGTATGTCTGCTGTCGCTTGAGCGGGCGTCCGAGGCCGAGGCGGAGATCCGTGCGGTGCGGGCCGTCTACGAGGAGCGGCTCGGGCCGTCCCATCCGCATACGCTCGTCTGCATGGTCGACATGGCCTGCGCGCTGCGCTCGGGGCAGCGGCAGGACAGCGCCATGAAGATCGCGCAGACGGCGGTCCAGCGCCTGCAGGCCGGTCTCGGCGACGACCATCCGTACACCCTCGCCGCGCAGGCGGTCCTTGGAGTCCTGCTGGCTGACCAGGATGAGCCGGACCGGGCCGAGCAGGTAGAGTCGCAGGCCGTCCACCGGATGGCGGCGGTCCTCGGCAAAGAGCACCCAGACACGCTGCGAACCCGGGCGAACCTGCTGCTCACCGCGCAGCAGCGGGCGACCGGCGGCGCTGCCGCCGAGCGCGATCGGGTGATCGATCAGCTGGTGGCGATACTCGGCGCCGACCACCCGCACATCGGGCTGCTACGTAGAGAACGCCGGCTGATGCATACCCTGGAACCACAGCCCTTCTGACCCGCGGGCACGCTTGATCCAGGCGAGAACGCTGGGAAGAATCTCGACCGAGCCGAAATGCGCCGCGCCCGATTGCACGGCGACGATCGAGGTCGGGACCTGCTTTGCCAGCCAGTACGTGTGACCGACCGGGGAGAACGCGTCTTCCGCTCCGTGCCAGAGCAGGACGGGAAGCTGGATCATCGACAGGTCGAACCCCCACGGACGGCGGATCGCAAGCACGTCGTCGATCCAGCCGTCCGCGCTGTCGCGCAGCGCCTCGGCATAGGTGTCGGTCAGCAGCCGGCGGATGGCGACGTCATCCACGACCCTGCGGTCTGGGGGAGTGAGCTCGGGCAGCAGGAATTCAAGCAGGCTCTCCGGATCGTCACGGATCCGGTCGGCGAATTCGACGAGCTTGCGCTCGATCGCCGCCAGACCCGTATCGGCCTTGCTGTACTCATCGACGTTTGACCCGGCCATTCCTTCGTACCAGTCGAGACCCTCGGCATCCGACGGCGCCAGCCCGACCAGGACCGCCGCGCTCTGCACTCGATCGCCGAGCAGCGCCGCGCAGGCCAGGGCGTGCGGTCCGCCGCCGGAGCGACCGACGATACCGAATCCGTCCAGGCCCAGCGCATCGGCGATGGCGCTCACGTCGCTGGCCGCATCCGCGACGATGCGGCCAGGCCGACGGCTTGAGCCGCCGTATCCTGGCCGGTCATAAGAGATGAGCTGCACGCCAAGCCGGTACAGAACGCTGGTGCGCGGTCTCGGCCCGCTGCGGCAACCGGGAGTGCCGTGCAGCAGGAAGATCGGCATCCCGTCAGGTGCGCCCCAGCTCTCCACGGTCACGCTGTGCCCGTCGGCAAGACGAACATCCTGCGTCACCACGGCCTCCCAGAACCTAGCTGGCCACGATGGCCGTAGCGGGCCCCCCGATCAGCGCGCCAGACGGCGCTCGCACAACGACTAACCCCGCTAAATCGCACGCCAAAGCTAGCCCCATGCAAAGAGTTTAATCCCAGAATCGCGAATCGTGCAGTTCCTCCACGGCTAGTAGTCAAATCGTGACCTTCTGACATCGTCATTTCGTCCATTTCAGGAAGTGTGCCGACCATCGCGCTACTCTCAGTAACTGCACGCCGTATGCGGTCCCGGCCGACGGCTATTTCGCTACCCAGCCCCAGCCCCGGCCAGACTCTCGCCGCCGCGCCGTCCCAGTCAGCGACTGAAGCCTAGCTCTTAGCCATCGGGCCGACCCAGCAGGCGCCGTCCTTGACCCGGCCGGGCCGCCGCTGTCCGGCCCCCGCCGGGCCCGCTCGAGCCGGGCCGGGTGGCGAGCCGATCATCCCTCCGGCAGCTCGATGTCGCATTCAGCCCGGCGTCCCAGCTCGAAACTAGCAATCTCCGGATGCTCCGGGCCGAGCCGTCGCCGCATGCGCTCCAGGGTGTCCTTACGGAGTTCCGCCGCTTCGGCCTTCGCACCAGTGGCTGCCAGGTCAAGCGAGAAGTTCGCGGCACAGGCCAGCGTGTGCGGGTGGTCTGGCACGCGTACTTGCCGCGATCGGTCAAGTGCTCTCTCCGACATCTTTCTTGCCTGGCCGTACCGGCCAAGCATGAAGAGGTTGTTGCTCATGTTACTGGCGCTGCAGAGAGCGTACGGATGATCCGCGCCCAAAGTGCGGGTCAGCGCATCGAGCGTTCTGCCGTCCATCGCCATCGCCATCGCCTCCGCCTCCCGGCCGAGTGCCCGGTACACGATCGCGAGGTTACTGGCGCAGGCCAGCGTGAACGGATGATCGACACCGAACTGTGCCTGATAGAGGTCATGAGCCTCCTCGCAGACGGTGCGCGCCCGGGTTATATCCCCGAATTCACGCAGTGCGTTGGACAGTGTCATCATCGCCGACAGTGAGTGCTCGTGCCTCGGCCCGAAACGACCGCGGGTCAGGTCCAGGTTCACTTCGGACAGTCTTACCGCCTCCGCGTAGCGGCCAGTCTTCCGCACCAGGATGGCGAGGTTTCGTTTTGCCAGCAGGACGAAGGCATGGTCTGGAAGTCGCTTCTCGTAGCTCGCGACACTTTCCTGCTCTAGCGTGAGTGCCTGCTCGTACTCGCCGCAGCCATAGAGATCGCAGATCAGGTGGGTCGTGGACGAGAGCACCTCCGGGTGGTAGTCACCGAGGATGGCCGACCGGCGGCGCAATGTCTCCTCGTCAATCTCCCGTGCACGGCGGTAGTCACCGAGATGACGATGATCCTCCGCAAGATTGTTCGCCGACCGCAACGTCGCCGGATCGTCGTCTCCGAGGATGCGCCGGGTCCGTTCCAGGTTGTCCTCATCGATCGCCCTGGCCCGGTGAAAGTCACCGAGCAGGCGATAGTCTGCGGCGTGGCTATTGGCCATCCGAAGTGTGTACTCGTGGTCCCGGGTCAGGATCAGCTGCATCCGCCGCAGGGTCTCCTGGTTGACATCGCGCGCTCGTTCGTAGTCGCCGAGCGCGCGCAGCGCATTTCCGAAATGGAAGTTCGCGACAAGCGTCATCTCATCATCCGGGCCGAGGCTGCCTTGCCAGGTTTCCACCGCGCGCGCCGCGAGCGCGGAACTTGCCGCGTAATCGCCGATGGCAAAGAAGTAGCGAATCTGATCGAGCACGATGCGGCGCACATGCGGATCATCAGACAGAATGACCCCGGACGGGATAACGTGCGGGGCCACCTGGGCATGCTGCGACCACGTCATGTTGTTATCCGGCGTGCCTGGGTTGGCCAGCGCCAGCAGTTCGTGAGCGCTGCGCTCGGTCGCGGCTCTCTGTTCTGCCGTCAGGCCATCGCGCAGCAGCGCTCGCACGAGTGTATGAATCTTGATGGAGTCATGGCTCGCATCGAGCTGGGCCAGGCCGAAGCGCCCGATGTCCCGGACCGCGCTGCGCATCTTCAGGTCATCGCGCAGCGCGTCCGCGAGCACGGCCGGCAGCGATGCACCCCGTCCTCGCGCCAGCATCGGCACCGCGATTGGCTGTGAGCTGAGAAACGAGCACACCTCGAGCAGTTGCGCCGCGGCGAGCGACTGATCGGACAGCTGATCGAACGCGAGCCGCCACGTCTGTGCCACCGACTGCTGGTAATCGCCCGTTTCTCCCTCGTCAAGCACTCGGCCTGGACTGGCCTCGAGCAGCCGGAAGTACTCGGCAAGCGGCATGCCGGTCTCGGTATGAACCGCCACCGCCTGCTCCAGCGCGAGCGGGAGATGCCCGAGTCGCTCGGCTAGCGCGGCAGCGTCCTCGTGACCAATGCCGACCCAGCGGCGGGCCAGGAACGCGGCGCTCTCGTCGGCCGTGAAGACATCGACCTCGATGACCGTCGAGTGGTTTATCCAACTTTGGTTACGCGACGTTATCAGGACTTGTCCTGATCCACTTGGCAGATACTTGCGGAGCGCGCCGGGCTCGCCCGCTCCGTCGTAGATCAGCAGCCAGTCCGGGGAAGGGCGTCCGACCCGAAGCTGATCCAGTACCGTCTCGACCGTGTACATGACGTCTTCGCTCTCCGGCAGGCCCAGCCGCCGGGCTAGCGACAGGAACGCGCGCCGGATTGAGATCTCGTAGTCGGATGGAATCCACCAGATAATCTCATAGTCGGACTGGAATCTCCGAGCGTATTCGGCAGCGATCTGGCTCTTGCCGACCCCGCCCAGTCCCTGCAGCGTGTGCGGCAGCGCCGCGGGGCGACCGGCCTGGCGCAGCATCATCCGCAGTTCCTGAAGCATCCGCTCGCGGCCGGTGAAATTCGGGTTCTGCGGCGGGACGCCGCCCATGATCGCGGCCGCGGTCCGGCCCGCGGCCGATGGCATGCTCAGCACCGGGACCAGCCCTCCCGCGCTCCGGTCCGGCATCGAGGTACCGGCGCCCGCGGCCAGAGCCGCCGCGCTGCCCAGATGGCTCTCGATCAATCGCGCGACCGAATTCAGCGCATAGCCGAGCGACTCGGGATCAGTGATACCCGGATCCATGACCGGAAGCTTCTCGCCGAAACTATAGAAGCCCACGTATGGCAGCTTCGTCCTTTCCAGGATCTTCCGTGGCGCGATCGATCCCGGCAGCCAGTCGGCATAGAAGTTGCTGAACCTCTCAGCCACCAGGTCCAGCCATTCATTTGCCGACTCGTGCTCTGTTCGCGAGTCAAACCGGGACAGGACAGGCAGCACCAGGGCCGGCGAACGGTCGTAGGCCAGATGCTGACGACCCTCCTGGGCCCGCTTCAAGACTTCGAGAATACCTTCAATGTTCTGGTGATTAGCAGCGAAGACGGGAACAATCAGGTCGGGCAGGGCAATAGTGCACACGCCCCCGGTGTCCGTGATTCCGGTGCGGCTGTCGATCAGAGTAAAGTCATACTGGCCGACCCATTCGGCCCTGAGGTGCTCAATGAAAGAGCCGCCGTCGCTGTCGCGAAAAAACTTCTGCCAGTCGAATCCGAGAACCCGAGCGGGGTAGCCGTCGTCCGATCTCCCGCTAGTGATCAGCGATACCGTTCCGCCGTCAAATGTCACCGGAATGACATACTGATGCCAGTCCGCCAAAGTCTCCGAGCGATTCTCAGACTGAGCCACAAGCAGATCGAGCAGGCCATGCCGGTTTCCCAGGTCGCGCTCGAGATGCCGGAAGAACCGCCATAGCCCAGGCGCTTCCAGGTCGAAATCCACGGCCAGGACCCGGGCTCCTGTCCTGGCCAGCAAGATCGCGATGTTGGCCAGTGCCATGGTACGGCCGGTTCCGCCCTTGAACGAGTAGAACGTCACGATCACGGCGCTATGCCGCCTAGACTCGGGACGGCACGCTGCCTGGCGCGCAGCTCAAAAAGCTGCACGAAGCCATCAATAGCAAGTTCTGACCAGCGGGGATCGCACTCTGGCACTCTGTCCAGCGCGTGCGATACGTGAACAGTGAATCCCCGGATTCGCTCAGAAAGCTCCTCGGCCTTCGGGCTCTCGCGAGCCAGCCAAGGATTCGCGTAATCTTGTATGGGCAGCCTCTGGATATTGTCAAGATGAGGCGAGATATTCTCGCCATCATGGATCACGACGGCGAGGATCAGCGGAAGCGGGCCGGAGTCCTGCTTGGTGAACTCCCTTCTCGCCATCATATGGCCAAGCTCGGCCTGACACCACGGGCTGCAAAAATACTCCGTCGACCACAAGCACACCATGATCTTGGAGGAAGCGATTCCAGCGGCCAGCCGATGCGGCCACGACTCGCCTGTTTCAATTTCATCCACATCGAAGAATATTCGCGGCGGCCGGCCTATTTCGGCTTCTAACCAATGCCGGAACATCGGGATGAATATAGTCTCGACAAATTTTGGCCAGGCATTTGAGCGGCGGTAGCTGAGGAAGACATCGTAGACGTATGCCAATGTCAGAATTCCTCTGCCGGGCAGAGCTGACCGATAACCCGGCGCCGGCCGCCCGGCCCCTTTCGTCGCCTGGACATCCTGAACAACTCTTGGGGCACCCCCGTTCAGGCGATCGGGACACTCGGCTCTCGCGCCGCGCCTAATCCTAGACCGAACGGGTGGAGAACGTAACTATCCGGCCTTCCGCTTAGCGCAATGCCGGTCACTCGGCGTTGGCG
>Ga0209415_10005864_pt1 | contig 21955 bp, 19 predicted proteins | sample PeaSoiSIISIP2007_FD_187696 | JGI IMG/M metagenome (GOLD analysis project Ga0209415, IMG submission 187696) | Peat soil microbial communities from Weissenstadt, Germany - SII-SIP-2007 (SPAdes) (version 2) | ecosystem: Environmental > Terrestrial > Soil > Wetlands > Peat | place: Germany... | reverse complement strand
AACTGCTCGAACATCTCATCGACAAGCCAGGCGTTGGGCCCCAGCGTGTCCGAGTTTGGTTTTCTGGCGTCTGCCACAATTAACACCCTACGGCCTCAGAAGGGCCGGCTGTGGGCTCAGGTTGACCCCTGCAGCGTCCGATAAAGGCTTTGTGAGCTCTGTAACTCCGGTTATGGCAGTAAGTAGGGCGGTCGTGCGCTTCATCGAGGCGGGCAACGACGCTGTCTGCGAGCACTGCCAGTCGCCAGTCAAGTTTGTAGCCCGCATAAAAGGGCGCCAGGTCATTGCGAACGTGTACGTCGAAGGCCGCTGGGCCCGGGTCGAGCACTACCACGAGACATGTTACGAAGAGGCCAACGAGCCCTACGGCACGGCAAGGAGCTGAGCCAGGTCAGAGGCAAGTCAGTAACCTGCGAAGACCCTTAAAGGCGTGTGGGATGTCGCGCCGATAAACGTCGTATACCGGCGGCCCGTTGTGTGCAGCGCGCCGCATGCAGGCCAGGACGGGAGCTTCAGGGACCTGACGAGCGAGCCGAGGACACCATGACTGTCGCGCCAGGTCCGACCGAGGACCTAACGTCTCCACCCTCTACCGAGGGGCCGCTGGCGCGGACCACGGCCCAAGGGGCTCTTGTTCTCCGTACCGTCGGGCCGCTGAGCACAGGTTCCCGGGTCAGCCTGCAACTAACCCCGGGCGCCTCTTTCGCTGCTCAGGTCACCTCCGGGGATGGGCGGACGGTCTCGCTCGAATTCCTTGAAGTGCCGCCGGAAGGCTCCCTCGAGACCGGTTCAGTCGTGGAAATGTTCATCCCGCTCGACATGGGGGTGTACAAGTGGCTTTGCATTGTCAGCTCCAACCCCAGCCCCAATGCGGCGGAGGTGCAGGTCCTCGACGCCCCCATGTTCGTGCCTCGCCGGCCTAACCCGAGGGTGCTCGCTGAACTGCCAGCCGATGTCCGGGCCCTGCTCCCGCAAAGCAAAGGACCGGTTCACAAGGCGGTCCTTACCGATCTTTCCACCGGCGGCATGAAGCTCGAGGGATGCCAGCACCTGAGCGCCGAAGACACTATCGAAGTGACGGTCCGTCTCGGGGCCAGGTCGACAGACAATGACGAGACGATCTCGATCATGGGCCGGGTGGTCATGTCCTATCCAAGCAACCGGTCGAAAGATGGCGGCAGCACCGACGCCCACGTCTCGTTCATCGCCGGGCAGGAAGAGGCTCTCGAGATCGTCCATCGCTTCGTTGCCGAGCAGCTCAAGCGCCGCACCCCGACGCTCTAACTGACCTCGCGCCCGAGCGGCTCGACGCTGGGCCGAATGCCAGCGGTCGATCTCGGCTAACTCGGCGTGGTTCGCCCATCTCGGCGGGGCCCCTTTACTTCGGCGTGCCACGAGCCCGGACGTCCATTCGCCAAGACCGAGAAGCTCGACGTCACGCCAGGAAGGCTCGGCCACGCCGAGAAACGAGCTCATCCGGAGCGAACAGCGCGCGCCCGTGGCGATCGTTGGACGACGATGCGACCGCCGATCGCCGCCCAGCGCAGCTCCGCCGCTTACTCGCCCTTCAAGAACACACGGCGGACCGTCTCCCAGTGGGCGCCATCGCCGCACATGACGTCCACCTCCTCGGCCCTGCAGTTCACCGGCAGCTTCGCGGCCAGGGCCCCGGCCGCGTCGGACAGGGTGCTCCCCCGCGCGTGGCCGGCAAGGCCGACGGTCAGATGGGGTACGACTTCGGGGAACTCGCCCTGCCAGGGAGGCGTGTCGAAGCGGTCAGCCAGGACGGCGGTGAGCCGCTTGAACGGGCCTGCCGGAGTGGGCGCCAGCCACAACACCCGCTCCCCGAACCAGGAGACCCGGTCCAAGGAGTACTCGAAGGGCTCTTGCCCGCCGACGAGATCCTCGAGCTCTTCGAGGTGCTCCTGCTTGATCTGCTCAGGCGGGATCCACGGGACGACCAACGTGATGTGGGCCGGGACGCCTGTCCGGGCCGAAGGGTCATGGACGGCCCGCCATGCTCCGACCAGCGGTTCGGCTTCGGGCACTGGCACGAGCAGAGCGCTCTGAGCGCAATTGCTCGTCGTCCCGACCCGTTGCCGAGCCTCATCCACTGCCTAAGTCCCTCCTACGGCGTTGCCCTCCCACCTACCTGAAACCCTACCCCCCGAGCCGGCGCGGTTGCCACCACCCGGCCTCCCTGCGCTGATGTTGTTCAGGGGGCCGGCACCAAGCGGGACGGGCGCCCAGGGGGCCAGGCGCCAAGCGGGACGGGCGCCCAGCGTGGCGGGCGCTAGGGGGAGCGGCGGACGGAGGGACGAGCCCGCGTGGGCTCACCGGGCGCTTTGGCAAAGTGCGGCGGCCAGGGGGCGTCGGCGAGACCCCGTTCTTCGGAGTCCCGCCGGGCAAGGTCGAGCAGCGGCTGGAGAGAGAACGCCATGCCGTCCGCACCCGCTGCCGGGTCGCCGATCGCAGCGAAGCGCGCCGGCACCGTAAAAATTGTCAGCTCGTTGGGATCTACCGCGTCCAGTTCGTCCCACGTGAACGGCGCTGATACCCGGGCGTTGGGCACCGGTCGGACCGAGTAGGCGGAGGCCACCGTATGGTCGCGCGCGTTCTGGTTGTAGTCGATGAAGACGCGGGTGCCTCGCTCCTCTTTCCACCATTTGGAGGTCGCGATCTCCGGCATCCTCCGTTCGACCTCCCTTGCCAATGCGAGCGCGCCTTGCCTCACATCGGTAAAGCCCCACCTCGGTTCGATGGGCACGTTTATATGGATCCCGCGACTGCCGGAAGTCTTCGGAAATCCGGGTATACCGAGCTCCTCGAGGACATCGTGGACGCAGCCGGCGACGCGGCGGACATCGTCGAAGGTCACCCCGGGCATGGGGTCGAGGTCGACGCGCAGTTCGTCGGAGCAATCGAGATCGGAGTCGCGCACCGGCCACGGGTTGAAATCGACACAGCCCAGGTTCACCGCCCAAATAATGTGCGCCACGTCAAGTGGGCAGAGCTCCTCGGCAGAACGCCCCGAGGGAAAATGGACGGTCGCGGTGTGGAGCCAGTCAGGCCGCGCAGCGGGGACGCGTTTTTGGAAAAAGACTTCCCCGTTGATCCCGTCAGGAAAGCGCTTGAGTACGGTCGGCCGCCGGTAAACACCTCGGAGCGCCCCTTCGCCCACAGAAACGTAGTACTCGACGAGCTGCATTTTCGATACTGGGACATCCGGGAAAAACACCTTGCCTGGCCGTGATATCCGTATTTCGCGGCCATCTATCGTAAGAGCCGCGAAATCGTTACCTGTCGCCACTAGTTCCCTTTCCCGGTCCGGGCCCCGTCCCGGTCCCGGTCCCGGTCTCGTTGCCGGTCTCGGTCCCGTGGGGCCCGGCGCGCTTCGACGCGCCGAAAACGTCGGCCAGCTCCATCGGCACGACAGCGTCGAGCTGGTCGTAGGTGCAGCTCCGCGCATCGCGGTCTGGGCGCCAACGCCTGAACTGGGCGGTATGTCGCAGACGCGTGCCCTGGAGGTGCTCGTAGGCGGCTTCGACCACCAAGTCTGGACGGAGCAGCTCGAAGCTGAGGTCCTTCGTTGCGTTCCAACGGCTCCGCGCACCGGGCAATCGCGGCCCGGCCGCCTCCGCGGCAGTCGCCCAGCCCGCCCAGGGATGGCCTTCGGGCCCTCCATCACTACCCACTCGGTAGGGAGCAAGGACCTCGACCAGTTGGTGCCGCTGCTCTGCCGCGAACGCACCGATGACACCGACGTGGGAAAGGTCCCCCGCACCGTCGTACAAACCGAGCATGAGCGATCCGATCTCGGATTGCCCGGGGGTGCCGCGGTCAGCAGACGTGCGGTACCAACGGAAACCGCCGACTACGAACTCGGCTGTGCGTTCGTGTTTTACCTTCACCATCACGCGTTTACCCGCCACGTAGGCAAGGTCCGCCGCCTTGGCCACCACCCCGTCAAGGCCGGCACCCTCGAAGCGCCCGAACCAGTCCTCGGCCAAGGACCGGTCCCGCGTAGCGGGAGTCAGGTGGACGCCGACGGACGGTCCGGCCTCTCCAATTACGTTTTCGAGAAGACGCCGGCGCTCATGGAACGGCTCTTTTCGAAGGTCGCGATCGTCAAGTGCCAGAAGATCGAAGGCAACGAACGAGGCGGGTGTCCTTTCTGCCAGCAACCTCACTCGGCTCTCGGCCGGGTGCACCCGTTGAGATAGGGCGTCGAAATCCAGCCCGGTTGGCCCGGCAACAACCACCTCGCCGTCGAGGACCGCCCGTTGCGGGAGGACCTGGCTCAGGGCGGCCACCAGCTCGGGAAAATACCGGGTCAGCGGCAGCTCGTTGCGGCTGCCCAGCTCGACCTCGGTGCCGCTACGGAACACAATGCAGCGGAAGCCGTCCCATTTCGGCTCGTAGATGTACTCCCCGCTCGGCAGTTCCCGGGCGAGTTTGGCCAGCATGGGCGCGACAGGCGGCCGCACGGGTAGGTCGGCGAAACTCATGTCTCAGTCACTCCCGCTCAGGGCACTCAGGCTCCTGGCTATTGCGGCGGCCAGCTCGCCCTGCTGCAACTGTTCGAGCGACAACGGGAGCCCCAGGCACCAGTTGGGCCACTCGTCGATCGTACCTGGCATGTTGGGGCGCTCCTCGACAGAGGCAGCGTCGTCCAGGACAGCGGTAATGAGCGCGCAGGGTGCTTCTCCGAGAGCCGCGTAGGTCGCCTCGATGACCTCGGGCAGGGGCCTGTTGTCGTCTGAACCCGTCCACTCCGAAAGCCGCCGCCTCAACTCGCCGCAACTCTGCTCATTGACCGCCAGGCCCGCACTTGTCTGGGCGGCGACGTCGCGTCCTGTCCAAACACCTGCGACCGTCGGCAAGTCGTGGGTCGTCACCGCCCCGAGGGCTTCGTAGGACCACTCCGATGGCCGCTTGTCCTCGAACCAAAAGAGCCTGTACGACAGCACCCCGCTGTCGGAGAGGACCTCACGGACGTGGTCCTCCACGGTCCCGAGGTCCTCACCGATGACGTAAGCACCAGCCCGCGCGGCCTCGAGACGGAGCAGCGCGACCATGTCATGCCAGAGGTACCGCACGTAGGCGCCCTCTGCCGCTTCCGAGCCGAGCGGCACCCAGAACAGGCGGAAGAGGCCCATCACGTGGTCGACCCGCAGCCCGGAGGCGGGTCGCAGGACTGCTCGCAGGGTCTCGATGTAGGGCTCGTACGCGGCGGCGCGGAGCTTCCACGGGTCCCATGGTGGAAGGCCCCAGTTCTGGCCCTTGGTGTTGAATTCGTCCGGGGGCGCCCCCACTCTCATTCCGAAAGCGAAGGCTCCCTGCCAGAACCAGGCGTCAGCGCCCCCGCCATCGACACCGACTGCAAGGTCGCAAACAAGGTGGCCGCCAATAGACGCGCTCTCAAGCTGGGCTTCGCACAACCACTGCAGCCAGGCATGGTAACGCTTGCGAGAGCGGCCTTCCCGGCTCGTAGCCGATCTCGCCACTGCGGGGTTATCGGGGTGGCGATACTCGGCCGGCCACTCTTGCCAAGGCAAGCCAAAACGCTCGGCCAGCGCGCAAAAAGACGTGTAACCATCGAGGACTTTGCCGCGTTCGCGTGTGTACTGCTCAAACCTGGCGTCCCCACCGCTTTGTTCGAAGCGGGCGAACAAAGCTTCGAGGGCTTCGGACTTGAACGCCCAGACGCTCGTGCGGTCGATCAGTCGTTCCACGTTGAGAGCCTTCGCCTTGATCGCAAGCGTTGCTATCTCGGCCAGGTCGCCGGCTCCGGGTACTTCCTCCACCCTGATGTAGAGCGGGTTCAGGAAGCACCTCGAGCTCGGGAAATAGGGGCTCGGTTCCGGGACCGGCCCCAGCGCCGGGGCGTTCAACGGGTTCAGCAGCACGAAGCCGGCTCCATTGTCCCCCGCCCAATCGACCAGGCTACGAAGATCGCCGAAATCGCCTATGCCCCAGCTGTCGCGCGAACGTGTGGCGTACAGCTGTGCCGACCAGCCCCAGGTGCGCCCTGGGGGGGGCTCCGGGCAACGTTCCGGGCACACAGCGACTACCCGTGGCCAGTCGTGGGGAGAGCCACCCGTGGGGGGCTCCGCAGGCTCGAAGCAGTGGTAACCGAGCGGTAGCTCATCCGGACGCGGGCCGTCAGCCGGCAGCTCGATGGTCCCACCGTTCTCCAGCGTGAGCGTGCCCCCCGGCAGAAATGGCCACGGCCCGGTCTGTGCCGCTGTGAACAGGGGCGCGCCTAGCCGCGGCTCCGGTGGCACAGTGCCGGACGTGCCCGGTGCCCCAGCGCCCATTGCCTCCAGTACCGCCCACAGAGTGCTCTCCGGGACGTCCCACCAGTGGCCACCGACATCCCAGTAGCCGGCCTCGACGCCCCAGGCCTGCAACAACTCCGCCTCGATGCTCACCGGTGACCCTGGGGGAGGCGGCGCCGGCGCATAAAGCATCTTTTCACGCGCCAGGCCGTTGTCGGCACGCTTCAGGGCGGTACCCGGTCTGCGGAGCATCGCACATGCCAGGTCCTGGGATCCGCGAGAAGGTCGTGCCGCTCGCGTACGCTCGACGTGATGAGTACGGCGGTTACCTTCAGCGGGCCAGCTACTGGCGCTATTACCGGGCCGGCGACAGGCGTCGTCATCGGCAGTTGCCGGGTTCTGGCGGGTGCCAGCTCCTGGGCGGACCGATCGCTTGTCCGCGACGGCGGCTTTTACCCCTCGCGCTCGCTCAGTGCATCGCAACGCCTCGCTTATTACACGAGCCGCCTGCCGCTTGCTGAGATCGCCACTACTTACCGCTTTCCTCCAACGCCTGAACTGGCTAAGCGATGGGCCGCGACAACGCCGCCTGGTTTCACGCTCGATGTCCGGGCGTGGTCGCTGCTCTGTGGCGCACCGACGTGGCCGGAGTCTCTCTGGCCTGACCTACAGGGCCACGTGAAGCCCTCGCGGCGCGACGCAACCAAGCTCTACCGCCAGCGCCTCCCAGCCAGCGTCGTCGACGAGTGCTGGGCTCGCTTTAATCACGCGCTTCGCCCCCTGGCAGACGCGGGCCGCTTGGGTGTTGTCATCGTAAGGTTCCCGACATGGTTCAGCCCGAGGCCAGCTGCCTGGAAGGAACTGGCCGAACTGCCCTCGCGGCTGCCTGGCCTGCGGGTGGCTGTCGAGCTCAGCAACGAGCACTGGTTCGAGGGGACCGCCTGCGAACAAACGCTCGGCGTCCTCGAAGAGATCGGTTTGTCGTTTGTGTGCCGCCACAGCTCGGTTCCGGCGAAGCCGGTGGTCGCGGCTACGGCCGATATCGCGTTGGTCCGGTTCCCGGGCCACCCGCCCCGCCTTGCGAGCCAGGCCTCCCAAAGCGAGACGCTCGCCGACAAATTGACCTGGTGGGGCCCGCTTCACCGGTACAGCGACGCGGAACTGGCAGCCTGGGTACCCGCCGTGCGTGATCTGGCGTCTTCGAGCTCGGAAGTGCACATGATCATGGACAATTGCTGGCGCACCAATGCCGTGGACAACGCCGCCAGCATGCTTGGCTTGTTGGCCAGTTCATAACCGGCGCAGGCCACATGGAGCAGCTGCTGGTGACGGCTCGCGACGGCACCCGCCTCGTTTGCTGGGACTTCGGTGGCCAGGGCAGGCCTCTGCTTATGGTCCACGGCACCGGGCTCCACGGCAGGTGCTGGGCTCCGGTGGCGCGCCCGCTCAGCTCGGCCGGCTTTCGCCCGCTCGCCCTCGACATGAGGGGCCACGGGGCGTCGGGCCGTTCTCCCGACGGGGACTACAACTGGGACCTGTTCGCTCTCGATGTGCTCGAGACGCTGGCCCAGCTGGGCCTGGCTAATGGAACAGGTGGTGCGGGAGGCGGTGCTGGGGCAGGCGGTGCTGGGGCAGGCGGTGCTGGGGCACCAGCGCCAGGGGTCGTCGCGGTAGGCCATTCAGCAGGCGGCTCGGCCGTTCTTCTAGCGGAGGCATCCAGACAGGGCTCCTTTTCCCGGATATGGGCATGGGAACCGATCATGAGCATCCCGGGGAGCGACGACAGGGCGCGACGCGGCACTGAGCTCGCCAGGCGTTCCCGGCAGCGACGTGGTGAATTCGCTTCGATCGATGAAGCCAGGGCGCACTTCCAGGGCCGGCACATGTTCGCCGAGTTCTCACCCGCGGCCCTGGAAGCGTTCTTGGACGGAGGCTTGGTCCCAAACGATGCGGGCGGGTACAAGCTGGCTTGCGGGCCCGAAGACGAGGCGCGGGTATACGAGGGTGCCGCGTCCCACGATGCTTGGGAAGGGCTCGCCCGGGTCCACTGCCCCACGCGGTTGCTGGGCGGGGAGCTCAGCCCCGCGGTGCCACCTGACGAGCTGGCGACGATTGCTGCCCAGCTGCCAGCGCAAGTACCGACCGGGAAAGGGCCGACGACGGCCACGATCCCGATGCTCGGCCACTTCGGGCCGTTCCAGAGCCCTGCCGACATCGCATCCGACATAGCAAATTGGGCTTCGTGACGCATCTACGGACGAAAGCGCGCGCCAGGGCAGCCAAAACCTGTCGGTAGAAAGGGCTAGAGCACGCGGCACCTCGTACACCCTGTGGGGTTGACCGAGCCCTGCGCTTTTAGCCGGTTCCACTTGGTGGTCCCAGCGGCTGGTTAGCCTGGCTCTCGATGTCGTTGCAGCTTCCGGGTTCGCTCACACCTTCGAAGGTCTCGATGTTCAAGGAGTGCGCGCTCGCGTTCCGCCTCTCGGCGATCGACAAGCTCCCTGAGCCCCCGAGCCTGCAGGCCTTCAAGGGAACGCTGGTCCACCGGGCTCTCGAGCTTTTGATGTGGGAGGAGGAGCAAGGTGCACGCACTCTCAGAGTTGCCTTCGACAAGCTCGATCGCTCCCTCGTAGAGCTCCTCGCTGGCCCGGAAGGGATCGCCCTTGACCTCGCCGACGAGCAGGTCGAGGAGCTCGTCGAGGACGCCCGCGGGCTGGTGGCCAACTATTTCGTGCTGGAAGATCCCAACCGCGTCCGGGTCATCGGGACCGAGCTGCGGCTGCAGGTGGACATGAGCGCGCCGGCCGGTGACGGAGGCGACGGCCCGGTGAGCCGCTTGCGCCTGCGGGGCATCATCGACCGTCTCGAGCTCGATGAGCAGGGCGAGCTGATCGTGACCGATTACAAGACCGGTCGGGCGCCCGTCCAGAGCCAGGAGCAGGCAAGATTGGGGGGGGTCCACTTCTACGCCCTGCTGTGCGAGCAGGTGCTCGGTCGCCGCCCCGCCATGGTCCAGCTGTTCCACCTGCGAGAACCTCTCGCGATTTGCAGTACCCCCGACGACCAGTCGATCACCGGGCTGGAGCGCCAGGCGACTGCGATCTGGGCCGCCGTCAAGCGGGCGTGCCTGCTCGACGACTTCAGGCCGAAGCCGGGACCTCTGTGCGATTGGTGCGGCTACCACGCCTACTGCCCGGCTTGGGGCGGCGACCCGGCGCTTGCCCGGCTGGCACCAGCCGGTGGGGAAGCCGAGATAGCTCCGGTAGCTCCACCCCAGCTCTTGCACCTCCCCGTCGCCGCCACCCGGTGACACTGGCGCGCAGGATCGCTGGAGCGCTGGGCGACCTCCCGAACTCGAAAGCCGTCGCCCATTTTGACCAGGCTGTCGATAGCTACTTCGAAGGGCACCTGAGGGGGAAGCCGGCGCTCGACCGGGTCATGTACACGGCCAGCGCGGTGGGCGACCACAGCATGATCTGGCTGGCTTTGGTGGCTCTGCAAGGACCTGCCTCAGGGAAGGGCTGGCGCCCCCTCGTGCGGGCAGGGGCATTGCTGGGCGCGGAATCAGCGCTGGTCAACGGCGTCGTCAAGCTGGCCTTTCGCCGCCAACGACCGGATGTGAGCGAGCCGCACCCGCTGCCGCTGCGCACACCCCTGACGAGCAGCTTCCCTAGCGGGCATGCCAGCGCCGCCTTCTTCGCCGCAGCTCTGCTGCGAAGCGGCAGTTCGTGGCCCGTCTACTACACCCTTGCGACCATCGTCGCCTCCAGCCGGGCCCACGTGCGGATGCACCACGCCTCCGACGTCGTCGCCGGCGCAGCGCTGGGTGCGGCGCTCGGGGAACTTGCCCGGGCCGCCTTCCCGCTGCTGCCGCCGCGGAGCTGACCACCTCGAGGCGCCCACGAACAGGGCCCTGCGCATTCCGGTTGTAATCGCTAACCTTCTCGGTCAAGCTAGACAGGCAAACTATGAGCACAGAGACGAGCCAGGCGAGAGAAAACCTCGCCAATCAACCTCCGCAGGGCGGCTACAGCCACCGCCAGATACTGGTGATCATGTCCGGCCTGATGCTGGGCATGTTCCTTGCCGCGCTCGACCAGACGATCGTGACCACAGCGCTGACCCGGATCAGCGAAGACTTCCACCATCTCAACCTTTACAGCTGGGTGGTCACCTCGTACCTGCTCACTTCCACGGTGACGACCCCCCTCTACGGGAAGATCTCTGACCAGTTCGGGCGAAAGAAGATATTCCAGTTCGCCATCGTGCTTTTCCTCATCGGCAGCGCCCTTTCCGGCCTCTCAGGCAGCATGCTCCAGCTGATCATCTTCAGAGGAGTGCAAGGACTGGGGGCCGGGGGGTTGTTCTCGCTTGCACTATCAATAGTCGGCGACGTAATACCTCCGCGAGACCGGGGCCGTTACCAGGGCTACTTCGGTGCCGTGTTCGGGGTTTCGAGCATCGTCGGCCCGCTGACCGGCGGTTTCCTGGTAGACGAGGCGTCCTGGCGCTGGGTTTTCTATGTGAACCTTCCGATAGGCGTGATTGCCCTCGTGGTCATAAACCGCGTCCTTCGTTCTGACGATCGCCGGCGGTCGGCCCGCATAGACGTCGGCGGTGCACTTCTTTCGGTTGGCGGTGTGGCGTTGATACTTGTCGCTGTGCAAAGTGCGGGGCAAGCAGCCAAGTTGACCACGACCGCCGAAGTGCTAGGCCCGATAGGGCTCGCACTCGTCGTTGCTTTTGTGTGGTGGGAGAGCCGGGCATCCGAACCCATCGTCCCGCTGCGGCTGTTCCGCAACAACGTCTTTTCTGTTTCCTCGGTGCTGTCGTTGATCACAGGTGGCGTCATGTTCGGGGCGATCATCTTCCTGCCCCAGTACCTTCAGATCGTCCGCCATATAAGCCCGACGATGTCAGGCCTCCGGCTCATCTCGTTGCTGGCCGGGCTCCTTTTCACCTCGATTACTTCTGGCAGGCTCGTGTCCAAATGGGGCCGCTACAAAGCGTTCGTGGTCACCGGCACCGGCCTGATGTCGGTGGGCATGTACCTGATGTCACTGATCCAGGTCACGACGAACTCGCTCGTCCTGTACTCGATGATGTTCATAGTGGGCGCCGGGCTCGGGCTTTTCATGCAGACACTTGTGCTTGCGACCCAGAACTCGATATCCATGCAGGACATGGGAGTGGGCACCTCGGCGATCACGTTCTTCCGGACTCTGGGCGGCGCGATCGGGGCAGCGGTGCTCGGCGCTGTGCTGATAGACCAAGAAAAGGTGCACCTTGCGGCTGATGTAACCAAGTACGGCAAGTTGCTCGGGCCAGCCTACAGTTTCACCTCCGGAATGGACCATGCCTTCTTGTTGTCAGTACCCGTCGCGGTAGCGGCTTTCTTGTTGTCGTTCCTGTTGAAGGAGCTCAGGCTGCGCACATCGGTGGGCAACCAGGCCCCCGTCGAGGGCTAGCCGCGATAGCGGCCAGCTCCGGGAGGCGCTCACTTGCGGCCCAACGTCGTAGTTGACGGCCCGGTGCTCCAAATCGAACACGACGAGCCTCCTCTAAAAGTTCCGCTAGCTCAGGACCGCCAGCGCCGAACGAGGAACCGCACCTCGTGGTGTGAAATGCTTGCCGTTTTCACCATCTCGCTGCTGCTTAGCATCGCCTTGTTCCACAAAGTGTGGTCATGGCCCTTCAGCACGCTGATAGGCGGCGCAGGCGATTCCGACGAGTACACGTGGTTCCTTGCGTGGGTGCCGTTCGCGATCGGCCATGGCCTGGACCCGCTAGTAAGCAATTACGTCAACTACCCGGGCGGTGTCAACCTGATGTGGAACACATCGGTCCTCCTTCCGAGCTTTTTGATGGCCCCTGTCACTGCGATATTCGGTGCCGCGTTCTCCTACAACGCGCTTGTCACCCTCGCACCGGTGCTCAACGCTACCGTCGGCTACGTGGCGTTCCGCCGCTGGACCGGCCGGCTGCCGGCGCTCTGCGGGGCCTTAGTGTTCGGGTTTTCGCCGTACATTGTCTCCCAGTCTGTCGGCCATCTGGCCCAGACATTGCTGGTGAGCGCACCGTTGATGCTCATCGTGCTCGACCGCCTTGTCGTGGTCCAGTCGAAAAAGCCGTGGGTCGACGGGCTTCTCCTCGGGCTGCTTGCCTGGGCCCAGCTCCTCACGGGAGAGGAAGTCCTCGCTATGGAGGCGGCTACGGGGGGCATTGCGATGCTGGCGCTGTACGCGATCGGCCGCCGGGACGCAAGGTCCCATTTCGATTACGCGCTCAGGGGTGGCCTAACGGCTGCCGGCGTGTTCGCAGCACTGTCGGCCCCGTTCCTTGCGGTCCAGTACTTCGGTCCGTACAAGGTGCAAGACGTCCACCCGCGCAACGTGTACGTGAGCGACCTATTGAACTTTTTTGTCCCGACCCACATCACCCAGTTCGCCCCGGCGGCGGCGCTCCGGGTGAGCTCCCATTTCACGGGGAACGGCTCCGAGCAGGGTGCCTACATCGGTATCCCCCTTGTGGCGTTCATCATCCTGACCCTCGTCTTGGCTCGGCACCGCGCCGTTACCTGGGTGGCGCTGGCGCTGTCGGCTTCCGCGGCCGTACTTTCGATCGGCCCGACGTTGCACGTTGCCGGGCACGTCAGCCATGTCTACCTCCCGGAGTATGTGCTCAAGAAAGTGCCGATCTTCCATAACCTTCTCCCCGACCGGTTCGCCTCTATGATGACCCTCGGCGTCGGCCTGCTGGTCGCGCTGGGGCTTGACGAACTGAAGCGCCTCCGCGAGCCGGCCATGGTCTCGAGTTGGGCCCTCGCTGGGGTGGGCCTGGTGGCGATCACCCCGACGTTCCACTTCGCCGCTTCGGCCAGCCCGCCTCTGGGAGCGTTCAATACCGGGTTTTCTTGCCCGAAGGCCGCTCCCGCCGGCTCGCCAGCCGGTCCCCCGGTTGTCCTGTTGCTGCCCGCAGTGAACGAACTGAACCTGCGGTGGCAGGCGGAATCCGGCTTCTGCTTCGTTATGCCTACCTCCACGGGCATGACTGGGACGAACCGCCGTAGCCACCAGATCCACGGGGCCCTGTTCAAAGCAGGCAGCCCGTCCATGCCGAGCCCGCCCCGTACGCCCGCCGCCCGCCAGGAAGCGGCCCAAGAAATCCAGGCGCTCGGCATCGACGAAATAGTGGTAAGCCCGCAGTCTCCCGCCCAACCGCTCAGGACCCTGATGAACGAGGCTCAGCTTGTCGGGTGGGTCGAGTGGCTCCTTGGGCAGGCCCCTCGGCAAAGCCGTGACCTCGCCGTCAGCTACGTGTGGGCCGACCTTCCCCCCGCCAGAGCCATCGCCTCCGGCAAGGTCGCCACGGTTCCCGGCGAAGCTGTGCCGCCGGGATAGAAGCCGTGCCGGAGGAATAACGGTCACACCTCCCGGGCATGATAGGAGCATGGAGATAGAGCGCATGACGCCAGCAGAACCTGACGAAGGTTGGCAGCAGCCGCAACTCCTCACGGCCCCTCTCCCCCGGGCTACCTCGAGCCCGCGGGGCACGGTGGGCCCACGGGGAGCTGAGACAAAATCGAGCCCCCGCCTGCGCCAGGTGGGCCTCGTCGGAATAGCCCAGGCACGCGAGGCGCTCGCTGAAGCTTCCCGCCGTGCCGAGCTTCGCGGAGACCACAAGGCTGCTTAGGCACCGCCGAAGGGATTACTGAAGCGGCCCTGACGGTGCTGGCTAGCGCTGGCACAACAACGCGAGCTAGTACGGTTCGGTGAGTGACATCGCTTGCCGAAGCACTTGGTCATGAGCCGAATGCCAAGCTGCTCATAGTCACCTCAGACGACCTCGGTGTCAGCTACGCGACGAACACGGCCGTCTACGGTTCTCTGCGCGCCGGTATCGCGACATCGGCCGGTCTCATGGTGCCGGGGCCCTGGGCAAGGGAGGCAGCAGCCAACTACAGGGGGGAGGACGTCGGGGTCCACCTCACATTGAACGCCGAGTTCGACCTGTACCGCTGGGGCCCTGTCACCCGCGCTCCCTCTTTGCTCGACGGCGACGGCGGGTTCCCCCGGACCCTGGTAGATCTCTGGGAACACGCCGACATGGACGAGGTCCGCAAGGAGTGCCGAGCGCAGATCGAGCGTGCCATCTACTGGGGCTTCGACGTGAGCCATCTCTCTGCGCACTTGGGCGCTGTCGAACTTCGGCCCGAGTTCTTCGACGTCGTTTTGGCCCTGGCGGTCGATTTCCGGCTGCCTTTACGCCTCCCCGGTGCTGACCAGCAGCACAACACGGGGTTCCCGTTCCGCCAGCTCGCGGCCGAAGAAGGCATCCTGTCGCCCGACCGCCTGGTGAGGGTTTCCCGGGGCCACAGCGCCAAGGCCGCCCTCGACCAGCTCCTCTCAGACATGCCCGCGGGGGTTACAGAAGTCGTCCTCAGGCCCGCCAGCGACAGCCCGGAGCTGCGCGCAATAATGCCCGACTGGCCGGCGCGCGTGAAAGACGGCGAGGTTGCGACGGCCACCGTTTATCGGTCATTGGCATTGCGGACCGGGCTCACCTTTACGTCCTATCGAGCGCTTCGGGAGCTGCAGCGGGTGTCTTAGGACAGCCGGCGGGCCACCCACGCGTCGGGGTCGGCTACCAGGTGGGCTATCTCTGGGGCTAGCTCTCCCTTTACGAGCTGGTCGATCGTGATGTGCTCGAGCACGGCGCGCAAGCTTGCACGCACAGCGATCCAAGCATCCTGGAGGTGCTGGGCGGCGCCCTGGTAGGTCAGCGTCTCCGGCCGCAGCCCCTTCACCTGCGCGAGCGGCCCTTCGAGCGCCCGGATGACATCGGCGAGGGTGATCTCAGACCCCGGACGAGCCAGGTTGTAGCCGGCTTCACGGCCACGGTGGCTCACGACGATACCGGCGCGCCGCAGGTCGTTCAGGATCACCCCAAGGAACTTGCCCGGGAGGCCCTGGTCTTTGGCGAGCGCCTCGGCTGTCATCGGCTCTGAGGTGGCCGCCAGAACGAGGAGCGCACGTACCCCGTAGTCAACTTTCGCGGAGATCTGCACAACCGCAGTGTAGAGGTCGCCAACACCCGCGGAGGGTTGCTAGCCGACTCGGCCCGTAACGTACGCGAGGGTACGGGGGTCGCTCGGGGAATGCAGGACTTGGTCCGCCGGGCCAGCCTCCACCAGCTCCCCGACGCGGTCCTCCCCCATGAGCAGCACCGCTACGTTGTCCGAGACGCGGGCCGCCTGGAACATGTTGTGGGTGACAAGGACGACCGTTACCTGACCGGCGAGGCCAGTGATCAGGCGTTCGACCTTTGCGGTTGCTATGGGGTCAAGCGCCGAGCAGGGCTCGTCCATCAACAAAACCTCTGGCCGCACGGCCAGCGCCCGCGCTATGCAAAGCCGCTGCTGCTGCCCCCCGGAGAGCGACAATGCAGACGCTTCGAGACGGTCCTTCACGAGGTCCCAGAGAGCTGCCTGGTGAAGGGCCACTTCTGCTGCCTCACGCAAGAACGAGCGCTTCCTGATCCCGGCAAAGCGAAGGCCGGACACGACATTGTCGAAGATGTTCATAGTCGGGAATGGGTTAGGCCGCTGGAACACCATCCCCACCCGGCTACGCACGAGCTCCGCTGGCGTACCAGGGGCATAAATGTCCAGGTCGCCGAGCTCTATCCGGCCCTCCACACGACCGCCAAGATGATCGTGGAGACGGTTGACGGCCCTGAGCAGAGTCGTCTTCCCGCACCCGGACGGACCGACCAGGGTGGTCACCTGCAGCGCGTTTATGTCGAGGTTGACCCCACGCACGGCGACATGGTTGCCGAAGCTGACAGAGACGTCTTCGAAACGGAGCGCCGGCCTCTCCGCGGTGCTCGTTGTGCCGGATAGACCTCTGGGGCCCGAGCCCGGGAGGTTCGTAGGAACAGTCGAAGGAACAGGGGTCATCTCGCCCTCCTTGTAAGCGACCAGGCTATGAGACGGGCAAACGCGGACAGGGCGAGGACCGCCCCGAGCAAGACGAGGGCGGTGGCCCAAGCCACCTGCTGCAGGGAGGTTTCCGGCTGTTGCGCATCCGTGAAGATAAGCAGTGTCATGGCGAAGTTCGCCGATGCCAACGTGAACAACAATGGCGCCGTTTCGCCAATGGCCCTCGCCAGCGCCAAGAGGTTGCCCGCCACCAGGCCAGGCAGCGAGCCCCGGAGCACCACCGAGCGCACGACGCGCCAGCGCGCCGCGCCCAGGGCTGCGCCCGCCTCCTGCAGGTCGACCGAGACGGTCCGGATGGCCTCTTCGTCGGCGCGCACCATGATCGGCAGCATCAGTACAGCCAGGGCGATGCTGGCTGCGAGCGTGGAAGCTCCGTGCATGGGCCGGACCACTAGCTCGTAGGCGACGATCCCGATCACTATCGACGGTACCCCGCTCAGCACATCAGCACCGAAGCGGAGCAACGCCGGGATCCGCCCAGGCCGCTCGAACAGGAAAAGAGCCGTCAATAAGCCGGGAGGCGCAGCCATGGCCAAGGCCAGGCCGACGACCCGAGCGCTGCCAGCGATAGCGGTCGAGATGCCGCCCCCCGGCACGAACGCGGGAGCTACCGGGTGGACCAGGAACCCGAAGGACAGGGCAGGGGCGCCACGAACGACCGTATAGGCGACCAGCGCTACCAGGGGGGCGGCGGCGGCCAAAAGGCAGACAAGGCAGACCATCTGCGCAGACAACCCGAGAAGCCGGCGGTGTGCCAGTGTGTGGTGGGGCCCGGCGAACGGTTCGGGCGGCGTATCGAGGCCAGAGCCGCTCGCGTCCCCGTCAGGGGCCGCCCCAGTGCCAGCTAGCCCTGGGCCGAGGGACGCGCCCCGCAGGACGATCGTCACGGCTGCAGCGTCGCCTGGCTGAGGGGCTGGGGCCGGCGGCGGGGCCGGCGCGGGGTAGCTTCCGGGGCCCGACGCCCTACCGGCTCTGCGCAGGGCGTGGCCCCCTACGTTGACGACCACGGTCAGGACGAAAAGCACCGCACCGAGGGCAATAACCGAGCTCGCTCCGAGCCCTGGCTCTGCTTCCGCGAACTGGTTCACAATTGCGGAGCCAAGTGTGGCGCCGGGCCCGACCAGCGAATGCGGCCAAGACGGTTCGTTGCCGATCACCAGCGCGACAGCGATCGCCTCGCCCAAGGCCCGGCCGATAGCGAGCGTCACGGCTGCAGCGATACCGGGGCGAGCCGCCGGCCACACCACTTTGCGGACGACCTGCCAGCGCGTGGCACCAAGTGCCATGGCGGCTTCCCGGTCGGCCACCGGGACGGCGCGAAGGGCAGTGCGCGAAAGCGACACCAGCGTCGGCAGCGTCATGATCGAAAGGACCACCGCCGCGAGCAAAATGCTGGGGCCGTAGTCGGGCCCGCCAAAAACGGCCCCCCCGAGCACCGGCACCGAGTGCAGTAAGGGTTCGACGTGGGCCCTGAACAACGGGGACAGGACCAGCAGCGCCCACAGGCCGACCACGATGCTCGGGACCGCGGCCAACAGTTCGACGAGGGTGGTTGCGATTGCCGCCACCTTGGACGGGACGAGCTCGGCCAACGCGATCGCTGCTCCGAGGCCGACTGGTGCAGCCATCACGATGGCAACGGCGGTGGTCACCACGGTGCCGACTACCAGGAGGCCCGCCCCGGAACCAGTTATGTTCGGCGAGTACGTACCCGACCACACGAAGCCGGGCCCGAAGTGGGCAAATGCCTTCGCCGAGCCGGTGGCGATACTGACTGCGATGGCGATTACGACGCCTGCGAAAACTCCCGCCCCCAGCCAACGGGCCGGGCCGTAGCCGCGCCCGCCGCGCCAGGCCTGCTTGCGGGCGAGGATGGCGCGAACGTCGGGCGCGTCGTAACTAACCGCGGGCGGTGGGCCGACAGGTGCAAGACCCGAGCTCTCTCCAGGTAAGTGGAGTGGTAGCTCCGGCTCCTGACGGCCCAAACCAGCGATCTCCAGAGTTGCCTGCCTCCCCGTGGTGGCGGAGGTGCCTGGCATTTCTTCCACCGCTTATCCCTAACTTGGCAGCGGTTTACCAGTCGACGTTTCCAGCTGCTTCAGCGTCGCCTGGGAAATAGAAACGACATTAGCGGGCATAGGAGCGTAGCCGAGGCTGGCAGCGGTGGTCTGGCCCGTCGTAACGACATAGTTGAAGAGCGCTTGCAAGGCCTCACCTACGGCCGTGTTCGACTGCTTCTGGTACAGGAGTGTCCAGCTAAAATTGGCAATTGGGTACGTAGCTGCACCCGGTTCGTTGATGATCGAGAAATTGCTCGGGCTCAAGTTCTGCGCATAACTCCCAGCAGAGCCAATTCCGGCTGCGGAGGGCGCGACGTACGCTCCCGAACTGTTCAGTACTGCTGCATTGGTGAAACCCGCCTTGAGGGCGTAGCCGTACTCCACGTAGCCGATGGAACCCACCGTCTGGGCGATGTACGTAGCGACGCCGCTGTTCAGCTGCTCGCCCAAGCCGTACCCGGTGATAGGCCAGGTCTTGGAAGGGTTCTTCGTACCGATGATCTGCACCCAGGATGGAGCAGTCTGAATGAGGAAGTCGTCGACATCCCAGGTCGGCCCGGCGCTGTCGGCCCGGTGGACCACCACGATCGGCATGTTAGGCAGGTTGTTGAGCCCGCTTTCGGCTGCGATTATCGGGCTGTCCCAGTTTTCGATCGTCCCGTCAAAGATCGAGGCGAGAGTGGGCCCGTCGAGCTTCAGCCCCGTCGGCACGCCTGGGATGTTGTAACTGATGGCAATACCGCCGAGGTCCACAGGTACTTGGAGGACCGGCCCTTTTGCCAAGGCCAGGTCCTTGGGCTGCATCGGGATTTCCGAGTCGCCGAAATTGACGGTGCCCTGCTGTATGTCGCTGATACCAACGCTGCTACCTGCCGGGTCGTAATTGACCGTGACCTTGGAGTGAGCCTGGTGGTACTCGTAGAAAACCGGCGAGAAGAAGGGTTCGATCGAGCTGGCCCCAGCGCCGTTCAGGGTGACGGACGGGACGGGCTTGGGCTTCGGCTTGGGCTTCTTATGGGCAGCCGCCAGCTTTGGTGCCTGCGCGCCGGCGACTGTGCCGCATGCAAATGTGCCGCCTGCCATCGGTACAAGCAACGCCAACGCCACAGCGGTAGCACGTTTCAACATTGAGTTCCCTCCTGGTCAAGCCCCGCGGGCCTACTGGGCATAGTATTCTATAGGATCTGTAGATTCTATGCAAACCCTTATCCCTATTACAAGACGTGCGGGACAGATGAGCTCCCAGGCTGGTCGCAGCTGTTAAGGGGTCGCCGCTGTGCCGCGGCGTGGAGGCTCCAGAGCAAATCTGGAGTCAGCGCACAGTGAAACTGTCTAGGCCTTCTGGCTCCTCGGCGCGGACCTCTAGGGCGGTCACCCGTGCCGCTGGCGGGCCGTGGCGGCACCACTCGACGAGGTTGTCCAACGCTTCGGGGTTGCCTTCGGCGACTATCTCGACGCGACCGTCGGGAAGGTTGCGCGCCCAGCCGGAGATGCCGAGCGCCCGAGCCTGTTCTGCGCAGCTACCGCGGTACCAAACTCCCTGCACTCTGCCTCTGACCCACAGGTGCCGGCGGACCATCTCCCAAAAGTTAGCGGCGCTTTGGGCCCGGACGGCCAGGAAAGGACGCCGATTGCTCGGTGGGGCGACGGCGCCAAAGCCTTAGCCCGCGTCCGCGGCACGCCGTTGGCGCTCTCGTCTAACTGGGCGTGGTTGAGGCACCTCGGCGTTGGGCTGGCCATCTCGGTGGGTGGCCAGCCCAAACGTGCATCCGCCAGCTCCCAGGAACGCTGGGCCACGCCGAGAAACGGTTACCTAAAGATATGAGAAGGTATGGCATATCATAAAAGTGTGCTGCGTCTTGCGGGCCGAGGCCGTGACCGACAATGAGCTGGGCTCCCGAGATCAGCCTCCGCCAGCTGCAGGCCAACCTGGCGGTCAACGGCCCCGAGCTCTACGTCGGCACCGACGGCCGCCGGCTCATCTGGGCCGGAGCCCAACAGGCGATGCTCGTGCTCGGGCCGCCCCGCTCCGGCAAGACCTCCACGCTTGTCGTGCCAAACGTGCTGGCCGCTCCGGGGCCGGTGCTCGTCACCTCGACCAAGCCCGACGTGCTGCAGGCGACGCTGGCCAGCCGCTCGCAGCTCGGGCGTTGTTGGCTACTGGACCCGACCGGGACGGTACCGCTACCGACGGGGGCCGACCTGGTCAGGTGGTCACCGGTGCAGGCCTCTGTTTCCTGGGAGGAGGCTCTCGTCACGGCGAGGGTCATGACGGGCGCAGCCCGCCCGTACGGCTCGTACGGTGAGAGCGCGCATTGGACCGAGCGAGCCGAAGCGCTGCTGGCGCCCATGCTGCACGCATCGGCGATAGCCGGCGGCGGCATCCGCCAGGTCCTCAGCTGGGCGCTCCGCCATGACCTCCACACGCCGATGGCCGTGCTCGCCCGGGCCGGGAACACCGACGGCGGGGCGGAGATCGCCGTCGACGTGCTGGCCGGCATTCTTGCCACCGAAGAGCGAGAACGGAGCGGCATTTTTTCGACTACAGCCGGCGCGCTGGCGGCTTACCGCAGTTCGCGGGCGCTCGAACTGGCCGAGCGGCCCAATTTCGACCCCTCCCGGTTCACTTGCGGCGCCGACACCATATACGTGTGTGCACCAGCCCGCTACCAGGCGCTAATGGCGCCCGTCGTCGTCGCCTTCTTGGAACAGGTGCGTGCCGCAACGTATCGTTCCGCCTCCGAGGGCACCCTGCGGTTGCCGGTGACCCTGGTCCTCGACGAGGTGGCGAACGTCGCCCCGCTGCCTGACCTGCCAGCCATGGTCAGTGAGGGAGGCGGGCAAGGGCTGCTCACACTCGCCTGCCTGCAGGACCTCTCCCAAGCGAAAGCCCGTTGGGGGCCGGCATCCGACGGTTTCTTCTCCCTGTTCGGCACCAAGGTGCTCCTCCCGGGTATCGGCGACATGAGGACCCTGGAGGCGGTGTCCCGTCTCGCCGGCCAGGCTGACGTGGTCGTCCGCTCGGTGAACACCTCGGCGTGGTGGACCGGCCACCCTTCCGCCAGCACGACGCGTTCGCCTCGCCTCCAGGCCAGGCTCCCCGTCGACGAGGCTCACAGCCTCCCGGCCGGTACTGCCCTCGTGATCGCCGGGGCTCGGCCTCCCCAGCCGGCCTATTTGACCCGCTGGTGGGACTACCCGCCCTTCTGCGATGCAAGGCTCGCCCGGCTCCCTGCCAACCTGGCCCCGGCCGCCGCCGCCGCCGTCAAAACGGTCATCGCGGCTCTCCCGTCGGGCGTGCCGCTGCCGCCGCCAGCCCCACCGAGCAGCCCGAGCTCGGAGGGCGACCTCACAGTGAAGTGGCGAGGGGTGCCGGGCCAGCGGCGACTTCACCCTCCGCCGCCCCGGTTATGACCACGCCGCCACCGACACCCGTTCGCAACTGCGCTCGACTACCGGGGCGCAGGCGTTCTCCGGCAGGGAATATCGAGCACGATGTTCATTCGAGCTACGCGATACGTAAATGCACCTGGCTATTGTCATGTTGCCAGTCGTCCGGTGGCCGTGACGGGCGCGGATTGTCCGAGATCGGGAACGGTCAGGGTCGGTGAGAG
>Ga0209415_10005863_pt1 | contig 21957 bp, 18 predicted proteins | sample PeaSoiSIISIP2007_FD_187696 | JGI IMG/M metagenome (GOLD analysis project Ga0209415, IMG submission 187696) | Peat soil microbial communities from Weissenstadt, Germany - SII-SIP-2007 (SPAdes) (version 2) | ecosystem: Environmental > Terrestrial > Soil > Wetlands > Peat | place: Germany... | reverse complement strand
CAAGCTCCTGCATCTTGGCTTGACCGTTCACGGTCTTAACGTCGATCATTGTGTCGGAGTATTTGGAGGCATTGGTCTCCACCTTGGCGGCGACCGCAATCACATTCTTGCCCTGTTTGAAGGTGACCTTGTCACCATCCACCTTGACATCGTACTCACCAGGCTTCAGTTCCGTCGTCCCAACCCACGTCGAATCAGCGATCTTGATGTGGTAAGTGGAGGCCGCAGCGGCGATTCCCAGCGAAAAAACACAAGCTCCCAGTATCAGTTTGTTCATCTTCATGTAGCTTTAGCTCCTTAGATTTTTAATGCGTGTGGTACAGCTCTACGAGGAGTGTGGTTTTGCCTCTTGCATACAGGCCACACTAGTAACTACGTTGGCACTGGGCCAAAGGTTACTCCCTAAGCAATGAAACTTAGCAAAGGGTTAGTAATGTTTGACTTAGCCGTTCTTGGGTATTGGATGCCAGCGGGCCGCCATCGGTCGCAACATAAAACACATCAATTGCCTTACGGCCTTCGGTGTCAATCAGGACGACGTCAATATTACAACCCGCGGTCGAAATTGCGGCGGACAAATCGTAGAGTAAGCCCGGGCGGTCCTCGGCGATGATCTCGATCAACGTCGCCGTCTCGCAGGCCTCAGCATCGAAGTGCACGCGCGGTTCAACGGTTCGCTTCTTCAGACTATGGTGGGCGGCGCGGCCGCGCAGTAACTGCTCGGTATCGAGGCGGCCGAGCGCTACGTCCTCGAGCGTTTGCCGCAGGCGGTCGTTTTCCGTGGGATTCAATTCCAGGGTGTGCTTGGGATCGGAGAATACAAAGGTATCCAGGATCAGGCCCTGGTTGTTGGAGAAGGCCTCGGCCTTGAGGATGTCCATGCCGAAGCTGGATATAGCGCCTGCCAGGGACGCAAAGAGCGCCGGCCGGTCGCTCGCGACGATGGTGGCGCGATGCACGCCGCCCGGTGCGTCGATCCGCACAGCCACGCCGCTGGACTTGCTCAGCTCGTAGAGTTCGGCGTGAGCGCGAACGTCCTCGGGAGTGTGGGTACGAAGGTAGCGCGACGGAAAACCACGGATGAAGCCGGCCGGTTCCGCCAAGTTCTCGGGCAGGTCCGCGATGCGTTCGGTTTCGAGTTCCTTGATCAACTGCTGGTGCGTGACGCGATAGGTCTGCCAAAGCTGCTCGATCCGCCAGGGAGTCATCGCGGCGGGATTCACGGCGGAGATATCGGCGTAGGTCAGGAGCGTCAGGAGCGTGAGCCGTTCCAGCGTACCGATTCTTTCGGCGAGCAAGCGGGCGGTGGCTGGATCGTGGATGTCACGGGAGCTTATGACAGAGGAAAGATCCAGGTGGTGCGCGATCAGAAATTCGACGGCGCTCTGATCCTCCGGACGCATTTGAATGCGCCCCATCGCAGCGCGCGCCAGATCGACGGACAAGCGCGCGTGATCGCCGCTGTGGGCGCCCTTGCCGGCGTCATGAAACAGCAGCGCGAATCGGAGCAAAGCCAGATCCTGGACCTCGGAGAGAATTTCGGCCAGACGGAGGTGGGCGGGATCCTCGCTGGCGGCGAGTTCGTCGAGCTTTTCGATGGTGACGAGGGTGTGCTCGTCAACCGTGTAGCGATGATAATAGTCCGGAACAACCAGGCAGACAATGGTTCGCCATTCGGGGAACATGGCCTGGATGAGCCCCGTATCGTGCATGACGCGGAGCGCGGCAGCGGCGTGTGGAAGCGAGAGGATGTTATGCAGGGCAGGCCACAACGGCTGTGTGCGCGCGGCATGCGCTGCGAAGGTTTCGCTGGCTTGTTCCACGCGGCGCTCGGTTTCCGCCGCCACCGGGACGCCGTGACGCGCGATGAACTCCAGCAGGCGGAGGACGATGGCCGGATCGCCGGTCAGTTGCGCGGGTGAGCGGAGGTAGATGCGATTGCTCGAGACCGTGAACTCGGAGTTCGAGAGGCGCGAACGCCAATCGCGAAACTGCGCCGACAAGGACCCTTCGCTTCTCTCGTTTAAATCGAGCGCGCGGCGGGCTTCACTGTAGACCACACGCGCGTTACGGAAATACTCGCGCATCAGGGCGGCAGGCTCGCGGAATGGCAGGGCAGGTTGCGAAGTGAGCGAATCCTGCGCTTCGAAGCTCAAGAGGTTTTGATCGCGGCGCGCTTCATAATGCAGGAAGCAACGCAGGGAATGCACGAACGCGGCGGGGGTGGCCAGGCGAGCCGTCACATCCTCCGCCGGCTGGCGCAGCTTGCCGAACCAATGCACCAGATGCAGATCGCGCAGGCCTCCGGGGGTCTCTTTGACGTTGGGCTCCAGATGATAAAGCGTGTTCTGAAATTTTTCGTGCCGCGCGCGCGCGAGGTGGCACAAATGGCGCGTCAGGGCCCGGCTCTGGCGTGCGAAGAACCCGAGCAGCTTGTTGTCGAGCTTGGCGTAAAGATCGGGCGGCCCAGCTACGATGCGGCGGTCCAACAGACTGATGCTCAGCTCGATGTTGCCCTCGTGGATTTCGGCGCATTCCGCGATGGTGCGCACCGAGTGGCTCAAACGCAGACCGGCGTCCCAGAGCAGACGGACGAATTCCGAAAGCGCGTTCTTTACGCCGGCGGCCTGGGACTCGCGCTCGATCAAGATGATCACGTCCACGTCAGAGAACGGAAAGAGCTCACGGCGTCCGAAGCCACCCACCGCGAGCATCCCAATATTAGGATCGGGAAGACTAGCCAGCGAGGCTTGAAAGGCGTCGATCGCCATTTGCTCGATGAGCGCGGACAGCGCTGATAGAACGGGAGCTGCGTCGCCTGAGGCGAAGAATCGCTCCTGGATGCCGAGCCAATCGGACTGGGTATGCAATTTCAGCATGAGTTTGGGAATTTTCTATGATTGTAGCGTTGTGCCTCTTTCATCACGATTCGTAGTGTTCTTGAGCGCGGCGTTATTGTTGGCGATTACGCCGGGCCCGGGGATCTTTTATGTGCTGGCGCAGAGCTTGCGCGGAGGACGCCGGGAGGGTGTGTTATCGGCGGCCGGGACGTTTTTGGGCGGCTTGGTGCATGTGGCCGCGGCGGCATTCGGGTTGTCCGCGATTCTGGCCGCCTCGGCCATCGCGTTTGAGACCGTGCGGTATGCGGGCGCCGCATACTTGATCTACTTGGGATACCGGATGATCCGCAGCCGTCGTGCCGAGATGGACGATGGCAATCCGGAAACTAGCATCAGTGGCAACACCTTCGCGCAGGGCGTGATGACGGAAGTGCTGAACCCCAAGACGGCGCTGTTTTTTCTTTCGTTCATCCCGCAGTTTGTGTCCGTGCAGCAAGGCCGCGTAGCTGTGCAATTTCTCCTACTGGGCGCGATTTCGGTGACGCTGAATACCTGTGCCGACTTGCTCGTCGCGTCTTTCGCGGGACCCTTGGGATCAAGAATGAAGCGCAGCGCAAAGTTTCGCAGCGGGCAGCGCGCCGCATCGGGCGTCGCAATGATCGGGCTAGGTGTTTATGTCGCGGCGGAAACTCGGAGCTAGTAGTAGGCCAGCGATTCCACGCCGGCGCCGGCCGTGAAACTGGATACGACCTTGTTCTGCGATAGATCAATCACTGAAACGGTGCCGTCACCATGATTGGCCACCAGCACAGTCTTGCCGTCGGGAGCGAAGGCGAATCCCATGGGGTCCTTGCCGACCGAAAGCACTTGCTGCTTACCGTGCGGGTCCGCGATGTCAATCACGTTGACCAGCCGCTCCGTTAAGTTGCAAACCAGGAGTTTGGAACCATCGAGCGAGAAGCGCGGTTTGAACGAGGCCTTCGCGTTGCCTTCGAGCGGGAGCGTGACCTCGACCGTATCGGTGGCTGGGTCGATAACCAGCAGTTTAGGTTCGGAATGGTCGGCCGCGACCACCCATTTGCCGTCCGGCGAAGCGGCGATGCCCTCCGTTCCGTTCGGAGCGGGAATGCGCGCGATGATGTTGCGCTTCTTCAGATCGAAAACGGTGATGAAGAGGCGGTCGTTCTTGTTGACGACGTAAGCCTTGCTCGCGTCGGGCAGAACGGCGACCCAATGGCCGGTTCCCTCGGTATCGAGCGCGGCTTCGATTTTGCGTTTTTTCGGATCGATGACGAGCAGCTTACGGCTCAAATCGCACGTGACGTAGATCTGGCCCGCGTCGTCAATCTGAATACCGTGCGGCGCCTGATAGGGCGCAACGTCGATGGTTCCAGCGACCTTCCGCGCGGCGAGGTCGATGATCGCGATGGTGTGGCCGGGGTTCGGATTCCTGCCGTAGACGCCGTCGCCATATACGGGGACGTAGGCGAACTTGTGGTCCGGGGATATGGCGAGATCATGAGGCGCGACACCGACATCGAGCGCGGTGTTCGGTATCTCCTGGAAGGTGGAAGGATCGAAGAAGCGGACATGCCTGCCGATCTTGTCGATCACGATCAATCCGTGGGAGCCCGTGGGATTGTTGGGATCGACGCGGCCGGCGGCGAATAGGACTACGGCTGCGGCCAGTCCGGCGAGGCCGAGGAATGCGCGCTTTTTCGTTGCCATGATCGAAGATTATATACCCGCCGGGCGGCCGGCGAGAGCACGCGGTTCCACCACATCAGCAGGCCCGTCACAAACAGAAACGCGGGCGCCAGTCCAATGATCACCCACGCGGCCTTACTGAGCCATCCACCGAAGTTGCCGAAATGCAGGTAGCTGAACCAGCGGATGATTTGGTCGCCGGTGCTGAGCTTGGGACGAACGAAGCGTGGCCGTGTTGTGGCCGCATCGACCGGGATTAAGTTGACTGGCCCTTGCAGGGAGGCCTGCGGTTCGAGGCGATAAACATCCAACGGCGCGATCTTGTTCACGAACACTTGAAACGGCCGGGGAAATCCGGCGTATGTGCCGACCACGCCGAACAGGAAGACGACCGGCAGCATCCACAATCCGACGACGCTGTGCAGTTGCCAGTTGAATAGCTTCCAGTTGGACGTCGGCTGGATCGCCAAGCCGCGTTTCCATGTCCGGATGCCGGGCCACCAGAGGATCGCTCCGGTCAGTGAAAGAACGACGACGAAGATCGCGCAGGCGCCGTTGACAAGCCGGCCCTTGTCGCCGGACAGCAAATTGATATGCAGGTCGGCAAGCCAAGCCACGAACTGAAGCGAGTACGGCCGCGATTCGCCCAGATCCAGGCCGGTGTAGGGATCGAACAGCCGTTCTTTCTTGTGGCCGCCGCGGTCCAGCCAAATCTCGACGGCTTTATTGGGAGCTTGATTGGGCTGCTTGGCGTCCCAAATCCAACTGACTTTGTAACGCGGATAAGCGCGGCGGGCGGCGTCGCGAAGCTGGTCGTGAGTCAGGCGAGGGCCGGAGATGGCTACCATCCGCGGCGCCGGCCAGAGTGCATTGTAGAGCTCTTTGCGAAAGACGATGGCGCTGCCGGTGAGACTGATGACCAGGACGTAAAGACCGAGCGCGACGCCGGTCCAAAGGTGAACCTGAAAGAGCGCTTTGCGTAGCCACAGGCTTTTCGGACGCCACAGACACTGTTGCCAAAAACCCATGTGCTAACCGCACGGCATTTGCCTCCGGCGGTAAGGCAGTGCCGCCTAGCTGGCCTTCACGATTTGCGAAGGATCGGCGCCCACGCGCCCGGAGCCGTAGGCTGCCGCGGCAGGGAGGTGGAAATCGAACTTAATGGTGGGCAGATTCGGAATGGGCGAGGCCGGATCCTTGCTGTTGACTCCGGTGACGAGCGACGCTGTCACGCCGAAGACGGTGTCCGAATCGATGTGCTCGTCGCCTTGCAAATACAGGGCGGTGACCACCTCGCGATAGCCTGGCGCGCCAATGATGAAATGAATGTGCGCGGGCCGATAGCCATGGCGTTTTTGCGCCCGGATCATGTCGCCGACGGGGCCGTCCATGGGGATCATGTAGCCCAGCGGCGCGATGGTGCGCAGGTAGAAGCGGCCCTCGGCGTCGGTGTGGAAGGTGCCGCGCAGGTCCATTTCGGAAGGATCGTGCTTTTGCAGATCGTAGTTGCCGGTTTCATCCGGCTGCCAGACTTGTACGGTGGCGTTCGGGACGCCCTTGCCGGCCGAATTGAACACGCGCCCGTAGAGGCAAACTTCCAGGCCGTTGGTGGGCTTGGTCACGATAGTATCGCCCAGCTTCAGAGTCGGCGAATCCTGGCGATAGAACGGGCCTACCAGACTGGATTTGGTGCCGACTTCGGTGGCGCGCTTGTCGTGCAGCGCGTTCACCAGGCTGCTGAGGCCGAGCGTGTCGGAGAGCAGAATGAACTCCTGCCGGTAGGCCGTGCATTTTTGGCCGACGGCGGTGAGGAACTTGATGCCATCCAGCCATTCGTCGGGCGTAAGGTCCACCTCGCGCGCGAAATTATGCAGATGGCGCGTGAGTGCGGCCATGATCTGCTTCAGACGAGGATCCGGCGTGGATGCCATCTGTTCCAGAGCGGCTTCTGTGATTGTGTTTTCGTCAATTGCACGCATGAGTGCCTCCGTGGTCACCGGAAAATCGCGGTGAAAAACGAGTATACAGCATGGGCCAGGGGCGTAACCGGCGGTCTGGAGCTGTAAACTTGGGACTTATGCCGAAGGTTCTGGTGACGGGCGGAGCGGGCTACATCGGTTCGGTGACGGCTCATTCGTTGAAGCGGCGCGGATACGAAGTAGTGATCGTGGATGACTTGTCGCGTGGCCATGAACACAACGTTTATGGACTCCCGTTTCACAAGCTGCATCTGTCGGAAACGGGCGCGCTGGCTGACTTGCTGAGCCGCGAACGCGTGGATGCGGTGATCCATTTTGCGGCCCATTCCATGGTTGGTGAGTCGACCAGGAAGCCGGAGCTTTACTTCCTGAATAACGCCGGCGGCAGCGCGTCGTTGCTCAGCGCGATGATCCAGGCGAGCGTCAAGCGGCTGGTGTTCTCGTCGACCGCGGCGGTGTATGGGACGCCCAAGGTGGTGCCGATCCCGGAAGATCTGGCGTTCGCGCCAGTGAATCCGTATGGCGAGTCCAAGGTGCTGGTGGAGAAGATGCTGCGGTGGATGGATGAATGTAGCGGTCTGCGCAGCATCGCGCTGCGGTATTTCAACGCCTGCGGGTCGGATCCGGAATCGGGCCTGGGCGAGGAGCATGAACCGGAGACGCACCTGATCCCGTTGTTGATTGGAGCGGTTGTTAGAGGAAAGCCGATGACGATTTTTGGCGACGATTATGACACGGCCGATGGCACCTGCGTCCGCGACTACATCCACGTGACCGATTTGGCGGAGGCGCACGTGGTGGCGATCGAGAAGCTGCTGGCGGGCGGGGGATCGGATGTGTTCAACGTCGGCACGGGCGTGGGCCACTCAGTGCTGGAGGTGATGCGGGCGGTGGAGGAAGTTACGGGGCGGAAGGTGCCGCACGAGATGGGGCCGCGGCGGGTGGGCGATCCGCCGGTGCTGGTGGCGAATTCCGACAAACTGAAGCGGACGCTGGGCTGGAAGCCTAAGTTCGGGGAGTTGGCGGATATTGTCAAGACGGCGTGGCAGTTCGAGAAGAGACGAGGCAGCGGTTTGACACCTGATTAAGCGCCACTTATACTGAAAGTTAGCAATTTTCTACGTTTCGGGTGCTTGCCCGGGCCGAGGAACTCGAAATGCCAAAACGCACCTTTCAGCCAAACAACCGCAAACGGGCCAAGACACATGGATTTCTCGTACGCATGTCCACGAAGGATGGCCGCGCCGTGCTGGCCCGGCGCCGAGCCAAGGGCCGCCATAAGCTCACCGTCAGCGACGAGAGAGCCGTCCGGTACGCCGACTAGTTTCGGCTTTCCAAAAGGCGCTCGGATTCTGCGAACTGCCGACTTCCGCAAAGCGTATAACGAGGGGAAGCGATTTACCGGACGATGCTTTGCGGCGTTCTGCCTGCGTGTGGAGCGTGAGCCAAGCAGCGGGCCGAGGCTGGGATTCACCGTGCCCCGCGCTTTCGGAAAGGCCGTGTTGCGGAATCGCGTGAAGCGCAGGATTCGGGAAGCGCTGCGGGTGCGGTTATCCGAGGTCGCTCCGGAATGGGACATAGTGATCAATCCGCGGCGGCCCGCGATCGTGGCGCCGTTAGAGGAACTTCGACGCGAAGTGGATCGGTTGGTGACGCAATGCAGAAGGCCGTAATTGCTACTTTGCGGCTCTACAAACGCTTTATGTCGCCGCTTCTGCCGTCGGCCTGCCGGTTTTCTCCCACCTGTTCGGAATACATGATGGAAGCGGTTGAAAGATACGGTGTTCTGCGTGGAGTTTGGCGAGGCTTGCTGCGGTTGCTGCGCTGCCATCCGTTGCACGCCGGCGGGTTCGATCCAGTACGCTAGGACTTCCAAACCTCATGGCCGACACCAACAATTCCGGGAAGAAACAGCTCACCATGGAGCAGCGGCTCCTGCTGGCCTTCGTATTGATGGGCCTGGTCCTGTTCCTGACGCCCTATTTCTACAAAGCGCCGCCCCCGGCTCCGAAGACAAGCACGCAGCCGATCGCCGGTGCGCCTGCTTCCACGACGCCCAAACCTGCGCCTGCGCCAGTTGTTGTTGCAACACAGCCGGTACCTGGCCAGATCGCGGGCACGGCCGAGCAGCAGTTCGTCATTGACACCGACATCTATCAAGTGACGCTTTCCAATCGCGGTGGAACGGTGCGCAGCTGGGTTCTGAAGAAGTATCGCGATCATGCGGGCAAACCGCTGGAATTGGTCAACGCCGGCAGCTACGGCAAAGTGGCGTCGCCGTTGTCCATCCTGCTGAAGGACGACAAAGCCGCCGATGCATTGAACTTCGGTCTCTACATGGCCAAGCCGTCCGCCGACAACCTGGGCATCGAGTATGAGTTCTCCGACGGGAAAAACTACGCGAAGAAGTCGGTGCAATTTTCCAAGAGCGGATATCTGTCGCAAATATCCAGCGAAGTGACGATGAATGGAATCCCAACCGAGCATCTGATCCAATGGCGCGGCGGCTTTGGCGACGGGACCGTGATCAATCGGACGGGTGAGCAGCACGCGGTCTATTTCGATCCGCATGAAGCCAGCATGATGGGTCTCAGCCAGGGAAAGCTCGCCAATAAAGACGCCAAATCCGTAAAAGACGGCCCATCGATTGTCACCGGAAACTACTCCTTCGCCGGATTGGACGACCGGTTTTTCGCCGCCGTATTCCTGCCGAAAGACAACGCGACCATCAAGGTTGAGAGCATCAAGGACGACGTGCCGCCGGCACCGGCGGGCAAGGACGAAATGCGCGTGGGAGTGGCGGTGGGCGGGGATTCGGTGAATCACTTCACGCTGTTCGTTGGACCCAAAGACATCGATTTGCTGCGCAGGGTGGATCCCAAGCTGCAGCAACTGATCGACTGGGGCTGGTTCGGCGTAATTGCGAAGCCGTTGTTCCTGGCCATGCATTGGCTGAACGACAACTTCGTTCACAACTATGGCTGGTCCATCGTATTGATCACCATCGCGATCAACGTGGTGCTGCTTCCGTTGCGCGTGAAGAGCATGAAGAGCCAGCGTAAGATGCAGGCGCTGCAACCCAAGCTGGCCGCCATCAACGCCAAGTACAAGGGTCTCAGCATGCGCGACCCGAAGAAGGCGGAGCAGAACCAGGAAGTGATGGATTTCTACAAGAAGGAAGGCGTCAATCCGATGGGCGGATGTCTTCCGATGGTGGTGCAGATTCCCCTGATCTACGCGTTGTACAAAGTTTTCGCGGTCACCATCGAGATGCGCGGGGCGCATTGGATGTGGATTACGGACCTGTCGCAGCCAGAAATGCTGCCCATCCACATTCTGCCGCTGATCATGATCGTCTCTCAGTTTGTCATGCAGAAGATGACTCCCAACCCCGGCATGGATCCATCGCAAGCCAAAATGATGATGTTCATGCCGCTGATGTTCGGATTCTTGTTCTATAATTTCTCGAGTGGCCTGGTGTTATACTGGCTAACCAGCAATTTAGTGCAAATCGGGCAGCAATGGGCCGTGAATCGGATGATGCCAGCACCACCGCCGCCTCCGGTATTGACGCCAGTGAAAAAGAAGGGCAAGTAACTCGTGGACGAGAACCAGGTGGACGGCAAGAACTACACGGTTGAATCCAGCGGATTCCAGATCAGCGGGTTTCTCGATATGGTCATTGGAGACATGGGGCTGGAACTCTCCTTTGAGCTGTTGGAAGGCCAGCACCTGCATCCCGATCTCGAAGACCCCGATATCCTGGTGAAATTCTCAGGGCCGGATGTTGACCTGCTGCTGGCCAATAAAGCGGAGTTGCTGCTGGCGCTCGAATTTCTCACCATGGAAGCGCTGCATATGCCCGCGGAGCATCACTCGCTGCTGTGCTTCGATTCGAACGACTATCGCACCCTGCGGATCGAGGAACTGCGGCTGAGCGCGGTGACGGCGGCGGAGAACGTGAAAAGGACGCGCCGGCCGTTTCACTTCAACCCCATGAATAGCCGCGAGCGGCGCATTATTCACTTGAGCCTGCGGAACGAAACCGATATTCGCAGCGAGAGCACGGGCACCGGGCCGTTTCGTCAAGTGGTGGTCCTTCCGATAGATATGCCGCTACCCGAGCCTATTCATCCACCACGGCCCAGTCCGCCTCCGCGCGGCGGCCCTCGCGATCGCGACCCCCGCGACCGCAACCGACGCTCCGGACCTCCGCGACGCGGTGGTGGTGGCGGCTTCCGAAGACCGTAATCAGAGAACCCCTGCGAATTCAGGACACGATTGTCGCCATTTCAACTCCGCCCGGGCGATCCGGCTTAGGTGTTGTGCGCCTTTCGGGCTCTGACGCGCGGCGCATCGCTGAAAGCACCCTGCGATTTCGTGCCGGGCATCAATGGGAACCCTGGACCGTCGCGCTGGCCGAGCTGATCGATGATGCGGGCGCTTCCACGGATCACGTGATGGTTGCCTATTTCGCCGCGCCGCGCTCTTACACGGCTGAAGACCTGATTGAAATCTCATGTCACGGAGCGCCCGTGGTGTTGCGATTTTGCGTCGAGCGGGCTTGCGCCGCGGGAGCGCGCCTGGCCGAACCGGGCGAGTTCACTCTACGGGCGTATCTGAACGGAAGAATCGATCTGCCGCAGGCCGAGGCGGTTCGCGATCTGATTGAGGCCACCACCCTCTACCAGGCCCGCGTCGCGGCACAGCAAGTGGAAGGCTCGGTATCGAAGCGTATCCGGCCCGCCAAGGAACAACTGGTGGAACTGATCGCGCTGCTCGAGGCCGGGATCGATTTTGCGGAGGACGACATCAGCGTCGCGCCGGTGGAGGAGATCGCGCGCCGTCTTGCTCCTATCGAACAAGCCCTTTCGGCGCTGGCTTCGACCTTCGACTACGGCAAGCTGGTGCATTCCGGAATCACGCTGGCCATCGTTGGACGGCCCAACGTCGGCAAGAGCAGCCTGTTCAACCGGCTGCTGGAACAGGAGCGCGCCATTGTCACCGCCATCCCCGGCACCACGCGCGATCTGGTTTCCGAAGTCGCGGCCATTCATGGGATCCCAGTGAAATTCGTGGATACGGCCGGGATTCGGACCGGACAGGACGTGGTCGAAAGCCTGGGCATCGAGCGCAGTTATCAAGCCATGGCGGACGCGGACGTAACCCTGGTGGTGGTGGATTTGTCGACGCCGGTGGAACCCGGCGACCTGGCGCTGATCGAACGGGCTCAACGGCAAGGACGTTCGTTCGTAATCGGCAATAAGGCGGATTTGCCGCGCGCCGCTAACCTAGACCGGAACTTTCTCCCGGTTTCGGCGCTAACGGGCCTTGGGATCGAGGCGCTACGTGAGGCAATCGCTCCCCATGCGACGCGCGAGCAGGACTCCGGGTTCATTACCAGCATCCGGCACGCGCAATTGTTGCGCGACAGCATAGAAGCCCTGCGGCAGGCGCGCAAAGCGGCTGAATTCGGCATCCCGCACGAGATGGTCCTATTGGATCTTTACGCCGCGCTCGGTCCGCTGGATGCGATCACGGGCGCCACCACCGCCGACGACATCCTGAATCGGATCTTTTCCACGTTTTGCATCGGCAAGTGATTACAATGGGACTAGCCTTGGTTCGCCTGGTTGCACTTTCCGCACTCCTTTCCGCCGCGCTGCAGGCGCAGCCGCAAACGGCACCCAAGGCGCGTGCTCAAACAACACTTCCGGCAAACCAGAGCCAGTTGGACGGCAGTGAGGCGCTGTTCACGGTACTCGCGGCGATCAATGCCGCTGGATACGACGCCAATCTCGATTCGAACGCCAATTCACCGCTTCGCAAGCGGGTTCGCGAGGCGATCGCGAGCAAGCATCTCGATTCGGTGGACGCGCTGAAGGAGTTCATCGTCAAGCACCATCAGGCTGATCCGGAGGCCGAGCTGAGCCAATACATGTCCTTCGCTCTGTCAGTTGACGGCCCGCCCGATTTTCACTATTGGCTCGCTCCGCAAGAGATTCCACCGGATGTCCGGAAACTGGACGGTCTGAATGAATTGATCGCCAATTTCTATGCCGAGGCGGGCATCGAAGATCTTTGGAAGCAGGCGCAGCCGGAACTGGAGCAGGTGATTCAGGCCTATCACGGCGGTGTAACCCAGGCAGTGCTGGAGGCCAGCGGTTACTTGCGCAATCCAACCAGCGGGTTTCGGGACCGGAGGTTCCAGATTTATGTGGACTTGCTGGGAGCGCCGAACCAGATCCAGACGCGCAGCTATAAGGAAAGGTATTTTGTCGTTGTAACTCCCTCACCGGAGCCGCAGACCGATCAAGTTCGCCACGCCTATCTTCACTACTTGCTCGACCCGTATTCGTTGCGGTATTTCGAGCAATGGAGCCGGGTGAAGGGCGTGGCCGAATTCGCGCAGGCGGCACCCGCCTTGGACGATGCTTACAAGAACGATTTCATGCTTTTGGCGACGGAGTGCGTGATCAAAGCGGTGGAGAGCAGGCTCGCCCGGGGGGCCGAGAACCGGCAGGCGCTGGTCAGCCAGGCCGTCAGCCAGGGCTTCGTCTTGACAGCCGCGCTAGCGGAAGGTTTAGCGGTGTACGAGAAACAGCCAGAATCGTTGCGCATCTATTTCCCGGACCTGCTCGGCCAAATCGATATCGAGCGCGAGGACCGGCGTTTGCAGAAAGTCGAGTTTGCCCGGGAAGCAACCGTGCACAAAGCCAAGGCCGCTCCCCCTCCGCCCGCCCCAGTGGTGAGCAAATCCGCGAAGGCGCTGGCGGAAGCCGAGGATCTGTATGCCGGCCGGAATCTGGCTGCGGCCCAGGAGAGCTACCGGAACCTGCTGGAGCAACCGGCCGAGAATCCAGTGCACGCCAGGGCGTATTATGGTTTGGCGCGGATTGCGGCCCTGAATCACGATCCGGAGCTGGCCGAGAAGCTGTTTCAAAAAACGTTGGAGATGTCACCGGACGAAGAGACCAAGTCGTGGGCCTATTTGTATCTGGGCCGATTGTCGGATGCGGCCGGAGAGCGCGAGCAGGCCCAGAAGCACTATCGCGCCGCTCTGGCGATCCGTGGGGCGCCCGAGCAGGTGAAAATCGCCGCCGAGAAAGGGCTCGCGCAGCCGTTTCAACGTTAAGTGGCGGGTGTTTTAGGCGGCATCACAAGAGAATCCAAAACCGAGGAGCAATTATGAAAAGAGCAATCCGAAATATCGCGGCGCTGACGTGGGTGGCCCTGGCGCTCGCCTATTCGCCGTTGTGGGCACAGAAGATCAAGTCGGAAAAGGAAAAGCAAGCCATCTTGGCGGTTCAATTGGCGACCGCGCCGGACGACAGAATCAAGGCCATCGAGAACGTGTTGACCAACTTCGCGGACACCGAATTCAAGGTGGCGCTGCTTCAGATGGCCATGCAAGCGGAACTACAGAAAGACGACTACGCCCAAACCGTTTTCTACGGGCAGCGGCTGCTCGCGGCCGACCCGAATAACACTTTCGCTCTCATTAACTTGGCATCGGAAACAGCGCGGCACACGCGCGAGAACGATCTCGATAAGGACGAGAACCTGGCGAAGGTGGAAAAATGGGCCAAGGACGGCATCGAAGCGGCGAAGGTGATGCCAAAAAGTCGGGCCGATGTTCCCGACGCCGACTGGGACGCGTTCAAGAAGGATATGGAAGCCCAGGGGTACGTAGCCTTGGGCATGGCCGATCTGGTGCGGAAGAACCTGGATAGCGCCGCGGCGAACTACAGAAAGTCCCTGACGACCGGCCCGACGCCGAATCCGGCTACATTCGTCCGCTTGGCGCAAGTTTACATGGCCGCTGGTAAGTTGGACGATGCGACGTTCACTCTGGACAAAGCCATCAACACTCCGAACGTCCCCGACCAGATAAAAACAATTGCGCAGAACGTGAAAAACGACATCGCCAAACGCAAAGCCGCCGCTGCTCCTAAACCCGCTGCATCACCGGCGGCTCCGGCCCCTGCTGCTCCCGCTGCTCCCCCGGCGGCCGGCCAGAACAACCCGCAGTAGCGCGCATTGAAGGACTTGGAAGGAGAAACACTGGAAGCGGCGCTCGGGTATCAATTCGCCAGCCGGGAGCTCCTGATTCGCGCTCTCACGCACCGCTCCAGTGTTCACGAACGGGCCCCGGCTTCCGCGTTGGACAACCCCTTTCCCGACCAGGCCGTTTCTGACAACGAGCGGCTCGAGTTTCTGGGCGACGCGGTCCTGGGCTTCCTGGTGAGCGATGCGCTGGTGAGCGCGCATCCGGATTTTCCCGAAGGCAAGCTTTCAAAGCTCAAGGCTCACCTGGTGAGCGCGGCGCATCTGCACCAAGTGGCCGCGCGCCTGAATCTGGGCGAACATTTGTTGCTCGGCCGTGGTGAAGAGATGAGCGGAGGGCGCGAGAAGAAGGCGCTGCTCTCGGACGCGCTCGAGGCCCTCATTGCCGCTCTCTATCTGGATGGCGGGATCGAGCCGGCGCGCCGCTTTATCCTGCAGCACGTCATCGGAGAATCAAAGACGCCTGAAGAGGGACCGCCTGCCACCGACTATAAAAGCGCGCTGCAGGAGCTGGCGCAATCCCTAAAGCTCCCCCAGCCCCGTTACATGATCGTGGAGGAACACGGACCCGAGCACGCGAAAACCTTCCTGGTGGAAGTCCGCGTGGGCCGCGATTGGGTGAGCCGCGCGGAGGGGTTGTCGAAGAAGAGCGCGGGGCAAAAAGCCGCCCAGGAGCTCGTTCGGCTGTTGGCTGCTGGAGCCTAGTAGCGGGAATCGCCGTCCGTCGAAGTAACGGCCAGTTCAATGCCCCTGCGGCGTCCGTTCCGGCTCCCCCTGGGCTCCCGCTTCATTGAGAATGACGATGTCCACGCGCCGGTTCTTTTGCCGCCCGGCCTCGGTGTCGTTGCTCGCGATGGGATCGGTGTCGGCATACCCGGCGATGGAAAGGCGCTCGCGCGCCACTCCGTCCTGAATGAGCAGCTCGGTGAGGACGATGCTGCGGGCCGCGGAAAGTTCCCAGTTGCTGCGAAATCTCGAGTTATGGATGGGGATGGAATCGGTGTGCCCCTCCGCGCGGGCTGGGTTGTGCACCTGATTCATGGCGTCGGCTATGGTTTTTATGGTGGGAAGGAGATCCTGCGCGGCTTCGTCCTCGCCGGAGGGAAACAGCGCAGCCTGCGTCAAACTGATGGTGAGGCCGCGCGCGGTCATGTGCAGCGACAAGTGTCCGCTGTGGATCTCTCCTTGCAGTTGTCTGTCGAGAAGCGGCATCAGTTCCGACAGAGCAGGCGTCAAACTCGCGTTAGCTTTCTTGTTTCCTCCCAGACCAAGTTGTACCGCATCCCCTTGACCCTTCAGGTTTCCTGGGCCGCCCAGCAGCATGGCGAAAGCGCTCTTGAAAGACTCCCCTTGCATGGCTTTCTTTACCGATTCGGAGACGGCCCGCGTTTTGGCGCTATCGGATTGAGCCGTGGCGAACATCACCACAAAGAAGGCGAATAGTAAGGTGATGAAGTCGGCGTAGGAGACCAGCCAGCGGTCGTGATTGGGTGGAGGGTGAGGTCTTCTGCGGGCCATGGTTATTCCGGCGTCTAACTCTTGATGGGAACGGCTTCTCGAGGAGCCGCCCTTCTATCTTCGTGCGCGCCAGTCGGGCCCGGTTTTTGAGCTGCTCGCAGGTAAGCCTCCAGCTTGCCTCGAATCAGCTTCGGATTCAGTCCCTCGACGATAGATACTACGCCCTCCAGCTTTAATTCCTTCAGGGCGGTTTCGGTCTCGATGCGGGCCTTAATCTTGGTGGCGGCGGGCAACAGAAAAACATTGGCCAGTCCGACGCCATAGACCGTGGCCACAAAGGCGACGGCGATTCCGCGACCCACTTCCTCGATGTTGGCCAGGTTCTTCATCACTTGGATCAGGCCCATCACGGCGCCGATGATCCCGATGGTGGGCGAGTAGCCGCCCGCCTGTTCGAACACTCGGGCTTCGGCGAACGCGCAATTTTCGGCCACCTCGATATCGAGCTGCATCATGGCGCGAATCTCCTGAAGATCGGTCCCATCCACGGCCAGGTTGAGGGCCTTGCGCAGGAAGGGGTCCTGCACCTCCAAAGCTGCGCCCTCGAGCGAAACCAGACCATTTCTGCGCGCCTGCGTGGCGAAACCGATCAGTTCATCGATGACGGCCCCGGGCGGGTCGGTTTTGTCGACGAAAACGTGCACCAACCGGCGCGCCGCGCCCATCAGAATTCCCATGGGCGTACTGACCATCACCGCTCCGCACGTACCGCCAAGAACGATAAAGGCCGCAGTGATCTGGGAAACATCCTTGAGGCTGCCGCCTTCCATGATCAGACCGCCGACGATTCCACCAAACGCCAGCGCCACGCCGCCCAGAGTCGCAATGTCCGGCCGCGCGGAGCTCTTTTTTGGCGATCGGCCACGGAACGCGCTGCGGGTTGCGGCTAGGGGTGTCGCTGGATCGGCCATATCGTTGCTGCGTCCACCGCAGGCTATCCCTTCCTAGCCGCCGTCGTTTGTTGCCCCGGGCCCAGCGTGGTTTCCGGCTGGTGCGCGATCGCCCGGCGAAAATCGATCACTTTTTGGACTATTTCATCGGTGGACTCCATGACCATCAGCTTTTGACCGGAGGTTAGGGCGATAACGGTATCCGGCGTTGCCTCGATGTGCTCGATCAGGTCCGAATTCAACACGAGCGGGACCTGGTTGATGCGCGTCAGCCGAATCATGGATGCTCCCAAGTTGCTCATCGGTTCGCTGACCGGCAGTGTGAGGGGCCAGGGAAAACTGGTTATTGGTTGTTGGGAGCCGGTTAGCGGAGGAGTTGCAGGATCTCGCTGAGTTCTTTGCGGATCACTTCAAGGACCGGACTGGGATCGCCAAACAGGTCTGGCTGTGGACGCGCCGCCTTCATGGTAGAGGGCTTGGTGACAACTTCGCGCGACCGCGAGTCGAGAAACTTACGCGCGCCTTCAATGGTATAGCGCTTGTCGTAGAGCAGGCGCTTGATTTCCAGCACCAGTTCCACGTCCTTGCGACGATACAAGCGGTGCCCCTTGCCCGACTTCTTGGGACCCAGCGAGGAGAACTCCGTTTCCCAGAAGCGCAACACATAAGGCTTGATTCCAGCCAGACGGCTGACTTCGCCGATCCGAAAATACAGCTTGTCTGGAATTTCAGGCCGATGTTCCCCCATCGCCGGCTCTGGCATACCTGGCATTCTATCAAACCGTTGAGCAATTCTCGACCTTTTTCTACACTGGTATTTACGAAACCACACTCCAGGAAGAAAACGGCGGCCAGGGAGCCGGACCGATCCGCCGACATCACGCGTGGCCAAATTGCGGGAATCCATCCCGTAAGGGAGGCCCTGCGCTCCGGCCGGACCCTGGATCGGGTGCTGATCGCGCGCGGCGCCGGCGGCGAACGTTTGCAGGAAATTATCGACTTGGCGCGCGAGCGTTCAATCGCGGTGCGGTTTGAGCCACGTGAGGCATTAGATCGCGCTTCCAATGGCGCGGTGCATCAGGGTGTTGTTGCTTTTGGAGCGGCCCACGGGTACGCGGAATTGGACCAGGCCATCGGCGGAGCGCAATTGCTGGTAGTCCTGGATGGCGTCGAGGATCCGCACAATCTTGGCGCGATCATTCGCACCGCGCAGGCTGCGGGAGCCGCTGCGGTGATCGTGCCGGAACGGCGGGCGGCCGGACTTACCGAAACGGTCGCCAAAGCATCCGCCGGAGCGATCGAGCACCTACCCGTGGTGCGGGTGGGCAACATAGCCCAAACTCTCCGGGAATTAAAAGAGCGAGGCTTCTGGATTTATGGACTGGACGAGCGCGGCGCGCAGTTGTTCAGCGAGACCGAGTACACCCGGCCGACCGTTTTCGTTCTGGGCGGCGAAGGCCGTGGCTTGCACGAGCTGGTGAAAAAGCATTGCGACGTGCTGGTGCGCATTCCGATGGCCGGCGCCATCGCGTCGCTGAACGTGTCGGTCGCAACGGGCGTGGTGCTGTTCGACTGGCGCCGCCGGCATGCCTCGGTTTAGCTATTCACCGGGGTGGAACCGCCTGTTACAATGAGTCTTATAAGCGCCTGCCGTCGTTCTCATAACGTACAGAAATGTCAGTAACTTCCGATCAATTTGAGTTCGGCTTTGGCCTCCGGTTTGAGGATCTGTACGCCCGCGAAGGGCTCCTCCGGCTCGATGCCGCCTTTCTCAATCAACTCCTGGCGGCGGATACTGGACAGCACGCGCAGCTGATCGAAGCCCGTGCCAATCCTGAGGCCCGAACCGACAAAGAGCGCTCCGAGTTAATCATCGCGCTGGCGCCGCATGTCGAGGATTTCCTGGGCGATCTGTTCGGGATCGCCAAGCAGGTCGGGGCCCTGCAGGCGCGGCACAACGAATTTGCGCCTTTTCTTGCGTTTAAGCGTAAGTTCGTCCAGAAGCGGGCCATTAGCGGCATCACCAGGGAACAAGCGGAAGCGATCGGCGGGCCCGATCTTGGGCGCGAACTGGCTGCGCTCTTTGGGGAGCCTGTCACGGAAGGTAGCTTCTTCACGCATGTTTCGCGCTGGCTAGAGAACGAAGCGGAGCATGCGGACGCCATCCAAAATGCCGCGCGGTATGCTGCCTGGGCTTCCCTTTCGCACGCCGGACGAGAGAAGCATCGCCAGGATGTTCTGTTCAAGGTCGCGCACAAACTGGACCCGCTCCACCTTGTGCCGGTGGAAACGATCGACGAAGGCGGAGTCGCCAAACTGCGCCTTCCTCCGGAAAACTGGCGCGGGCGCGAAGGGTTCCATCTGACCGATGCAGGCATGGCGCTGGAAGGCGCGCTCGATCAGGCCAACTACTGCATCAAGTGCCACAACCAGGGCAAGGATAGTTGCTCCACTGGGTTGAAAGAGAAAACCGGCGAGTTTAAGAAGACCGTTTTCGGAGTCACTTTGGCGGGATGCCCGCTGGACGAAAAGATCTCCGAAATGAACGTGGTGAAGCAGCAGGGCTACGCAGTGGGCGCGCTGGCGATTGTCACCATCGACAACCCGATGGCGGCCGGAACCGGGCACCGCATCTGCAACGACTGCATGAAGGCCTGCATTTTCCAGAAGCAGGATCCGGTGGATATTCCCCAGGTGGAAACCCGTTCGCTGAAGGATGTGCTGGAGCTGCCCTGGGGCTTCGAAATCTACAGCCTGTTGACGCGCTGGAATCCATTGAACTTCGCGCGCCCACTGCCACTCGCGCCGAGTGGCTACAAAGTGCTGGTGGTCGGGCTGGGGCCGGCCGGATTTACCCTGTCGCATTACCTGATGAACGATGGCCACACGGTGGTCGGGATTGATGGTTTAAAGATCGAGCCGCTGCCCGAGGAGTTCGCCGGCGTGAACGCGTTGGGCCAGCGGTCGCCGTTCCGCCCGATCCGCGATGTGCGCGAGATTTACGAATCGCTGGACGACCGTGTGATGGCGGGATTCGGCGGCGTGGCCGAGTATGGCATTACGGTTCGCTGGGATAAAAATTTCCTGAAGATCATCCGGCTGCTGCTGGAGCGGCGGCGCGAATTTACCATGTTCGGCGGCGTGCGCTTTGGGGGTGCTCTGACCATCGACAGCGCGTTCGAGCAGGGATTCGATCATGTGGCCTTGTGCGCCGGAGCGGGCCGTCCCACTGTGATCCCGATGAAGAACGGTTTGGCGCGCGGCGTCCGGCAAGCGTCCGACTTCCTGATGGCGCTACAGCTCACCGGCGCCGCCAAAGCCAATTCGGTCGCCAATCTCCAGATCCGCATGCCGCTGGTGGTAATCGGTGGCGGGCTCACAGCCGTGGATACGGCCACCGAATCGCTCGCCTACTACGTTGTGCAAGTAGAGAAGTTTGCGAAGCGCTACGAGACGCTGGTAGCGGAAAAAGGCGAGGCCGAAGTTCGGGCTGGATGGAGCGCGGAGGAAACCGACACCGCCAATGAATTTCTTGGGCACGCCCGAGCCATTCGGGCCGAGCGGGAAGCCGCGGCGAAACAAGGCCGGAAGCCGAATCTAATTGGCCTGCTGAACTCCTGGGGCGGCGTCACCATCGCCTATCGCCGGCGCATGGTCGACTCGCCCAGCTATACCTTGAATCACGAAGAAGTTTGGAAGGCGCTCGAAGAGGGCATTCGATTCGCCGAGTGCTTGACGCCTGAGTCCGTGGAAGTGGACAGCTACGGTCACGCGGCGGCGCTGAATGTGATACGGCATCATTTCGATCAGGCGACGGGAAAGATGAGCGCTGGCGGCGACCCGGTGCGGCTGCCTGCGAAATCGATTTTGGTGGCCGCGGGAACGCAGCCCAACACCGTGCTCGGCCGCGAAGATCCCAACAACGTGTTTCTTGACGGGAAATGGTTCCAAGCCGTCGATGAACTCGGGCAGCCGGTGAAACCCGAACGCGTCGCCAAGCCCACCGCGTCGCGGGTGCTGACGTCGATTCGCCCGGATGGCCGGGGCGTCAGCTTCTTCGGCGATTTGCATCCTTCGTATGCGGGCAATGTGGTGAAGGCCATGGCCAGCGCCAAGCAAGGTTTTCCAGTTGTGACGCGTCTGCTCTCCAGGAAATCGCCAGCGTCGCCCCAGCCGGCTGTGTTGGTGTCGCGCTTGAATCACGAGTTGCGCGCGGTGGTGCAGGACGTGATCCGGCTGACGCCCAACATCGTCGAAGTGGTGGTGCATGCGCCGATGGCCGCACGAGCCTTTGAGCCCGGCATGTTCTACCGCCTCCAAAACTACGAGACTCTCGCGACCCGGGTGAACGGCACCGCTCTTGCGATGGAGGGCCTGGCGCTCACGGGGGCATCGGTGGATCGGGAGAAGGGTCTGTTGTCCACCATTGTTCTGGAGGTTGGCGGATCGTCGGACCTGTGCGCCTTGCTGGCTCCAGGCGAACCGGTGATCCTGATGGGGCCGACCGGTACGCCCACCGAAACGCCATCGCGCGAAACCGTTCTGCTGGTGGGCGGCGGCCTAGGCAACGCGGTTTTGTTCTCGATTGGACAGCAACTGCGAGCCAGCGGATCGCGCACCATCTACTTCGCCGGCTACAAGAAGATGATCGACCGCTACAAGGTGGAGGAGATCGAGAAAGCCGCCGACGTGGTGGTCTGGTGTTGCGATGAAGCGCCCGGATTTACGCCCGATCGGGTGCAGGACAAAGCCTTCGTCGGAAACATCGTGGAAGCGATGGCGGCGTACGGCCGCGGCGATCTGGCGGAGCCGAATATTCCAATGCCGGACATCCCAATAAATGACGAACCCGAGATTCCTCTTGGCGCGGTGGATCGGCTGGTGGTGATCGGTTCGGATGCGATGATGCATGCCGTGCAGCGCGCCCGCCATGGGGTTCTGGCGCCATATCTCAAA
>Ga0209415_10005862_pt1 | contig 21959 bp, 22 predicted proteins | sample PeaSoiSIISIP2007_FD_187696 | JGI IMG/M metagenome (GOLD analysis project Ga0209415, IMG submission 187696) | Peat soil microbial communities from Weissenstadt, Germany - SII-SIP-2007 (SPAdes) (version 2) | ecosystem: Environmental > Terrestrial > Soil > Wetlands > Peat | place: Germany... | reverse complement strand
ATGCAGACGTCCGGAGGCCCGATGAGCGGCAAGGTTCGCGTGTACGAGGTGGCCAAGCAGTTGAACCTCGACCCGAAGCAGGTCGTCGGCCTGTTTCAGGCGATCGGCATCGCCGACGTCCGTAACCACATGAGCTCCGTCGAGCCCGAGGCGGTAGAACGCGTCAAGCGTCACCTCGAGAAGCAGCGCACCCACGACGTCGTCGAGGAGCGAATCCGGACGGACGGTCGCGTCGTGAAGCGGCGCGCGATAGCGAAGCCTGGCGGCTCCGCGGAGCCCGCACCGAGCGCAAGGCAGCTTGCCGTTCCCTCCTTGCGCGCCGTCGACGAGGCGCCGTCGCAGCCGGAGACGAACGGACAGCCCCCGGTGGAGCCGGTGGTCGCGCGCGAGGTCGGGAGCGGGCGGCTGCCGATCGCCGACGAGCGCAAGAGCGTCAAGGCGATGCCGCCTGCCGTTCCGGCCGCGCGCGAGCGGGCGAGCGCCCGCAAGCTTCCTCCGGCGGAGCCCGCGACGTCGCAGGTCGAGCCGGTTCCCGACCGCCTCCCGAAGCGCCCGACGGATGACGCGACGGCGGCTGCGGCACCCGCGGCGACGATCGAGTCGCCCCCCCCGCCTGCACCGCTTGCTCCGCTGGCCACACCTGTCGAGGAGCAGCCGGGTCCGACGGCGTCGTCGGAGTCCCCGTCGGCGACGCGTCCGAGCTCCCCGCCTAAGACCGGAGTGGAGTACTGGACGGGCCGGCCCGGCGTCCCCATGCCTGCCGCGAGCGGCGCGCCGCCGCGTCCCACCTCCACCCAGCCGAACATGCCCCGGCGCGTGCAGTACGACCCTCGCGCGGGGGCGGTCGGCGGTCCGAGCGTGCGGCGCGACGTGCGTGCGCCAGGGCAGCAGCCGGGGCGTCCAATGATGGGACGCAGCACCGGAGGCGCGGGAGGGCGGCGTCCGATAGGCGGCTTCCAGCCACGGAAGCCGTCGATGGTCTCCACCCAGGAGATGAGCGCTCACAAGAAGGTCATTCGCATCGAGAGCGACATCACGCTCCAGACGATGGCCCAGCGCATGAGTCTCAAGGCGACGGAGCTCCTGATGAAGCTCCTGTCGATGGGCATGAGCAACATCCACATCAACACGACGCTCGACGCCGACACGGCGAAGATCCTCGCGAGCGAATTCGGCTGGGAGGTCGAGGACGTCAGCAAGAGCGAGGCGCAGACGATCGCCGAGGCGCGAGGCGAGGAGGAGGCCGCCCCCGCCGAGCCCGAGACCGCGGAGACCCGTCCCCCGGTTGTCACCGTGATGGGTCACGTGGACCACGGCAAGACGAGCTTGCTCGACAAGATCCGGAAAGCCAACGTCGCGGAGGGAGAGGCGGGCGGGATCACGCAGCACATCGGCGCGTACAAGGTGGAAACCAAGCGCGGCCCGATCGTCTTCCTCGACACGCCCGGTCACGAGGCCTTCACGCAGATGCGCGCGCGTGGGGCCAGCGTCACCGACATCGTCATCCTCGTCGTCGCCGCTGACGACGGCGTGATGCCGCAGACGAAGGAAGCCATCGCTCATGCGAAGGCGGCGGAGGTGCCCATCATCGTCGCGGTCAACAAGATCGACAAGCCCCAGGCCGACGTGGAGCGAGTCAAGCGCGAGCTGGGAGAGCAGGGCCTCGTCCCCGAGGACTGGGGAGGCGACACGCTCTTCGTGAACGTGAGCGCCGTGACGGGCGAGGGCATCGATCGGCTGCTCGAGTCCGTCCAGCTCCAGGCTGAGCTGCTCGAGCTCACCGCGAACGACAAGCGGCCGGCGAGCGGTACCGTCCTGGAGGCACTCCTCGATCGGGGGCGCGGACCGGTCGCCCGGGTGCTGGTGCAGGACGGCACGCTGCGGGTGGGAGACTTCGTCCTCGCCGGCGCGGGCTTCGGCAAGGTCCGCGCAATGACCAACGAGCACGGCAAGCAGCTGAGCGAGGCAGGTCCGGCGACCCCGGTCGAGATCCTCGGCCTCAACGAGGTCCCCAACGCGGGCGACCGGATGGACGCCGTGAGAGACCCAAAGAAGGCACAGGAGATCGCCGAGAGCCGGAAAGGGAAGATGGCGAAGAGCCTGATCCCGTCGACGGCGAAGGTTTCCCTGGAGGAGCTCTCGAAGCGCATCGCGGAGAGCGATCAGCAGGAGCTTCGCGTCATCATCAAGGGCGACGTGCAGGGGTCGGTCGAAGCGCTCGCCGACGCGCTCGCGAAGCTCTCGGGCGAGAAGGTGCGCCTCGCGATCATCCACGCCGCGGTCGGCGCGATCACCGAGGGCGACGTCAACCTGGCGATCGCCGCGAGGGCGATCATCATCGGCTTCAACGTCCGGCCCGCCGGCAAGGCGAGCACGCTCGCCGAAGAGGCCAAGATCGAGATCCGCCTCTACTCGATCATCTACGACACGCTCGAGGACGTGCGAAACGCCATGGAGGGTCTGCTTCCGCCGACGCTCGTCGAGAAGCACTACGGCAACGCGGAGGTCCGGCAGATATTCAAGGTCAAGGGCGTCGCCGTCGCGGGCTGCCACGTCACCGAGGGGAAGATCGTCCGCAGCGCCAAGCTGCGCTTGCTGCGCGACAACGTCGTCGTCTGGGACGGAAAGATTTCGAGCCTCAAGCGGTTCAAGGACGACGCGCGCGAGGTTCCCGAGGGGTTCGAGTGCGGCATCAGCCTCGAGAACTTCAACGACCTCAAGGAGAAGGACGTCCTCGAGTGCTACGAGGTCGAGGAGATCAAGCAGAAGCTCTGAGCGGCATCCGATGTTCGTCGGCGTCCTGCGTCTCACATTTCACATCGCGAACGCGCGCTCCCTGAAGGAAAAGCGGCGCGTGGTGCAGAAGTTTCGCGACCGGGTGCGCTCCCGCTTCGATGTGTCCATCGCCGAGGTCGGCGCGCAAGACCTGCATCAGCGCGCCGTCTTCGGCGTGGGCGTCGTCTCGGGAGACGCCGCGGTCTGCGACTCTGTCCTGGGCCAGGTCGCGCAGGTCGCGGAGTCGTTCGGCGACGCCATGCTGACGGATCGCTCGACGGAGCTCGTCACGATCGGCGACGACATGTACGAGGGTCGCTGCGATGGCGGGTGAACCTGGGATGCGCGCGCGCCGCGTGGGCGAGGGCGTGCGCGAGGAGCTCGCCTCACTGGTCGCGCACGAGCTGAAGGATCCGCGGGCCGCCGGTGCGGTCGTGACCGGCGTCGAGATGACCGGCGATCTTCGCAGCGCTCGCGTGCGCGTGCGGCTTCTCGCAGGCGGGGAGGATCTCGAGGGCCGTCGGCGCCTGGTCGATGCGCTGGGGCGAGCCGCGGGGATGCTCAGGCGCGAGGTCACCCAGCGGCTCCGGCTACGCACCGCGCCGGAGCTCAAGTTCGTGTACGACGACGGCGCCGATCGATCGTCGAGGGTCGATGAGCTGCTCGCGGAGATCGAGGCCGAGAAGCGGGGGCGCTGAATCTCCAGGCGCCCGTCATGGCGCTCACCTGTAGCGCGCGGTCCTCGCTTCGTCTGCCGTCTCGAAGAGGTTGCCTGCGGGAACGACCTCCGTCACTCCGGCGTCCGTACGAATCACCACCGCGCCGTCGTTGCCGCGCCCTTGAATCACCGCGTGCTCGACGCTGCCGGCCACGACGAACCAGACCCCCGTGCCGGCGTCGCGGTCGCGCACCCTCTCGGCAAAGGCCTTTGGCGCCCGACGCCTGACAGGGGGCGACGCCGCACGCCGTGGCTTTCCCGTCGCCGGCTTCTTCTTCGCGGCGACCTTCCTTTCCGGCGAAGCCTTCTTGGCTGACGACGCCGCCTTCGCACGAGTCTTCCCCTTCGACTGCTTCTTCTTGTAACCGGCCATTGTTGCGATCTCCGCTCCGGGTAGTCTCGCCAATCGCGACCCGGGCCACAACTGCCATCGAGGCAGCGAGGGCGGCGACAATTGCAACTAGCGCAGGCGCGTCACGTACCACGCGCCTCGCCAGGCCGTCATCTCGTGGATCGGCAGCGTGTGGGTCCGGCCGTCAACGACGAAGCTCAACCGAGATCCGCGCACCACCCACAGAGGCTTCTTCCAGCCATGCCGGTGCAGCGTCGCCTGCGCCAGAGTGTGCCCGAGCTCGAGACTGGCAAACTGCGCGCGGTCCAGGCCGTGATGGCGACGCGATTGCGCGCGCACCGCCTTGCGGAAAGGCGTCGCGACGTGCGCCTCCCAGTCCTTGCCCGGGTCCACCGCGTCGTGCGCCGCCAGCCACGCGTCGCGAGGGAACAGGATGTCGGTCGCCAGGTCGGGCTGGTCCTTGGCGATCGCCTCCAGCAGATGCCTTGCGCGCTCCGTGAGCTCCTCGCTGGAGCTCGGCGGGATCGCCTCGTCGGGCGGCCCGGCTTCGACGATCGGCGCCGCCACCCCGGCCGTGGCGGCGTCGCCGATGGCGGCATCCGTGCCGCCATCGCCGGCGTCCGGGCGCATCGAGCGGCATCCACAGAGCGTCCACCCGATGACGGCGATCGCGGCGGCGCGGCGCGTGCCTCGCATCACGCGAGCATCGGCAGCGTCACGAGGTCAACATGCAAGACCTCGCTGAACGCCTTGATCTCGGCCAGACACGCCTCTGTTGGCCGGGACAGGAGCCGCAGCTTGGCACACGCCGCCGCGCCCCCCTCGAAGACCGTGTTCGTGACTTCCTCCACGTTGATCCCGTGCCGCTTGAGCACGGCGAGCACGTTCGCGAACGTTCCTACCTTGTCCATCATCCGTATCACGAGCTGAAAGCGCGCCGCCGCCGACGACGACACGTTGACCACGTTCGGCACGTTCGCCTCGAGCAAGAAGGACCGGATGATGCGCACCGTCTCGGTGGCGATCGAGAGCTGCGCTTGATCGGTCGCCGCGGCGATGTGGGGCGTGCCGTAGACGAGCCCCCCGGACGAAAACGAGCGAAAGATGCCCGGGTTCGGGAACGTGCGCGTGCCGCGCGGCTCGTCCGGGAAGATGTCGAGGCCGATGCGAAAACCCCGCTTCTCGGCCGCTTCCATGAGCGCCCCGTAGTCCACGAGGTCTGCCCGAGCCGTGTTGATCACGGTCGCGCGGTCCGGCAAGGCGGCGACGACGGCCCGGTTGACGATCTGGCGGGTACGATCGTTCAGCGCGAGGTGAAGCGTGAGAATGTGGCAACGCGACGCGAGCTCCTCGATCGACGCCGCGTGGGAGATTCCCAGGTCCGTCGCGCGCGCGCCGGTCAGCGATCGGCTCCACCCGACGACGTTGAGGCCGAAGGCCCGCGCGCGGTGCGCGACCTCGCGCCCGATGGCGCCGAGCCCGGCGACCCCGAGCGTCTTGCCGTGGAGCCCCTCGGCCTTGCCGTACTCCTGCCTCTCCCACCTTCCGGCGCGGAGCGACGCCACGGCGTCCGGGATGCGCCGATCGAGGGCGGTCATCAGCCCGAAGACGAGCTCGGCGACGGCGGAGGCGTTCTTGCCCGGGCAGTTGGCGACGTAGATCCCCCGCCTGCTCGCGGCCCTCACATCGATCGTCGCGAACGCGGCGCCCGCGCGGACGATCAGGTTCAGCTCCTTGGCGTTGTCGATGGCAGACGAGGTGACGTCGGTCGACCGCACGACGAGGATTCCAAACCCGGGCAGGCGTTTCTCGAGGCTCTCCTTGGTCAGCTCGGGCTCGTAGACGACCTCGAGGGGCAGCGTGCCCAGCTCTTCGATGGCTTGTGGGTGGAGCTTGTCCGCGATGAGAAGCCGCATGCCGGACGCCGATGTTAGCCGAAGCGCGCGCCAAGCGCTTCACCGGTGGGCGACGCCGCCGACGCTTCGCGTACGGCCGCCGATGCGAACCAGCGGCAAGCCGCCTTCGTCCGCCTCGACGAGGAGCGGGCCGAGCGAGGCCTGCGCGTGCGGACTGAACTTGGCCTCGTACGGTCCTCCAGGCGCGCCCGGCTTGACCGTGGCATAGAGCGCGCCGTCGCTCCCGATGCGCGTCCTCTCCGGATCCCAGATCGCCTCCGTACCGTCCGTCAGCAGCAGCACGACGTCATTGGGCTCGATGCGCAGCGCCCGGACGAAGTAAGGCGCGTCCTCGACGACGAAGTACGTCCAGTCGTAGCCGTTCGTCAGGACGTAGCGACCGTCGTCCGGGTGGCGGCTTATCCAGGCGTGCAGCCCGGCCGACAGCCCCGCGTGCTCGACCGGCTTTCCGTCGTGCCAGAAACGTCCGCGGGCATCGAGCCGGATCGTGCTCTCGCGCGATCGCCCTTCGGGCGCGGGAAAGCGGAAGAACTCGGGATGGTCGCCTGGTTTCATGCGCTCCGCTCTCGCTCCGATGAGGAGATGTGCGGCCGGAGCGCCGTCGCGGCAAGGTCCGCTTGACGGATCGCGGACCCGCGCCTAAAGAAGGTTGGTTTCAAAATAATTTGAAAGTTGTTACGGAGGCGCGCGTTGGCCTGGGACGGCATGGCGGCGTTCGTTCGAGGGCTCGAGGAGCGCGATGAAGTGGTGCGCGTGACCCGCCGGGTGGACCCCCGCCTCGAGGTCGCGGCGATCGCCGATCGGGTCATGAAATCGGGCGGCCCCGCGTTGCTGTTCCAGAACGTGGGAGGCTCTCCCTTTCCCCTTCTCATCAACGCGTTCGGCTCGCGGCGGCGGATGTCCCTCGCGCTGGGCGTCGACGATCTCGAGGAGCACGCCCGCGCCATCGCGGAGCTCGTGGTCGCGCGCGCCCCGTCGAGCGCCCGGGAGCTCGCGCACCTCGCGCTCAAGCTCCCCGAGCTGGCGCACATCCCCCCGCGCGCGACGTCGCGAGCGCCCTGCCAGGAGATCGTCGAACTCGGCGACGACGTCGATCTGGACGCTCTTCCGATCCTCACATGCTGGCCACGCGACGGCGGCGCGTTCATCACGCTCCCGCAGGTCGTCACGCGAGACCCTGAGACGGGCGCGCGAAACGTCGGCTGCTATCGCATGCAGAAGCTCGACCGACGCAGCACCGCCATGCACTGGCAGGTGCACAAGACCGGAGCGCGGCACTTTCGCCGGGCGAGAGAGCTGGGCCTGCGCCGCCTGGACGTCGCGGTGGCGCTCGGAGGGGACCCGGCGCTCACGTATGCGGCCACCGCGCCGCTGCCGGACGGGATCGACGAGTGGATGTTCGCCGGCTTCCTGCGCAAGCGCGCCGTGGGGACGGTGAAGTGCCGAACCGTCGATCTCGAAGTCCCCGCGGACGCCGACTTCGTGCTCGAGGGCTACGTCGATCCGCAGGAGGCGCTCGTCGACGAGGGGCCGTTCGGCGATCACACCGGCTACTACACGCCCGTCGACCGCTTCCCACGCTTCCACGTGACCGCCGTCACGCGCCGCACCGACGCGGTGTTTCCCGCCACGCTGGTGGGCCCGCCGCCGATGGAAGACGCGTGGCTCGGCAAGGCGACCGAGAGGCTGTTCCTGCCGCTGCTCCGGATGCTCTTCCCTGAAGTGGTCGATATGAACCTGCCCGTCGAGGGAGCGTTCCACAACCTGGTCCTCGTCTCGATGAAGAAGCAGTACCCGTACCACGCGGCCCGCCTGGCTCACGGCCTCTGGGGCGCGGGCCAGATGTCGTTCTCGAAGGTCATCTGCGTCCTCGACGAAGACGTCGACGTGCAGGACCTCGGGCAGGTCGCCTGGCGCCTGCTCGCCAACCTGGACCCGAAGCGCGATTTCGCCTTCGTCGACGGTCCCATCGACCAGCTAGACCACGGAGCGAGCCAGGCGCTCTGGGGCGGCAAGGTGTGCATCGACGGCACGCGCAAGTGGAAAGAGGAGGGGTACACGCGCGAGTGGCCCGAGCCCTGCCGGATGAGCGCGGAGGTGCAGGCGAGGGTGGACGCGATGTGGCCAGATCTCGGCATCGGCGGCTCTCGCGCACCGGGGGCCTCCCTCAACGGGGTCCACGGAGCCTCCACGATCACGCGTGTGCTCGAGGCCGCGCGCGAGCTTTTCGCGAGGGCGCGCCCGTGACGAGTGTGCCGATCGCGGAGGTCAGGGGCCGCCCTGGAGAGGAAGCCGCTCACGGGCGCGCTGCCCGCGGGATGTTCGAGCGGATCGCCCCGACGTACGATCTGCTCAACCGGCTCCTGTCCGCCGGGGTCGACAGGCGCTGGCGCAGGCGAGCCGTCCTCGAGACGGCGAGCGCACCGGCGGGTCCCCTGCTCGATCTCTGCGCCGGCACGATGGATCTCACGGCGATGCTCGCCGTCACGCGGCCCCACGATCGGCTCGTCGCCGTCGACTTCTCGCCGGCCATGCTCGAAGCGGGCAGGCACAAGGCGCCCGGCGCGGAGGTCGTCGTCGCGGACGCAACCGCGCTGCCCTTCGCGGACGGCACGTTCTCGGCCGTCGTCTGCGGCTTCGGGATGCGTAACCTCGCCGATCCGGAGAGGGGCGTCAGGGAGGTGCGTCGCGTGCTGCGCCCGGACGGCGTGTTCGTGACTCTCGAGTTCTTTCGGCCGACCCACCTCGTGACGCGCGCGTTTCACGGAGTCTATGCGCGCGCCGTGCTTCCCACGGTGGGAGGCTGGATTTCCGGGGACAGGACCGCTTACCAGTATCTCTCCCGGAGCATGGCCGGCTTCTTGACTCGACACGAGTACGAGCGCGTCGTGGCAGGCGCGGGGTTCGCTCGTGCGGTCGGGGTCGATCTCTCGCTCGGCGTCGCCTCGATCGTGCGCGCATGGGTGGCTGCATGAAGCGCAAGATCGTGGTCGGCGTCACGGGCGCGAGCGGAGCGCCCTACGCGAGGCGTCTGCTCTCGGTGCTTCGTCAGAGCAGCGACGTGGAGCTCGGGGTCTGCGCCTCGCGCGCGGCGCAGGAGGTATGGGCCCTGGAGTGCGGAGGCGATCTGCGCGAGGCCGTGGGCGGTCCGGTCTGGGGCGTGGACGACTACAGAGCCCCGTTCGCCAGCGGCAGCGCCGGCTGGCACGCCATGGCCGTCGTCCCCTGCTCGATGGGGACGGCGGCGCGAATCGCACACGGCATCTCCGACACGCTCCTGTCTCGTGCCGCCGACGTGATGATGAAGGAGAGGCGCACGCTCGTGGTGGTTCCGAGGGAGACCCCGCTGAGCGTCGTGCACCTCGAGAACTTGGCCCAGCTGGCCCGAGCGGGCGCCGTCGTTCTGCCCGCGATGCCGTCCTTCTACGGCAAGCCCACGACGCTCGAAGACGCCATCGATACGGTCGTGGGGCGGGTCCTGGACCACCTCGGCGTCGACCACGACCTGTTGCGTCGCTGGGGGTCCTCGTGAGCGCCCTCGTGGATCGGGCGATAGCGGCGGCCGGGCTCGGCGACGTCCTCTCCGCGCGACGCGCCGGGGCCATTTCTGACGACCACCTTGCCCGCCTGCGAGCGGCCGATCTCCTGGCGCTCGGAGCGCTCGCGGATCGAGTGCGCACCGAGGAGGTCGGCGCCGAGGTGCGCGTTTACACGGGCGGGGGCGGGGACGTCGATGCGCGTCTCGTCGCCTTCCCTCGGGCGGGCGAGGACCTCACCGGCCTGGAGCTGTTGCGCGAGATCGCCGTGGCGCGCGTCGCGGGTCACCGGGGCGCCCGAATCCGCGTCGACTGGACGATCTCGGGCCTCGAGCTCGCGCAGGTCGCCCTGGCCTTCGGCGCCAACGAGCTCGCCGGGCGCATCGCGACCAAGCGGGGGCTCGCGATCGCGGAGGGTGAGCTCGCGGGCGTCGGCAAGAAGAGCCGGCTCGAGTCCGCGCGCGTCGTCAAACAGCGAGAGCTCGCGGGTCTCGTCGAACGGGCGGGCCGTGTCCCCGTGTTCGTCCACCAGGACCTGGGCGCGGCGGTGCCCGACGCGATCCGGCAGGAGGCGCCGTGACCCTCGACGCCATCCGGGAGAAGCTCCACGCGCGCGAGCGCCTCTCCTTCGAAGACGGGGTCACGCTCTTCCGCCACCCCGACGTGGTCGCCGTCGGCCAGCTCGCCAACGAGGTGCGCGAGGGCCTCCACGGCGACCGGACGTACTTCAACCGCAACATGCGCATCGAGGTGACCAACGTCTGCGTCGCCTCGTGCCTGTTCTGCTCGTTCGCGAAGCTCGAGGAGGGCGCGCCGGACGCGCACACGATGAAGCTCCAAGAGGCATGGAGCGAGCTCGAGGCGAGGCTCGAGGATCCCCCCGCCGAGATCCACATCGTCAACGGGCTGCACCCCGGCCTGCCGTTTTCCTACTACGAGGAGCTCCTCGCGGGCTTCAAGCGCATCAAGCCGGACGTCCACATGAAGTGCTTCACGGCCGTCGAGATCCACTTCTTCGCGACCCATTACGGGATGACGTACCTCGAGGTCCTCCAGCGCCTGAGGCGAGCCGGCCTCGACAGCCTCCCGGGCGGGGGCGCGGAGATATTCCACCCCGAGGTGCGGTCGCGCATCGCCCACGACAAGGCCACCGCCGACGAGTACCTCGAGGTACACCGCGTCGCCCACGGTATCGGGATGAAGACCAACGCCACCATGCTCTACGGCCACATCGAGACGTTCGAGCATCGCGTCGACCACCTGATCCGCCTCCGGACGCTCCAGGACGAGACCGGCGGGCTCCAGGCTTTCATTCCCCTCGCATTTCATCCCGACGGCAACGCGATGCGCAACCTGCTCGCGCCCACCGCCGTCGACGCGCTGCGCACCGTCGCCGTCTCGCGCCTGCTGCTCCACAACGTGCCCCACGTGAAGGCCTACTGGGTGAGCATGACCCCGGAGGTCGCGCAGATCGCGCTCCGCTTCGGCGCCGACGACCTCGACGGAACGATCGTTCACGAGACGATCTACCGCGCCGCCGGCTCACGCTCTCCGAGCGGGTTGACCGTCGATCACCTCGTGAGGCTCATCCAGGAGGCCGGGCGCGTCCCCGTCGAGCGCGACACGTTCTACAGCGTGGTCCGCGAGTACCCCCGCGCGGCCCTTCCCGAATCGGCGGTCAAGGTGCGCGACCGGAAGGCGAACAAGCACTTGGAGGTGCTGTCGTGACCGCGCAGGGCGTCGACGGCCGTCTGCGGGTCGCCGCGGTCTCCTACCTCAACGCCCGCCCGCTCTACGAGGGCCTGGATCGCGAGCCCGCGTCGGGACGCGTGCGCCTCGATTGCGCCTCGCCCAGCGAGGTCGCGCGCGGGCTGGCCGAGGACGAGGTGGACGTCGCGCTGATGCCGGTGGCAGCCGCGGCGTCGCTGGGCGAGCTGCGCATCGTGCGCGGTTGCGCCGTCGGCGCCCACGGGGCGGTGCGCAGCGTGGTGCTCGTCGCCGAGCGCCCCGTCGATTCGCTGCAAGAGCTTGCGGTGGATCTCTCCTCGCGGACGAGCATCGTCCTGGCGCGGCTCGTCCTTCGAGCGCGCGGCCGCGGACGCGAGCCGCACGTCCTCGGAAGCGCGCCCCGCGACGCGATCGCGGCCGTCGGGGGAGCGCGCGGCGCCCTCGTCATCGGCGATCCGGCCCTCGAGATCGAGGGGCGCTTCCCGTACAGCCTCGATCTCGGGCTCGCCTGGCTGGAGCTGACGGGGTTGCCCTTCGTCTTCGCGGCGTGGTGCGGACGCAAAGGAGCGCTATCGATCGAGGACGAGCGGCTACTCGAGAACGCCAAGCTGGCCGGGCTCGCGCGTCGCGACGCGATCGCGGACGCCCACGCGGCGCGGGCGGGTCAGTCGGCCGCGTCGCTGCGCTCCTACCTGAACGACGCCGTGCGCTACGACCTCGGCGACGAGGAGCGCCGGGGGCTGCAGCGGTTCTACGACGAGGCGGCGAAGAGCGGTCTGTTGCCCCAGGCCGACGTTCGCTTCTTCGACGACGACCGCGGCAAGGTATCGTCGACCGAGTCGCTCGACACGCTGCTCGCGCGTGCCGCCGACGGCGAGCGCCTGAGCGCGGCCCAGGGAGAGCGTCTCGTCGCCGACGCCTCGCTCTTCGATCTGGGGCTCGCGGCCGACGCCGTCCGGAAGCGGAAGCACCCGCTAGAGGTCGTGACGTACATCGTGGACCGCAACGTCAACTACACCAACGTCTGCACGACGAGCTGCCGCTTCTGCGCGTTTTACCGTCCGCTGGGCCATCCGGAAGCGTGGGTGCTCTCTCGCGAGCAGCTCGCGCGGAAGCTTCAGGAAGTGGTCGACGCCGGCGGGGTGCAGATCCTCCTCCAGGGCGGACTGCACCCCGAGCTCCGCATCGAGTGGTACGAGGACCTGTTCCGCTGGATCAAGCGCGAGTTCCGGCTCGGCCTGCACGCGCTCTCGCCCGAGGAGATCCTGCACATCGGGCGCCTCGAGGGGCTGGGCGTGCGCGCGGTGCTCGAGCGGCTGCACGCGGCGGGGCTCGACAGCGTGCCGGGCGGCGGCGCCGAAATCCTCGTCGACCGGGTGCGGCGCAAGATCGCCAAGGCCAAGTGCACGAGCGACGAGTGGCTTGGCGTGATGCGGGTGGCCCACCACATGGGGCTGCGCTCGAGCGCGACGATGATGTACGGCACGGTCGACACTGCGCGCGATCGCGTCGGGCATCTGATGAAGATCCGCGATCTGCAGGACGAGACGCGCGGGTTCACCGCCTTCTTCTGCTGGGACTTCCAGCACGAGAGCGGGACGCGCATCGAGTCCGGAGACAGCGGCACCGTCCTTTACCTGCGCCAGCAGGCGATCGCGCGCATCCTCCTCGACAACGTCGATCACGTCGGTGCTTCCTGGGTCACCCAGGGGCCCGAGGTGGGCCAGGTGGCGCTGCGGTTCGGGGCGGACGACTTCGGCAGCGTGATGTTCGAGGAGAACGTCGTGTCGAGCGCCGGGACGACGTTCTGCATGAACGCCGAGGCGATGGAGCGGCGCATCCGCGCAGCGGGCTTCAAGGCCGCGCGCCGCAACGTCCATTACGACTGGCTCACCCAGCCGTCGTGAGGCAGGCGATGCGCGCCGTCCACGCGGACGTGGTCGTCACCGGGGACGCGGACCCGATCCGCGACGGGGCGGTCGTCGTGGATCCCGGGGGGTGTGTGGTCGACGTCGGCCCCGCGGGCGCGGTCCTCCCGCGCCACGCGGGAGCGAGCGTCGAGCGCGTGCGCGGTGTGCTGCTTCCCGGCCTCGTGAACGCGCACACCCACCTGGAGCTGAGCGCCCTGCGCGGCCAAGTCCGGGGCGGAGCGGGTTTCGTTCCGTGGGTGGAAGAGCTCATGGGAATGCGGGCGGAGAGCCGCCCCGAGGACGACGCGCCGGCGATCGACCGCGCGGTGGACGAGCTCGATGCGTTCGGCACGGCAGCCGTCGGGGAGGTCACCAACTCTCTCGCCGCGGTTTGGCCGCTCGCGCGACGGAACATCGCCGGTTGCGTCTTTCACGAAGTCTTCGGCGTCGAGCGCGAGCCGATCGAGCGGCGGCTCGCCGATCTCCCGAAAATGGTCGAGGCGCGCGTCGGCGCGTGGCCAACGACCGATCTCGCCTACGCGCCGTCGCCGCACACGCTCTACACCACCCACGCGGACGTCGTCCGGCGCCTCGCACGAGACGCCAGGGACAGGGGACAGCGCGCGAGCGTCCACTTGGCCGAGCACGCCGCGGAGCGTCGCTTCCTCGAGAGTGGGGACGGCCCCATCGCCGACTGGTATCAATCGCGGCTGAAGCTTCGCCGCGAGCTCATCGAGTGGCCGGGAAAGGCCTCCGTCGCCCTGGCCGACGAGCTTGGCGTTCTCGGGCCGCACGTCCTCTGCGTCCACCTGACCGACGCCCGCCCCGAGGAGCTGGACCTCGTCGCGAGACGTGGCGCCTTCGTCGTGTTCTGTCCGCGATCGAACCTTCACATCGAGGCGAAGCTGCCGCCCCTGCTCGCGGCGAGCTCCGCGGGTCTGCTGCCTGCGCTCGGGACGGACTCGCTCGCGTCCAACGCCTCCCTCGACGTCTTGGCCGAAGCGCGCGCGCTGGCCGATCGCTTTCCAACGGTTCGCCGTAGTGACCTCGTGCGCATGGCGACCTGGGAGGGGGCGCGGGCGCTCGGGCGCGGCGACCTAGGGCGCATCGCCAACGGAGCCAGGCCCGGTCTGCTCGCCATCGACGGAGCGCCGGGGGACGACGCGTGCGCCTTCGTCCTCGCGAACCTGCGGGCACCCCGCAGATGGATCGTGCGTCGCGCGGAGGCGCGGCAGGCGTGACCATCCTGGGTCGGGTCCGCACGTACGGCTCGATGGTTGCGTTCGCGCACACCGTCTTCGCGCTGCCCTTCGCGGCGAGCGCGGTGGTGCTGTCGCTCGGGGTTCCGCACGCTCCGCTGACGGCGGGAAGGCTCGCCGCGATGGTCGCGTGCATGGTGTCGGCGCGGACGAGCGCGATGGCGTTCAACCGGTGGGCGGATCGAGCCTTCGACGCGAAGAACCCCCGCACGCAAGCACGCCACGTCCCCGCCGGCACCGTAAGCGCCCGCGAGGCCCTGGCCCTCGCGGTCCTGTCGGCGGCGGCGTTCCTCCTCTTCGCCGCGACGCTCGGCTTCTGGCCCTCGGTGCTCGCGCCGGGCGTCCTCGCGATCCTGCTTGGATACTCCTACGCGAAGCGCTTTACGTGGGGGGCTCACGCCTGGCTGGGCGTGGCGCTGGCGCTGGCGCCGGGAGGCGCGTGGCTCGCGATGGGGGCAGCGCCGGACGTCGGAATCGTCGCGCTGATGGTCGCCGTCGTAGGCTGGCTCCTTGGGTTCGATATCCTCTACTCGCTGCAGGACGAGGGCTTCGACCGCGAGGTGGGGCTTCGATCCATCCCCGCCCGCTTCGGGTCGCGCGGCGCCCTGTGCATCAGCGCGGGGGCCCACGTCGTCACCGTCGCAGCGCTGGCGGCGTGCGGCGTCGCGCTGCACCGCGGCCCCGCGTACGCCGTGGCCGTTGCCACGTGCGCGGGGCTCCTCGCGTACGAGCAATCGCTCGTCAGGCGCCGCGGTCTGGCCGTGATCAACAAGGCGTTCTTCGACGTGAACGCGTGGGTCAGCGTCGCCTTCTTCGCGCTCGTAGCGGCCGACCTCGTCGTCTCCCGCGTTCTCGCCCGCTGAGGCACCCGCTGTCGCGTCAGATCGCGCTGTTCAGCGGGTCGAACTTGCTCCCGCTGTTCGTGAACCCTGTCGACTTCGGCCTCGGTCCACCCGTCCCGTGGCCCGCCGACTTCGCCTTCGCCTTGCCCTCGTGCTGCTTGTCCGTCTCGACCAGCTTCTGCCTCTGCTGCTCGGTGAACCGGGGGGTGAGCGCAGAATCGTTCGAAGACTGCGCGCCGGCCAGCGACCCGGCTGCGGGAGCGGGCGTAGGCGGAGCGGGCGCTGGCTCGGCAGGCGCCACGACCGGTGCCGGCTTTGCGGCGGCAGTCGATTCGGTGTCGGCCGTCGACCCGCTCGAGCGCATGGCCGAGACGCCCACGAACCCGGCCGCCGCGGCGACTCCGAGCGCCGCCACGATCCAGCCCTTGCGCGAACGGCGGAAGGGCATGTCCGAGCCGTCGAAGTCGGCGCTGAGCGCACCCGTGCTGACCGGCTCGGGGGCATAGGACCGCGCGTAGGGAGCCGGCGGCGCGTAGGATCGAGGCGGCATCGACGCGGCGGGCGGCACGTAGGACCGCCGGGGCGGCATCGAAGCGGCCGGCGGCACGTACGCCGCGGCCGGCGGCGGCGCGACCGGCGGAGAGTCCAGTCCCGCGAGCTCGGCGAGCGTCCTCCACTCCTCGCTGCCCTCGGGGCGCACGAGGACGTTGGCGTCGATGCGACCGCCGTCGAACGCCTGGTCGATCTGGTCGAGCGTGACCTTATGGACGTCGCCGTTCGCGAGCTTCACGTACCAGACATCGCTCATTGGGCTGCTCCAGGATGAGAGAAGCTTCAAGAATGGCAAATAGTCGAGCTCGGCGCCTTAGCAGAATGCATGAGACGCGGAAGAGCCGCGCGATGATGGGGGCACCGCACGCACCCTCGTAGTCGGGGTGCGGCTGCGCCCGACAGGGGCCCCTTGACCCTTCAATGGGTCGAGCACTTCATCAGGCACATCAGGTCGCCGTTGCAACCGCAGTCGTTCTTCTTCGCGGGCGCTGCGGCAGCAGCAGCAGCGGCAGGCGCACCGCCGCCGCCCGCCGCTGCGGTGGCGCCACCGCCGGCCCCGCCGCCCGCCGCGGCCGTGGCGGCAGGTTTGGCCCCGCCCCCCGCCGGGTGGTACCCGCCGCCTCCGTAGGGCTTGGGCTTGCTCGCCGTGGCGACGGACGTCGCCGGTGGCGGTGCCGTCGCGGATGGTTCTGCGGTTGCCGTGGCCGTGGGCTCGGCCGTCGGCACAGGGGGCATCACCAGGACGGTGGCGACCGGCGCCGGAGCCTTCGATGCCCCGACCTTGACTCCCACGACGACGCTGATGACGACGAGCAGCGCGGCGCCCGCGCCGATGCCGATGAAGAGCGGAAGCTTGCTCCTCGCTTGCCTCTCGTCGCTGCCCACCGCGCTGAACGCTCCGAGCGGCGCGCCAAGCGGCGGCGGCGTGAACCCGAGGGGCGGGGCGAAGATGTCGCCGTCAGCCTTCTGCGCTGCGGGGCGGGTCGACTCCGTTCGCGCTGCGAGCGCCTTGAGATCGATGAGCCCGGAGTCGTCCTTCTCCGTTGGAGACGAGGCCGCGCGAGCCGACATCTCTTCGCCACCTTTCGTCAGCACCGCGAGCGAAAACAGCACCGAGTTCTCGTTTCGCTCGCCGGTGAGCCTGCTGGCCGCGTCGTCCGCCTCCCGGGAAGCGGCGTGCGGCATGGAAGGCGCGCTCGTCTGCACGTCGTCTCCGCCGCCGCCGCCGAAGAGGTCACGTCCCCGTGCCTCGCGCTTCACGACGGCGGCCCGCCGTGGCTCGGGTGCCGGCGCGGCCGATTGGGCGGCGAAGGACGGACGGTGAGACGGCGCGGGCTCGGGCTCGTAGGCCGGGACGACGGAGGCCGCATAGCCTCGTCCTGCCGAAGAGCTCGCCGCTGCCTGTTCTGCGTGGGCGTGAAGGGCGGCCACTACAGCGTCGACCTCGCTGAGCGGCTTCCAGTCGTCCATCCCGTCGGTCCAGATGAACGTCTCCTGGGTGACCACTCCCGAATTGTACGCCTCGACGAGGTCCGCCATGCTCATCGAGCGCTGGTCGTTGTCGTTCACGTTGACGTGCCACTGCTCGCCGCCATCGAACGCTGCGCCCGGCTGGGACGGCTCCGTGGCGGCCGACCCGTTCGAGCTCGCTCCGGCCGTTCCGTTGACGACGATCGTCGAGCCGCACTTGCGGCACCGGATCTTGACGATCTTGCCCTGGACCTTCTCGTCGGCGACGTTGTACTTCGATTGGCAAGACTGGCAGCTGATTCTCATGTGCGTCCGTTGGTCGTCCGGTAGTGTACCCCGCGGCGGCTTCTCTGGCTCTTTTTCCGGCGCGGTAGCGGGACCCGTGGCGCCGACGCGAGGCAAGTCGCGCTCCGGGAGGCTGTCACGGTTTCGCACCCGCGCGCAGGTCCTCCCCGCGGACGAGCGTCGCCTGGCTTTGCAGCTGCGCGGTCAGCATGCTGCCGGGCTGGCCGGGCTGCGGCGAGCCGGGCGCCCCTCCGCTGGTGCCGAACAGCATGACGACGCGCTGCTGCACGTCCGACATGCGCGCCAGCGCCTCGCCGCGCACCAGCTCCATCTCGCCCTGGGCCTCGGCCACGAACTGCTCGAGCGTCGCGCCCTTCGGGACTCCCTGGAGCTCCACGTTCGTGCTCGTGGCGTACGCCTTCACGTCGAGGCTCAGGTGCACGCGGTTGCCCGTGATGCTCTTCACGCGGTAGGCCCGGTACGAGATGGTGTCGACTGCGGACAGCGGCATCCTCGTTTCGGCGATCCATTGCGCGCCGACGCCGACGGGCTTCGGCGGCAGCGGCACCATCGCGAAGACGAGCGCCTCGGCGGAGCTCCGCGCGAGGCGGTCAAGGTCCGGCGCCGTCGCCTTGCCGAGCATCACCTGCAGGTCGCTCTCCCGGCCGTCCGGGGTGATCTTCATCCGGACCCGGGTGCCCTCGAGCGTGGCGATCTCCCTGTCGGTGCCCGCCGGAAGCTGACCGAGCTGTTCTTTCGAGGGCGAAGCCTTCTTGAAGTCCGCCACAAGCCACTCCGGTCCGCCTTCGTCTTTCTTCGGAGGCCCAATGGCGAGGGACAGATCGATGGTGGGCATCGCGATCCGCTGACCCATCTGCAGCCCTAACCGCAGTCCCGCCGGCCCGTACGACGACGCCGGCGAATTCGCGCCCGGATCGAGCGAAAGGCGTGGCTCGGAGCCGTCACTCACGACGTCGACCTTCGTGGGTACGCCTGCCGGGTGGCGCTGCTCGGCGACTCCGGGCGGGAAGATGCCGTTGGCCGGAGGCCCGTTCTCGCTCGAGGCCGACGCGTCCGCGGCCGCCTGCAACACCTTCGCGAGCTTCGGATCCGCGGTGGCGTACTTGTCCGTGCCAGCGCTCGCGTCGCCTCGCGGCGAATCGGATGGTGGTTTCTTCTCGTCGCACGCCCACACGAGCGCCGACACGGCCAGCGCGATCGACAGCGGAGAGCGCATCTCTCGGGACATCAGCGCGATGTGCTTTATCACGAACTTTGGCCCCGCCCCCAAGCTCACGGGAAAGGCTGGTTCACGAAGTCCTTCTTGTACTTCTCCTTGTACGGCTCGTGGCAGTGCTTGCACGCTGCCTTGACGGCGGCAAGATCCTGCTTCGCGGCCGCGGCGGACCCCTCCTGGGACGTGGCCGCCCACTTGGGGTAATCGCCGCTCGGCGGGGGCTTGCCCGCCACCAGATCGAAGGCCTTCTGCAGGGCCGCAAAGTCCTGTCCCGCGAGCGGCGCGCCCATGTTGGGCTTCATCCACTTGCCCAGCGGGGTGGCGGGCTCACCGGCGACGGCCAGTCCGGCGGCGAGGGCGAGAGCGACGGCGATGGGGACTGTTCGTCGGAGCAAGGTCATCCTTTCCCGTAAGACGTTCCGGACCCGTGAGACGTTCTGGATAGCAAAAAGTTACACGCTCGCACCGACCGCGCACGCGACACCGGTTCCGCCGAGGCCACAGTAGCCGCCAGGGTTTTTCGCCAGGTACTGCTGGTGGTAGTCCTCCGCATAGAAGAACTCGCCGGCGGGCAGTATCTCCGTCGTGATCCGGCCGTGCCCCGCCTGCGTCAGGCGCACCTTATAGGCGTCGCGGGACGCCTCGGCCGCTCGGCGCTGTCCCTCGTCGTGCCCGTAGATGCCCGACCGGTACTGCGTGCCCACGTCGTTGCCCTGCCGCATGCCGTGGGTCGGGTCGTGGTTTTCCCAGAAGACGCGGAGGAGCGCATCGTACGTGGTCTTCGAGGGATCGAAGACCACGCGGACCACCTCCGCATGCCCCGTCTTGCCCGAGCACACCTCCTGGTACGTGGGGTTCGGGGTGAACCCTGCCGCGTAGCCAGCCTGCGTCGAGAACACTCCGGGCACCTGCCAGAACTTCTTCTCCGCGCCCCAGAAGCACCCCATGGCGAACGTCGCCAGGCGCATCGCCGGGGGGAAAGGCGGCTCCATCGGCGAGTCGAGAACGACGTGCCGGGCGGCGACGTGGATCCTCTGCGGGCGCCCTTCCAGGGCGTGTTCGGGCGAAACGAGCTCGACCGGGCGGCCGTGCGACAACCACATGGCAGGCGAAGTTTGACACAACCAGGCGGACCCGCCCAGAGGTGCCCTCGTCACGGGTCGCCGCTCGCAGGGCACGTCACATCGACGTTCGGCGCGTTCGGCGTCCCCAGGAACCCGGGGAACCATGACGCGTTCGACGTCTGCCAGAGAGCCCAGTCCGAGCGCGTGCCGGGGTCGCAGTCCGCGGGGAAGGAGAGCGACGCGCCGACGGTGAGCGACACCGCGGGATACGTCAGCGTCTCGATGACGACGTCGAGCACGCGCAGCGTCACCGTCGTGCCCTTGTTGCGCAGCACGTCGCCGAGGTTCCCGGACCAGGCGACGACGGCGCCGGGCAGGTAGTGGTTGATCGCCGGGTCGCTCGAGTCGCCGACGACGAAGGTTCCGCGAGCGGGGAGCCACAGGTCGTCGGTGACGTCGAAGGTGGCTGCCTTCGCGCCCCGCGGGCATTCGCCGTGCAGCCCCAGGAGGTCGATCGCGCAGTCGAGCGTGCTCTCGACCTCGAGCCACTCGCCGTGGTCGCCCGTGCCGGCGACCGACTCGATCATGAGCTCGTCGATCAGAAGATCGCCGGGCGCGAGCGGCCGGTCGCAGACCCCTTCGGGCCCCGCGTCGAACGGCGGTCCCGCCGCGCCGCCGCCGGCCTCCTCCGCGTCGACGGTGCCGGCAACGCTCGCGGCGACCGTCGCGTCCTGGCCGGGGACGGTGTCGCCCGACGACGCGATGCCTCCACCGTAACCCGCCGCGCCGTCACTGGACGCGTCGCCTTCGCCGCCGTTTCCGTCGCCCAGGTGGCCTCCGCAGGCGAGGACGAGGGCACAGGCGAGGATCGGCCCTTGCTGCTTTGTCATGCGATGGCAGGTGAGCAACGGCCGTTCCGCCGGTGCGCGGATGGATACCGCGCACTTGGAGCCTGGGGCGATGTCCCGGACACCGCGCAGTGCGGCGAAGGACAGTTTGGTAGCCTCGGGGCGGAGGGGGATTGCGCATGGAATGGGTCAACACCGTCACCGGTCGCGCGCGCCCCGAGGAGTTCGGTACGACGCTCGTGCACGAGCACTTGCTCCTCGGCTATCCGGGCTGGCAACTGGACGCGCTGGCGCCCCGCTTCCGGCGCGCGGACGCGCTTTCTCGCGGCGTCGACCGGATGCAGGAGCTCCGGGGCTTCGGGGTCGAGACGTTCCTGGATCCGTGTCCGATGGACCTCGGGCGTGACGTGGAGTTCATGGCCGAGGTCGCGCAGCGCTCCGGGATGCGCATCATCTGCACCACGGGGGCTTACAAGGAGAACGAGGGCCTGACCTACACGTTCGGCGCGCTCCCCGTGGAGGAGATCGAAGCCATCTACGTGAAGGAGCTGACCGAGGGGATCGGCGAGAGCGGGATCCGCGCGGGGCTTGTCAAGGTGGCGACCGGAGCGCCCGGGATCGGCGACTACGAGAGGAAGCTCCTTGTCGCGGGCGGTCGCGCCGCCGCCGCGGTCGGCTGCCCGGTGCTCACGCACACAGATCACGCGAGCCTCGGGCTCGAGCAGATCGCGATCCTCACCGCGCAAGGCGTGCCCGGGCATCGCATCCTCGTCGGCCATTGCGACGGCCGCGACGATCACGCGTACCACCGGTCCCTCGCGGACACGGGCGCCTACGTCGGGTTCGATCGGTTCGGGATCGAGGCCTTAATCAGCGACCAGAAGCGCATCGAGAGCGTGTGCAGGATGATCGACGCCGGCTATGCGCGCTCCGTCTGCCTGTCGCACGACGCCATCTGCGCGAGCTGGCTCGGCCGCCCCGTCTTCAACGGGCGAATCGTGATGACGCCCGAGGCGATCGCCGCCGCGCTGCCCAACTGGGAGGCGACGCACCTCTTCAAGCGAATCTTGCCCCGCCTGCGCGAGCGCGGCGTGGCGGAGGCCGACCTGCAGACGATTCTCGTCGACAACCCGCGGCGCTACTTCTCCGGTCACAAGCCCGGGCTGGCCTCTTCGAGCCAGAACTCGGCCTCCGCGGCGAGGGACTGAACGCGAAGCAGGGCGTCGTCGCCGCCCGCTCCCCTGGACATGCGCTCGCGGGTCAGGTCCTTCAGTGCGATCACGGCGTCGCGATACTCCCTGAGGACGTCACGAAGGGCATTGCCCTGGAGACCCGACTCGCGCGCGGCGAGGGCGAAGTCGCGAAACGCGACGAAGACCTCGTCGAGGGTGGTCTTCCCCTGGTCGAAGGAGGTGCGAAGAAGGGCGAGCCGCTTGCGCGCGAGGTCGACGCGAAGCGCCGCGAGCT
>Ga0209415_10005861_pt1 | contig 21961 bp, 20 predicted proteins | sample PeaSoiSIISIP2007_FD_187696 | JGI IMG/M metagenome (GOLD analysis project Ga0209415, IMG submission 187696) | Peat soil microbial communities from Weissenstadt, Germany - SII-SIP-2007 (SPAdes) (version 2) | ecosystem: Environmental > Terrestrial > Soil > Wetlands > Peat | place: Germany... | reverse complement strand
CTTTGGGTATCCTTCCCCTTCGTATTTGCATAGCGACACTCTACCGAGTGTCACTAATCATTCTGAACGAGAACACCAGCGAGTGAATTTTTCTTCTGGAGGCACTGGGCCGCGGCGTCGGTCTGTCGGAGGTCAATCTCCGCCCCAAGAAATCACTCAGTGGAAACGATTTAGCTCTACGCGGGCTGCGAGCGTGCGGGTCACGATGCAGCGGACGCGGCGGGCATTTGGCGGGGGAGGGGGTGGCGCCGATGGTGCCGACGAGCTCTTCGAGGTAAGCGGGCGAACTGACGCGGGCCAACTGGGCGCGGGCGAGGGTGTAGCGGCTCTCGAAATCGATGTCGTCGCGAGGAGGGAACTCCTGCTCCGCCAGTCGAAATGTTTCCAGGGAATTGCCTCGCTCCCGCCGGAGCCCAGCAAGCCTCAAAGCCTCTTAGGGGATGATGACGCCGGGGAGGCCGCGGAAATGGGTGTCGGCGGTGACGAGTTGAGCCTGGCAGACGCGCGCGGTGGCGTAGACGATCGAGTCCGCGCCGGAGAGGCGATGGTCGAGGCTGGCGTTTGCGGCGGCGAGCGCAATCGTCTCGTCGAGCGGCACGACGCGGCGGAGAAGCGCCTGGGAGGCGAAGCGGTCGGCCAGGGCGCGGCCGCGGTGCTTGGCGAGGTGCCGGTAGACGTCGTAGATGACGAGCGACGGGACGAGGACGGAGGCGTCGCCTTCGAGGTAATGTGCGAAGGCGGCGGCTTTCGAGTCGTCGGTCAGATACTCGAGCCAGCCGGAGGCATCGACGACGTAGAGTTCAGAACCGCTCCGAGTGGTCACGATGCTCGTCCTTCCATCGCAGCCCCTTGGCCATGCCACGAAGCTCGCGGATCGAGCGGCGCGGGACGAGGCGCAGCGCGCCGTCGAGCGAGTACATCACCAGCTCCTGGCCGGGCTCGATCTTGAGCTCTTCGCGGAGAGCCTTCGGGATGACGACCTGGAATTTGGGAGAGACTTTGACTTTCGCTTTCTCCATGTGCGAAACCCCCGTGCATCGTATCGATTGGCACAGCGTATGTCAAATGGCATATCGATGGACATATTGTAATACCGCACCGGCACAGCTTCACGGATCGAGTTCAATTCAGGAGTGTTAGCCGGGGGATTGGCGGGAACTCAACGGCTCACGCCTTCTCACCTGCGAACCGAACGGGCAGGAAATTGCGCAGGTGAACAGCGGACGCTGTGCTTGCTTATGTGCGCTCCGGCGGGAGTGAATCAGAGGAGCGAGAATGCGAGCGCCGCGCGCGGCGCTCGCATTCCGTTGTGCCAATTTGCGCGGCAGAAGAATCTTCTCTCATTTGCAGACGCGGAAAATATTCCTGTCGGCGCGTCGACATCTCGAATCTGCTTGAAAGAAAACTTCGCCGGTTTATAGAGAAAGTTTTCTTCAGAGTTGGGAGTTCCAACTGTCGATGAACGTCGTCCCGCCGTCGTTGTTCGTGATCTCGATCTTGCTAAATGAAAAGCTGACGTCCTCGAGCTGCCGCGGATCGGACGGCTCGCCGGCATTCGGGAAACCGATGTAGCGTTTCACGGACGAGATCGTCGCATCGGTGAGTTTGATGGTCTCGTAGACGGCTTCCTTGCCGTCCGGACTCGTTCGGAGGAAATCGAATTCGACCAGCGAGAGAACTTCATTCGTGGAAGCGGCCTCGAAAATCTCGGGCGAAGAGGCATCCCATTCTTTCGTGATGGTGACGGGTGAATACTGGCGCTTTCCGCTGGCCTGACCGGTCGACGCGTCTCGCGGTGCAGCGAGTTGCATCAGGAACTGGAATGCTTGAATTTGATTCTGGCGCTGCCTGTTCGTGGACTGTCCCTTGAAAACTCCCTGTTTCACGCCGCGAATGGTCACATAGAAAATCTTGTCGCCTGCCGCCAGGGCGGGAATTGCTTGTTCCTCCTGCACCGCGGTGGAGGACTGGTTTTTGTTCTTCTTATTCTTCTGGGCTTGCGCTGTTCCGAACGGCGCAAGGCAGATCATGGCAAGAACCATCCCAAGAATTGCGAACTTGCATCTCATCACTGACCTCCCTATCCATCAGGTGTGAATTGAAGCCTGAACCTGAAAGAAAATTCTATATCGCCAAACCTGCCATGCAGGACAAAAGGCCGGCGGGCGTGCCGGGTCGATTACTGTATGAGACGCACGGAACCGCCCCACGTCACGGTGTCTCAGCAGGATCATGGACCGGAAATTACATGGCGCGCCGCGCCCTATCGTGTTATTCAGGCTCCTTCGCGCATGTGCGGGGATCCAGGCAAAATGGAGGATGAGAAATGAAGAAATTCTGGGTTGGGCTCGTGGTGGGCGTGCTGATACTTCCGGTGCTCTTCGCGCTGTACGTTTTGAGCGGGCGCATGCCCGCGGCGACCTCCGATCCTCCCATTCCGTTTGAGGCGCTGATTGCCGGGATTGCTTTGCACGCGCGGATTCGCCGCGAAGCGCCGCAGCGCGATGTTTCCGGGCTCACGACCGCTGACCTCGTAAGCGGCGCGGACGTGTATGAGAAGAATTGCGCGGCTTGTCACGGGCTGCCGAACCAGCCAGCGCCGGCCATTGCGAAGGGGATGTTCCCGCCTCCGCCGCAGCTTTTCACCAAGGATGGAGAGGTCACGGACGATCCGGCCGGCGTCACCTACTGGAAGGTGAACAACGGCATACGGCTGACGGGCATGCCGGGCTTCCATGCGTCGCTGCTGGACCAGCAGATGTGGCAGGTGACGGCGGTCGTCGCCCGGGCCGACAAGCTGCCGCCGGAAGCGCTCGATGCGCTGAAGCCCGCGCCCCCAGTGCTGCTGATTACCGCCGGGGCGGCGAATCCAGCGGCGAGCCAGCCGAGATAGTTCCGAGCAACAGTAGACGCTGCCAGGAAGACAGATCCCTCGGCTCGTCCGCCGCGGCGGGCTCGCTCGGGATGACAATCCTTATCGGATTGTCAAAAATCCGTGTGGAAGCGGAGTCCAGGAACGGTGACCGGGCCTCGAGCCTGGTTATAGCCGGGATTGTTGATGTGCTGGAGATCGAACGACGCGAAGAAGCCGCGCCAGAGGTGCGCGGTGTAGAAGCCCTCGAAGATCTTTTCCGGGCCGTAGGTGAGTCCGCCGTCGCCGAGCAGGAAGCCAAGCCCGCCGAGAGCCAGGTACTGCTGATGCGCCGCGACGATGCCGTTGGCTACGAAAACGGCTCCCGCGCGGTCGTTCCGGCGATGCCATAAATCGCCTTTCGTGAAGCCGCCAAGCTCGAGCGTGCGATCCACTTCCGTATATGCGAAGGATTCGTTGCGACCATCGCTCCAGCCGAGACGCCCGAAGGCGCTCACCTGCGGAGTAATCTCCTGCTCGAAATTCAGGCCGAAGCCGTATTTATGGCGGCCCTGGCGGCGGGTCAAGGTGATGTCAGGCGGAGCAGTCTTTGGACCCGCCAGGTAGTCATCGATCGCTTCGCGATAGTTTCCCATGTCTGCGTGATTGAGATAGCTCAGGAATCGCACCGTGCCCGCGCGATGCGCGATCAAATTTCCGCGGGCCTCGAGCTCGAGATTTTCCGCGCGCGCCCGGGCCACGTCTGCGTCAAGGTTGATCCCGTTCGCCACTTTTGGCATCAGCGCCTCGGCGAAGCGCGCACTCCACCAGTGGTCGTCGTATTCGAGGATCACGCCATCGGTGTAGCCGCGCGTGTTGGCGGCATAGTCGTACGCGCCATTGTTGTCCGTCGTCCAATTCAGGAATTGCAGGTGGCTGTCCGAGCCGTAGGTGTTCAGATCGAAGAAGTCAACGAGATCGAGCTTGCCGACGCGGAATTCGATCCGGCGCGCAGGGAGAGAGGTTGCGAGATGCAATTCGTCGCGATCGGCTTCGACGCGTTGGTCGCCGAGCGGAATGATCTGCCTCAACATGACCCGCGCTAGGTAGGGCTTTTGGCTAAGAGTTGTGTTGCGCACCACGTCGAGATTGGTGATGCCACCGAGGCCGAGGGCATTGCTGATCCCGTGGCCGCCGGCACTTTCGACGTCGAGAAAGACTTCGGTGGTGGGCGTGAGCGCGTAGCCGAGGTACAGCGTATAAACCTTGGACGTTGCATTCTCCGCGTGCGACCGCAGGCTGTTTGGTCCGCTGTACGCCGCCGGAAACGCGGGATGCCATTGCAGGACGATGTTCGCCTGGCCGGAGATCCAGTAGCGGCTGGTGTCGGAATGCGGGAAGAGCGTCAAGGGATCGTCCGAACTCGAATCGGCGGCGGTCGATTCGGGTGGTGCCGGGGCCTGCGCGTGTGTGGAGAACGGAACCGCGGCGCACACGAAGAGTGCGCAGAAAATCGACAGGACGAATTGAGCCAAAGAGCGTCGCATCGGGAGACAGGCCATGAGACCACAGATCTCGTTAAGATTTTGTAAATGCGAGGCTTGTTTTACAAGGGAAACGTGAAAACAGGCTTTACGACCCTGCCGCTGGCCTGATCCTCGATCGCTTGATTGATCTTCTCAAAGGGATATTTCGTGACGAGTTTGTCGAACGGGAAGCGCCCTTCAAGGTGCAGGTCGATCAGGCGCGGGATGAAGGTGTCCGGGACGCTATCGCCCTGAACGATGCCGCGAACGCTGATGCCGCCCAGCATAACGGCAGAGAGATTCAACCCTTCCGCCGGGATCGCGCAGAAACCGAAGTGGCCCTTCGCGGCGAGCGAACCGATCGCCTGCTGAAAGCTGTCCGCGCGGCCGGTCGAGTCAAACGCGTAGTCCACGCCGCTGGGAACGATTTTCCGGATTTCTTCCGCGGCTTTCACCTGAGGGCCTGCCAGCACAGCGTGCGTGGCGCCGAGCTGCCTGGCCATGGCGAGGCGCGATTCGAGCACATCGACGGCGATGATCGTCGAGCAGCCGCACACCACTGCACCCATCACGGCGCTGAGGCCGACGGGACCGGCTCCGACGATTGCAATCGTGCTGCCGGGCTTGGGCTGAAAAGCGTTCATCACGGCGCCTGCACCGGTCTGGACGCCGCAGCCGAGCACGCCGAGGATTTCGAGCGGAGCGTCCTTGCGCACGAGGATCGTGTTGCGCGTCCGCGAAACGGCGTAGGTGGAAAACGAGGATTGGCCGAAGAAATGGCCGTGGATCGGATCGCTTCCCTTGCGGAAGGCGCCGGGCTCGCCGGATCGGCCGTCGGTGAAGTTCAGCGCGCGCGTGTGTTCGCAGTACGCGGGATTTCCCCCGGCGCAGGCGCGGCACGCTCCGCAGGAATCGTAGGTGAGCACGACGTGGTCACCCGGCTTGACCTTGGTGACGCGCTCGCCGACACGCTCGACGATGCCCGCGCCTTCATGGCCGAGGACGATGGGCTTCGGCACGCCCATGCCCTCGCGCGCTTTCACGTCGGTGTGGCAAAGCCCGCAGCCGACGATGCGAACCAGAATGCCGTCCGGTCCGGGTTCGCTGAGATCGAGCTCCTCGATCGCGAATTTCTCCCGGCCTTCGTACGCCACCGCCGCCTTCACCTTCATATTTTCCTCTTGTGGGCGGGGTTCACGGCGGATGCGCTAGGCGCGGCGGAGGGCGGCGAGGACGCGGTCCGGCGTCAGCGGAAACTCCGTCATGTGGACGCCGGTGGCATCGAAGAATGCGTTCGCGATGGCACCCGCGGCGGCGGCCATTACTTCTTCGCCCGCGCCGGTGGATTTCTGATCGAGGCGCTGCACGACGATCGGCGTGACCTCGGGGCATTCCTCGAAACGAAGAATCGGGTAGCTGTTCCAGTCGAGGCTCGTGACGTTGGTCGCGTTGAACTTCACTTCCTCGAGGAGCATGCGGCTCGCGGTCTGCACCAACTGGCCGCTGATCTGATTTTCGATGAACGCGGGATTCACGGCGAGGCCGGCGTCGATCGCGCCGTACATGCGTTTCACGGCGACCTTGCCGGTTTCCTTGTTCACTTCGATCTCTGCGACGGCGCCGCCGTAGGACGTGAGATGCGTCCCCAGCCCGATGCCGCGCCCGGTGACGACCTTCGCATGCGAGAGTTTCGAGGCGGGCGGGCGCGGCGTCCACTTCGAAGCCTGCGCGACGGCATCGAGAACGCCCATCCAGCGGTCGCTCGTGATGTTGCGCTTGCGGAAGGCATACGCGTCCATCCCCGAAAGGTGCGCAAGCTCGTCGATGGTCTGCTCCGACGCGAATGAAAACGAAAGATCGAGCGGCGAGCGCAGCCACGCGCCCTTCAGATAGTTGAGGCCCGGCAGTTGGTGATTCACGAGACGCACGTTGGGGATGTCGTACATTCCGCCGCAATCGGACGGGTTCACCTGCTGCGCCGCGCCGAGCCGCCATTCAGCGGCGGGCGTGCCGAGCGCGAGCTGCGCGGACGTTTCAATCGCGCTCCAGTTGTGGTGCCAGCCGTCGTATTGGTACGCGACGATTTTGCCATCGGCATCCGCGGCGGCGCGGATTTCTCCCACGTGCGCGGGGCCGTAGAGATCCCACCCGTGCTCGTCCCAGCGCATGAATTGGAGACGCACGGGCTTTCCGGCGAGCTGCGAGAGGATCGCGGCGGCCTGCGCGACGTCGTCGTAGCAACTGTGGCCGTAGGTGCCGGAGCCTTCGTAATACTGCACGCGAACTTTTTGCGGCGGCAATCCGAGCACGCCCGCGAGGGTGTTGCGCGTGGCGTACACATCCTGCGTCGAGCAGATCACCAGCGCGGAATCCGGCGTCACATCGCCGAGCGCGCAATTCGGGCCGAAGGGAGCGTGCATCTGGTAGGGGCAATGGTAAGTTCCGGAGGCAACGTGCGGAGCGCCGCTGAGCGCGGTCGAGACGTTTCCGCGCTCGAGCACGACGCGGTCCGTGGTCTTGTCCGCGCGCATCTTTTCGTACAGGCCCGCGTTGCCCGGCAATGTGGCGGGCATGTCCCACGTGATTTTCAATTGCCGCGCGGCGCGGACGGCGTCCCACTCGCGCTCGGCGACGACGCCAACAAAATCGCCCTTGCGCACGACGCGCGCGCCCGCGATTCCGGCGATGGAGCTTTCGTCGATGGTGGCGACCTTCGCGCCGGCGCCGTAAACGCCCTGGCCTCGCGGACGCACCACGCGCCCGTGGAGCATTCCCGGCAGGCGCAGATGCTGGATGTAAACGTACTTGCCGCTCACTTTGTCAGGGATGTCGTTGCGCGTGGGGCGCGCGCCCACGAGCTTGTAGTCGGAGACCGGCTTCACAGGGGCCGTGCCGGTGAACGCGAGATTGAACGGCTTGTCGCCCACCAGCTCGCCATAGGTGACGGACGGCGCCTCGCCGCCCAGCCCTCCCACGGTCACGACGCCTTTCGAAACTATGAGGCGCTCGACCGGCGCGCCAAGTTTTTTCGACGCGAGCGCGAGCAGCGCCTGGCGCGCTTCGGCGGCGGCGGTGCGAATCGCCGGGCTGCCGCGCGCGATCGACGAGCTTGAGTAGGTGCCGCCCTGATTCGGCGTGAGGTTGGTGTCGAGGCGGACGGTCGAGACCTGGCTCATCTCGAGATCGAGCTCCTCGGCCGCGATCTGCAGCAGCGAGGTGGTCGAGCCCTGGCCGAGCTCGACGTAGCCGATGTAAACGGTGGCTGTGTTGTCGGCATGGATGGCGAGCCAGGTGTCGATCTGCTTCGGATCGGGCGAACCAGCAGCCGCGCCGCGCGCCGCGGTTGCCGTGCCCTGCGCAAAGAGCGCGTCGCCGAGGAAGCCCGCGCTGCTAAAGCCGATCACGAGAGCGCCGCCGGCCTTGAGGAATTTGCGGCGCGGGAAGAAGTGCGACGGAGCTGTTTTGGCGCTGCTCATCGCGCCACCTCCGCCTTCGTTTTATCGATTGACGCGTGCAGCGCGCCGCTCGCGATCTGCGCCGCGCGCTCGATCGCCTTGAGCACGCGCGGATAACTGCCGCAACGGCACAGATGGCCGTTCATCGCCGCGCGAATCTGCGCCTCGGTGGGGCGCGGAGTTTTCGAGAGGAGCTCGGCGGCCTGGATGATCATGCCGTTGAAGCAGTAGCCGCACTGGACCGCTTGCTCGTCGATGAACGCCTGCTGCACGGGATGGAGCGCGGGAGCTTTGGCGAGCTTCTTCTGCTTCGCGTACCACGCGGGGAGTCCCTCGAGCGTCGTTACGGACTTGCCAACGACCGCGGAAACCGGAGTGACGCACGAGCGGATCTCCGCGCCATCCACCAGCACCGAACAGGAACCGCACTGCGCGAGCCCGCAGCCGAAGCGCGGGCCTTGCAGTTGCAGGTCGTTTGAAAGGACGTAGAGCAGCGGCGTATCCGGCGCAGCGCTGACGCTGTGCACCTGCTCGTTCACTCGTATCTTGATTTCGGCGGCCATTTCTCGCCTCCCGGCGTTGCTTCAGGGTATGAGTTCAGTCGCGCGATAGCGGTCGAAGGAGCTTCGCGCCAAGAGGGTAACACGCCGTGTCAAGGACGTGGCTTTCGCTTTGTATTCGCAACGAATGTAGCTCGAGTCCGTGGCACCAGCAAAGTCAATTATATTAGTCACTTAGCGCCATATTGAATTAAACACTTCCATCATTCAAAGAAGTGAGTTAAACTTTTTCACAGAAAACATTAAGAGTGGAAGGTCGAGTTAAAGCTCCCGTTCATTCCAGCCATGGTCGATCCCAAGAACTTCACGTCCAAAGCTCCGGGAGATCTCGTCGCGATAGCAGACGGGCATTTCGCCTTCGTCCCACATCCACTTCCCCCCGATCTCGAATACGAAGCCAGGATCATTCGTCCCTTGGAGGATGCGGCCTTAGCGTTGGGACAGTTGAAAGGCATCGGACAGACGTTACCCAATCCCCATATGCTGATCAGGGCCTTTCAGCGGCGCGAGGCTCTCCTGTCCAGCCGTATTGAAGGGACCGTCGCCGATCAACAGGAGTTGCTCTTTGCTGAAATGGATAAGACAAAGGCACCTGCGGAAAACGTCAGAGAAGTTCGCAACTACGTCGATGCCTTGAATTTCGGCCTAAAGCAACTCGACAAACTCCCCGTGTGCCTGCGCCTGATCCGAGATGTCCATCAACGGTTGATGCGGGGCGTCCGCGGACAAGAACAGCGGCCAGGAGAATTCCGCGACGTGCAAAACTATGTAGGCAAACCGGGGGGATTCGGCAACGCACGCTATATTCCTCCACCGGTCGCGCAAATGACCGAATCTCTCGGGCACTTCGAGAGGTTCTTGCATGAGGAAACAGAAATTCCACCGCTGATTCGACTGGCACTCATTCATTATCAATTCGAAGCCATCCACCCTTTTCGCGACGGCAACGGCAGGATCGGCCGACTCCTGCTCGCGCTGCTGCTCTGCGATTGGAAGCTCCTCTCGAGTCCCCTCCTGTATCTGAGCGCCTACTTCGATCATCATCGCGATGAATACTTCGACCACCTGCTGGCTGTGAGTCAGCGCGGAACTTGGAACGATTGGATTGTTTTCTTTCTCCAGGGTGTTGCCGAGCAGGCACGCGATGCCGTCGATCGGGCGCAAAAGCTTCTTGCACTTCGCGACGAGTACCGAACAAAGATGCAATCTGCTCATGCCCCGGGATCGTGCCTCCTGCTGATCGACAGCCTGTTTGAGGTTCCGGCAATAACTGTGCCGCTGGCGGCGGACAAACTGAAGCTGTCGTATCCAGGGGCTAAGCGGAATGTCTTGAAGCTGGTCGAGGCAGGGGTACTTACAGTAGCGTCCCCCAAACTCCGGCCGAAGCTCTACTTGGCCCCCGGGATCATGGAATTGGTTTCGGCCTTTTGATTCGGACCCCACCCTGTGCTTTCGCTGCGGTTTTCAGTGCTTGCGGAGGAAGTCGGAGACGTCGGGCGTTGAAGGAGCGGCGGGAGCAGATGGATTGGCCGCGCCCGAGTGGGACTTGTCCATCGGAGGATGGACGAACTGGCCGTCGGCGGGCTGGCTGTGCATGACGAGCCAACCAGTCGCGTGGCGCTGGAGGGAATAGGTCATCACCATTCCGGTGCCGCCCTGCTTGAGGTGAAACGCGGCGTTGGCCTGAGCCTGATCGCCATTGATACTGACCGAATCGACGGTCATATCCATCGCGACCATGTTGATGCTGTGGTCGTTGCGCAGATGGTCTTCGATCGCGGCCCGGACGGCGTCGGCATCACTGGCGGAAGCCTGCGGCATCGGATTCGCCGCGGTAGTCGTTCCGGCGCTTGCGCCGGGTGCAGTGGCGGCGCCGCTCGGGGGCGCCACAGGCTCGGCGTTCTTCGAGCAGCCGGCTGCCAAAGCCGCGGCGAGAATCACTGCGATCGCTGCAAAGCGTATGTTCATGCGATAGTCCTCTTCGCTTTCGCCGAGCGCGTCCGGATCATCATCGCGTGACCAGGGCCGGCGAGCCGATCCCTGCGGGCGGCGCGTTCCTCTGCCGCGCTTCGTTGCCACCTTCCGAAGTCATGTCGCGCATTCCGAACTGTACACCGATCTTCTTGAGGAAAGCATTGGGAGGCTCGCCGCCGGCGAAGATCCAGACGTAATCGTTGGGAATCTCCTGCGCCGCGCCACCGACTTCCAGAACGGCGGAATGCTCCTTGAACTCGGCCGGATTCGAATTGAATACAACCTTGAGCTTCCCCTTGCGGATGCACTCCTCGATCCGCTGCGAATTGCGCTCCTTGAGGCGGCTGAAACCTTCCTTGCGATAGGAGAGCGTAACCTGATTGCCGACCTGATGAGCAAGCCCCATGGCCGCTTCCACGGCGCTGTCGCCACCGCCGACCACGAGGACCTTCTTGTTGATGTAATGGTCCGCTTCGATGAGGCGGTACATCACCTTGGGCAGATCCTCTCCCTTGACGCCGAGCTTGCGGGGGCTGCCGGTCCGGCCCAGGGCGAGAACGACCGTGTGCGCGCGGTATTGGGCGTTCGGGGTGACGACGGTGAAGATGCCATCGTCGCCCTTCTTGATGTCGTCTACCTTTTCGCCCTTGCGGAAGTTGAAATCGACCCGCTTGAGGACCTTGTCCCAGAACGCGATGAGCTCTTCCTTGGAGAGTTCCGTCTTCTTGAACTTTCCATACATCGGGAATTCGACGGGGCTGGTCATCACCAGTTTCTGGCGGGGATACTTCGCCACGGTGCCGCCGATTTCGCCTTCGTCGAGGGTGATGTGGTTGAGTTTTCTCTCGATGGCGCGCAGCGATGCGCTGATTCCTGCTGGGCCCGCGCCAACGACCAGCACGTCATGAACGCCGGGAGCCGGCTTCCCCGAGCGGAGCGCCGTGACTCTGCCCGCAATCGTATCGACGCAATCGCGTCCCTGCGAGATCGCGTTCTTGATCAGAGCGAGACCGCCGAGCTCTCCGGCAATGAAGAGATTCTGGATGCTGGTTTCGTATGCCGGAGTCAGATGCGGCATGTCGGCACCCATGCTTGGGCTGGCCATTACCATTGTGATGGCGCCTACCGGGCAAACCTCCGCGCACAGGCTGTGGCCGATGCACTTGTGTCCGTTGACGATGACGGCCTTGCCGCCCAACATCGCGAGGACGTCGCCCTCAGGGCAAACCGACGTGCAGGCGGCGCAGCCGATGCAGTAGGCGGCGTCGATGTGCGGGTGCTGGGCTTGGAATCCGGAGGAATGGAATTTACCCTTTTCGGCGGCCTTCTGCGCCTGCTCGTCCTTCTTCTTCATTTCCTTCAGATAGCGGCGCATGAAGAACAGCAGGACGACCGCAGCGATGATAAAGGCGACAAAGGTGTCCATGACTCAATTGTCCTACAGATAGCCCAGAAACATGGCGGTTGCGATGTGCAGAATCGCCAAAACGACAAAGGCGTAGCTGAACGGGCGGTGCACCACGTGCCAGAGCTGAAAGACCTGCTGGGTCCGGGACAGGAACACCATGCGCTTCGACAACGCCGCCTGGCGGCGCACGGTTCGAACCACTTGTTCGAGCTCGTCATTCCCGCTCGAGAGAAAGCCGCCGAGAGTCGTCAACACTCCACCGAAGCCGAGGATGCGACGCCGCAGCGAAGCGACGCGGAACGGACGTGCGATGTCCAGGGCGAACATCCATAGCAGGGCACCCATCGCGGACTTGTGCTTCACCATTTCCGCATCGGGAATGTGAAAGGCGGCGACGAGCTCTCCCGCGGTAAACATCTTCTGCGCGGCCATCTGTTGAGTGAGGGCCACCTGCTCATCCTGCAATTCCTGCCAGCTGTATTCCGCCGCATTCAAGTGGCGCGGGATTTGCGCGTAGATGTAGCGCCCGACGATGCCGCTGAGGGCCACCGCCACCATGATCCAAAACGCCATGCCGGCAATGCCGCGGAATTTGAAAGCGGCGTGGAAAGCGATCACGATCGGCGCCGTGACGCCCAGCACGATGTGAAAATCGAGCCAGTGTTTCGTCTTGCCGATGCTGGCGAGCCATCCCCAGCGCTTGCGGAAGTAGTAGAGGTAAATCGAGAAAAACATCGCGACGCCCACTATGCCCAGCTTGATTCCGATCGCGCCGCTGGGGCGGAGCAGCGCGTGCTTGGCCGAAAGCGGCCGTGCCGCGGCGCTGAGCGTGTAGTAATCGAATCCATAGGCTCCGACTACAAGCAGTAAAGCGATGGTGATGGCCCAGGCGCCGGCGAGCCGGATGCGGTGCGCGCGTTCGGCGTCGGGGACGGGGGTTGCTACTGCTGTAAGGGTTCGAATTGAAGCGTTCGTTGTCATTGTGTGGCAGCTCCCGGCATATTCATGGCAACCCGGTACTTCCTGTAATCGGTGTAGTGATGCACGTTCCGCCAGTGCTGGCGGGGCGTCTCCAGGTCAATCGTGGCGGACACGGGAAGAAACTGGAGCTCCGTTTCATCCCGGAGCGCGACCGCGGCGTACACCAATTCCGCGCGAATCGTCTTGACGCCCGTGTCGCTGACGGTTGACCCGAAATCGGCATCGATGCGGTGGATTTCTCCGTTTAGCGGATCGATCCATGCGGTCCCGGAGACTTCCAGCGGCCGGTCGGGGCCGATCATCTGATACAGGACGGGCGTGGGCGTGTTCGGAAGATGAAAAAACCGGACTCGCACGAGCGACTTCCCGTCCAATACATCGGTTCCCGACTGCTCGAAGCGAAAGCTCGATTCGTAGTAAGGATGGAAAACCATGGCGAGCGTCGAGAATCCGTATGTGTTGAGCAGCGGGCGCGCCTGAACGTGCCTCGGCTTTTTGTCCATCAGCCGCTGTTCATCGACGCGGAGTTTTCCGTCGTCGAAACGCATTCGAATCATGGAGTCGTAAACCATTTCCTGCTTATAGGCGACTTTGTCGTTGTTCTTCAGCTTTTGCTGGACGACGTCCTCCTCATACCGCAGGTAGGAGTAGTCCTCGGCGAAGTGGCCGACCAGATCGCGCGTCTTCGCAAGAGTCTGCTGGAGCCCGTCCGCGCTCTGCGCGCGGGCGCCGCCCGCCGCGAACAGGCAGAGTAGCGCCAAAGCTCCGAGCGTTCTCGCTGTACGAGCCAAGTGGGGATTCCTTCGATGAAGGCGAGTGGTCATCGTCAAGCGCCCTTAAAACCTCTTTCCCACCATGACTCGAAACTGGTCATAGTTCATCGTGCCGCCGCGCTGGTACGTGTATCCCGCTTCAAAGAATAGAAGCCGGCCGACCGACCAGTCGAGGTCGGTGTTGATGAAGTGTGTCTGGGAAGTCGACGTGAGCGTGGAATTGAAATTCTGGAACCCAATCTGCGTTTGAAATTGGAGCGTATCGCGCAGCGTGCGCGAGAGTGAAATCGCCTTGTAGTCGCCGCTTCCGAACGAGCTGTCGAACTTCGAGTAGCGAAAATCGGCGCGCACGCCGGTTCGCCAGATCTCGCCAAACGTGATCCCGTACATTTTATTCCAGGAGCCGTTCGCGTCTCCGCTCGCGGAGCTCTTTCCGAGGTCCGTGTAAACGCTGATTTTTTTCGGTAGATTCACGCGCACTCCCCCGCTCAATCCCTGAAAAAGATAGCGGTCGAGCAGGCCCGTGCCGATCAGCGCGGGATCGAACGACGGGAAATCGCGGAAATACGTGTCGTTGAGTTGAAATTCGAGGTGCGGGTCCGGCTGGTAGCGGAGAGTGAGGTAGCTGCGATTGATTCCGGCGGTGTTTCTCGTTGTCGGAGTGGGAGGCGTGCCCGACGTGCCCGTTGGCGTGACGACGACGGTGTGGGGCATGTCGATTTCCGTCGCGTCGTACAAAGACCAGTTGCGTTTGAACGAGATCGAGGTTTCCATGAACCCGAAATCGCGGGTGGCGTGCCATCCGATGGCGCTGATGGCAACCCCGAAAGTTGCCGAATAGCGAACGTCTTCGAAGGAACCGCCCTGAAAATTGAGGAACATCCCGGCGACCTTCCCATTCGGGTTGTAGTCGTAGGATGTCGGGTCGGGAGTCGTGCCCGCGAAGACTCCCAGGATCCTACCGTCTCCGTACCCAAGCTTGCGACCAATGTAGCCGCCGTCCATTGTGTCGAGGCTCGTGGCCCACGGCAGATAGAGGCGTCCGCCTCCGGCAACGAGCCGCGAGTCGGGATTGTTGTACTGCGCGCTCAGGGTATAAGTCCGATTGACCAAATCGCTGACCGTCACGGGCACCGCGGTGCCGGAAATGGTGGTGAAGCGGCCCCGCCAGTAGCCGTTGAAATTCCAGTAGGTCCCGGCGATGCGCGACATTTCGAAACGCGCCACGACGCCGACTTCAGAACTCGTCGTGGATGGATTGTTGCGGCTGATAACGGAGCTGTATTCGAATCCGATCCGGCCCCGCATGCGGTTGATTTCAGGGGAAGGCGGACGCGGAACGGAAGCGCGCACTTCTTCCACGACCGGGTCATCGCCCGTCGTGAAGGTGATGATCTGCGGGTACTCCCGGCCGCCGACGAGGCGCTGCGCGTCCTTGTCTTGGTCGTTTTGCTCGACCACGTCTGGCGCGAGACGCGCAAAATCTCCCACCTGCACGGGTTCATTCGAGGTGGCAATTTCGCAGACGGCCGAGGAGGCGGCGACCGACGTCACGCGCAGGGTTGCGATAACGGTCGAAGAAGTCGGTGGCGCGGGTTTTGAGGCTTCATCCGTGGACGGCGCGGCGTCGCGCTGCACGATCAACCGCTGCCCTTCCTTGAGGCCCGCGGCCTGGCCTCCGTCGAGATACACAGCGCCCTCGGCAAGATATTTCACGCGGAACGTGGTTCTCTCGATCGATTGCTGCGCCGCCAGCACAGGGGGCCAAGTCGCGATCGCGAACAGCGCCATTAGTAAAAGAATAGGAAGCCGATCCCGCATTAACCTCCGCCCCCGCTCTTGTGGCACTGGTAGCAGTTGATGCTGTTGTAGACATAGCCTGATACCCCCGAGTGACGAGGATTGGTTTGCGCGGCCGTATGGCAGTTCGTGCACTGAAAGACCGAATAGTCGTTCGGGTTCGTGTGGCAGGTCGAGCAAACTCCGTTCGCGTTCCCGTGGTTCATCGGGAACCAGGTGTGATTGAAAGTAGCGCCGGCCCAACTGGTGGTGGTGTGGCAGGTGGCGCACGTAGTTGGGAAGCCCGCCGCCGCGTGATTCGGATTCGTCGTTCCTGCGTAATCGGCCTTGTGGCAGGAGTAGCAGTCCGTCGGCGTTCCGGCGAACACGCCCCCAATGTGGCAGCTGTTGCAGGGCACGGTGACGTGGAAGCCTGTCAGGGGGAACGGCGTGCTGTTGTGATTGAACGTCGCATTCAACCACGTCGCGGTCGTGTGGCACATCGTGCAATCTTGCGGGTAGCCGAGCGTAACGTGGTTCGGCACTCCGGTGATCGTCGCCGTGTTGTTGTAGTCCTTCTGATGGCAGCCGATGCAGGTGGTCGGCAAAGTTCCCGCGTAGTTATCCGTGTGACAGGTTGCGCAAGGCACGGTCGTATGAGCGCCCGTCAGCGGGAAGGAAGTGGTGTTGTGATTGAACGTCGCGTTCAGCCACGTCGTGGTCGTGTGGCAGAGCGTGCAATCCTGCGGGAAGTTGGCCGTCACGTGGTTCGGGACGCCAGAGATCGTCGCGGTATTGGTGAAGTCCTTCTGATGGCAGCCGTAGCAAGTGGTCGGCAACGTTCCCGCGTAGTTGTCCGTGTGGCACGTTGCGCAGGCCACGCTCGTATGCGCGCCCGTCAGCGGGAAGGAAGTCGCGTTGTGATTGAACGTCGCGTTCAGCCACGTGGTGGTCGTGTGGCACTGCGTGCAATCCTGCGAGAAGCCCGCGTTGACGTGGTTCGGCACTCCAGCGATGTTCGCCGTGCCGGTGAAGTCTTTTTGATGGCAGCCGTAGCAGGTGGTCGGCAAGGTGCCCGCATAATTGTCGGTATGGCACGTGCCGCACGGGACGGTGGTGTGAGCGCCCGTCAATGGGAACGACGTGGTGCTGTGGTCAAACGTCGCCGGTTGCCAGGCAGTGGTGTTGTGGCACACCTGGCACTGATGCGGCATGCCCGTCTGAACGTGATTGGGGCTCGTGGTCCCGTTGAAATCGTTGACGTGGCAGCTGTAGCAATCCGTGGGCGTGTTGGCGAACTGCCCGTTGATGTGGCAGAGATTGCAGGCGACGGTTGCGTGCGCGCCGGTCAGCGGGAACACTGTCTTGCTGTGATCGAACGTAGCTGGAATCCACGCGCTCGTGTTGTGGCAGCCCTGGCACTGCTGCGAGATGCCGGACTGGGCGTGGTTCGGATTCGTGGTGCCGTTGTAGTCCTTTGTGTGGCAGCTGTAGCAATCCGTGGGCGTGTTGGCGAACTGCCCGTTGATGTGGCAGAGATTGCACGCCACGCTCACGTGCGCGCCCGTCAGCGGAAAGACGGTCTTGCTGTGATCGAACGTCGCCGGGATCCAGGCCGTGGTGTTGTGGCAGGTCTGGCACTGCTGTGAAAAGCCAGCCTGCGCGTGCGGTGGATTCATGGTGGCGTTGAAATCCTTGGCATGGCAGCCGTAGCAATCCGCCGGCGTGCCCTGGAATTTTCCACCGATGTGGCAGTCCGTGCACGGAAGCGTCGCGTGCGCGCCGGTGAGAGCGAAGCCGGTGAACTTCAAGTGGTCAAACTTGGCGTCGAACCAGGTGTCCGCGCTATGGCACGTTTCGCAGGTCGAGGGGAAGTTGAGCGCCTTGTGGTCCGGGTTCAGGGCCTGTTGGTAATCCGCGGTGTGGCAGGAAATGCAGGTGGTCTGAAGGCCGGTGAACTGGCCTACGGCCTCACCCTTATGGCAATCGGCGCATTCCAGGGTCGCGTGCGCGCCGAAAAGAGGAAACCGGTTCGTATGCTGCCTCACCTGATCGGTCTTAATGTCCCAGCCCTTTACCGTGTGGCAGCGCTCGCAATCCGAGCCGAATTGGCCGCGGTGAATATCGGCGTGGCAATCCGCGCAGCGCGTGCTTACATTCGTGAATACGAGGTTGGTGTGGCAGAGCGTGCATTGAACCTTCTCGTGCATGCCGCGCAGCGGGTAGCGCGTGCGATTGTGATCGAATTCCGGAACGCTTCGAATGGGTTTCCAGCCCGTGCTGGTGTGGCAGTTCTCGCAAGGAATGCTGATGGCGCCGTGAGGATTCTTGCTATATGTACGCTCACTCTGAGCCTGAGCGGATTTTTGCGCGACCCCCAGGGAGCCCAATAAACAAACCGCTAATGCGAATAGGGTCGTCTTTCGCATGAGACACCACGCCCGAATAAGTCGTGGAGCGTTGGCCGGGCGAGAGGCTTCAAAAAGTCTACGTATTCAATCGTCTGCAAACAACTGTCCCAAAGGTCAGGTTTGGACCAGCGATACATGGGTTTAGGGCTCGGAGCGCCGAGTGGCACTACTCCCACTACGAGAAACCTGGGCGTTTTCCTCTTACTGATTCCTGTTTGCGATCGCAACGCCCCGACTTGCACGAACTCCCCGAACTATCGCGGTCCCAGGTGGTTACGTTCGATTCCGGTTCCCTTTTGCAGGTTGTCCGCGCGGATTGAATTTTCGGGCGATCGCGGGCTAGTTGTGACAGCTCGCGCACTCGCGCGGAGTGGGCTTGTACATGAGCACACGTTCGCCATCGACGATTCGATAGCCCGTATGACAATCCTTGCAAGCAACGTCCTTATGGGCGCCTTTCAGCGAAAAGTCTGTCTGCGTCTCGTGGTTGAAGAGAGAAGGCTGCCAATGTTCCGAATTGTGACACTGCTCGCAGGTCTGAGGTTTCCCCGCTTTGACGAACTGGCCCGCGTGCGGATCCTTGTGGCAGCTCGCGCACGCTGTCGGCGTCGAACGGAAAGACGCCTCGGTGAGCTTGCCCTCGGTACCGGCAGGCTTGTGGCACTCTTCGCAGTGAACCTTCGCGTGCGCGCCAAGCAGTGGGAACTTGGTCTTGGAATGGTCGAAACTCGGGAGCTCGAGCCAGGACTTCACGGTGTGGCAGGCCTCGCATCCCGCCGGGCTGCCGTCCGGCTTTTTCTGCGCCATGCGGTCGCGGAATTCACCGTTGTGCGGATCCTGATGGCACCCGGTGCACGAGCGGTCATCGAGCCTGTAGGGCACGACTTTCGCGGCGTACCCTCCCTTGCTCTCCGTGTGGCATTCGGCGCACGTCACGGCGAGGTGCGCGCCCGCCAGCCGGAAGCGGCTCTTTTGATGCTGTGCGATCGTGAAGGTCGAAGGATGGAATCCGCCGACCGTGTGGCACGACTCGCACCGGTTGTTGTACGGCGCCGCCGCAAACTGCCCCTCGTGAACGTCCTTGTGGCAGTCGAGGCATTTCGCGAACGCAAGCTTGTACCGCGTCGCGGTCCCCGCGGGAACGTGGCACTTGTCGCACGACACCTTGGCGTGCTTTCCTTCGAGCGGATACGCGGAGAGAGCGTGCTCCTTCACGCCGAACAGCGAAGGCTTCCAGCCATCCACGGTGTGACAGGCGGAGCATTCGCCCTTGTCCTTCCGCTCCGCGAATTGCCCGCCGTGGGGATCGGGATTGTGGCAGTCCGAGCAATTCGCGAACGCGACCTGTTTCTTGAAATTGCCGTCCGTGTGGCACTTCAAGCAATCCACCTGCGCGTGCTTGCCGAGCAGGGGAAACTTCGTCTTGGAGTGATCGAACTGCTCGCTCGCCGGAATCTTCTTCCAGCCGGAAGTGGTGTGGCACGTCTCGCAGGATTGCGCGAACGCGCCGTGATGCGGATCGGTGTGGCAATCACTGCACTTGGCAAAGGGAATGCCGGTGAACCGCGGCTGCCCGCCCGGCGCCGCGGCGGTATGGCACTTCTCGCACGCGACCTGTGCGTGAAGGCCCGTCAGAGGGAATCGCGTCTTGGAGTGATCGAAATTTGCCGCTGCTTTCCAGTCGTTGAAGTTGTGGCACTGGAGACAATTTTGGCCGAGCTGTCCTTTGTGCGGGTCCTGGTGGCACGTCACGCACTCCTGCGACAATCCGAGGAACGTCCGGTTCAAATCCTTCATCTGAATGAGCGGCCGGACGGACCCCTGGACGTGGGCGGCGGTATGGCACTGGGTGCAAGCGATCCCCGCGTGCTTCCCTTGCAGGGAATAACCCGTTTTGCTGTGGTCGAATTCCTTGAGCGACGGCTCCCAGTGGATCAAAGGGAAGTCTTCGCCATTGTGCTCCGAATGGCATTTCGCGCAGTTGTCCTTGTCGGGATAATGTGCGTGCAGCCCATGGCCGGAAGAAAGCTCCGCCGCGATTTCTTTGTGGCACTCCTGGCACTTCAGGACCTCAGAGCCTTTTCCGACGCTATGGCAGCTGGTGCACTGCGTCGACCCGCTGAGAGAAGCGTGAGGTTTTGAAAGCGGCCCCGGTGAAATCTGAGCTTGAACAATCACGCCCGACATGAAAAACAGAATTCCAAGAAGACAGAGCTTCGTGACGATGAAACGCGAAAGTGAAGGATACGACCTGCGCGAAGATGAGAGATGGTCGGTTGACGCCATTTGTCTTCGTGTTTTCCCAAGAGGCCGCTTCAGGCCGCTGGGTTGCCCGTCCGGGCGAAGATCGCGTCAACGGCTTCGTGCGCGGCCTTCCGACCGTCGGAACACCTCTCGTCTGGGGATCAACAGGCTAGCATGTGGGATGGAACGGGAAGGCTCAAACCGCGAAACGGTGTGCGTGCCTGTGTAACTGGACCAGGGCCCTTGCGCGTCTGTACCGACGGACAGGTCTTTCTTCGGCGCCGGAATTCCGGGACACCTTAAAGCAGGGACTGGTCAACGATCGAGGGGAAGGCTTGAACGCAGAACGACTTCAAAGGGCAAGCGCGAGGCAATGCCAGACTCCGCCAATCACCCTGAGTTGATGGACTCTCCCTTCGTCTGTGCGAAGGAAATAGTGCCCATCCGGGAAGACTCTTTTTTGAGCGGAGCGAACGAAACACTTCGCCCAACGAGTGGGTTGCGAAACTCGCCCGTGGCGTGGCGCCGCCGGAGGGGACTTGATTTCGAATTCGACCGGATACTCGATGCCGGTCGCTTGTGCCGGTACTAACCGCCCCCGTCCCTCTAATTCTTCAGTGGAGGGCCGGCTATTTCCGTCTGCCACGCGCGATGTGTTTTCGTATGCCACGGTTCCAGTTTCCTCGCGATCCGTTCACGCTTTTTCAGATGCAGTGGTTACGGCGTTTTCTTCAGCTTGAATCTCAGCTTGAATCTCAGCTTGAATCTCAGCTTGAATCTCATCGCCGACGATTTGGTCTTGCGCCGGCGTTTCGGAACCCACGGTCTTCTCGAGTTTCCTCTGCGCGCGGCGCTCGGCTTTCTCGCGCTGCTTTTCACGCCTTTTCATTTCCTTCTGGCGCTTTTGAAAAGTGATTCTCGACACGGCTTCTCCTTGAGTGCGTTTATGTTTACCAGCGGGGCTCGCGCGGCTGGCGCGCGGCCTCGCCATAGTTCTCGGTTGAGAACGAGTTTCGCCCGCGGCCGCCCGCTCCGCTGCCACCGCTGCTTGGCCCACGAGACTCCGTTCGCTCTGCCCTAGGGCGCGCCTCGTTCACCTTGACGTTGCGGCCTTCGAAATCTTTTCCGTCAAGAGCGGCGATCGCTTTCGTGGCTTCGTTATCGTTCGGCATTTCCACAAACGCAAAGCCACGCGCCCGGCCTGTTTCCCGGTCCATCGCCATGTGAACGCGCGTAACTTGACCGAATGGCTCGAACAATCCCCGCAGAGCGCTTTCGGTGGCCTGAAAACTCAAGTTTCCAACAAACAGACTCTTCATGTTTCTCCTCTACATCCAGTCCTAAAAGTCTTCCATCGCCTTGCGGTCAAACGAATTTCGACCCTTCTTAGGCGAATGCGTGCTGCGGTAATCGTCGAGATCGATGTCGGTGATATCAAAGTGATTGCGAGGCGGTTGATTCGCGTAGGTCGCGAGCTCGCGACGCAGCCTGAGCGAGCAAACATCCGGCGCATCCTGATAGCGCACGCGATGGTCATTGAACGCTTTATTCGCAATCGTCACCGTAAATTCCCGCGGCTCGCTCGAGGACTCTCTCACCGTAAACGTGTACTTGCGGCCGAGCGCTTTCGACTCAAATCCGACAAATTGCACCATGATTGCGCTGCTCACTTCGAGCCCGCTGCCGGCGCCGCAGTCGCGGCTTTCTTTCGCCTCTTGGACCGCTTCGGCGGTGTTCCTTCGGCGAGCTCGACCACCATGATGCTGGTGACGAATTTCTTCATGCCGTGAAGATCGAAGTCGATGGACGTGCGTTCGGAGTCCGACTCCGTGATGACGCCCAGGCCGTACTGGAAGTGCTTGATATAAGTGCCTTCTTCGAGAGCTTTCATCGGAACTCCTCGATCACCAGCTTTTGAAAAGAAGGGCGGGCCCGCCAATGGCGGGCTCGCCCTTTTTTTCGAAGATTGGGAATTCAGGAGGCTCCATGAAAGCACTCC
>Ga0209415_10005860_pt1 | contig 21964 bp, 26 predicted proteins | sample PeaSoiSIISIP2007_FD_187696 | JGI IMG/M metagenome (GOLD analysis project Ga0209415, IMG submission 187696) | Peat soil microbial communities from Weissenstadt, Germany - SII-SIP-2007 (SPAdes) (version 2) | ecosystem: Environmental > Terrestrial > Soil > Wetlands > Peat | place: Germany... | reverse complement strand
TCATGCCCGACATACTTGGCGTACAGCATCGGCATGCCGTTCAGGTTGCGCTTCAGCGGATCTTTTTCGCGCATATACCAGTTCGCTACCATCTCCTGCCCGTCCGGATTCGCCTGAACGTACAACTGGATGGTGTCGTCCAGCAGGCGCATGGTTTCGGGATCGGTGCGGCTGGCCATCTGGTAAACCATTTCCATCAACTGCTGCGAGCCCACGGTTTCGCTGGCGTGCAATCCTCCGTCGATCCAGACGACGGCTTTGCCTTCGCGCGCCAGCGCGTGCGCCTGATCGTCGGTCAACCCCTCGGCATGTGCGAGCCGAGCCGAAATTTCCTTGTAATGATCAAGCTTCTTCTGGTTCGCGGGCGAGGTGATGATCATCATCCACTGGCGCCGGCCCTGCTCGGTCGGCCCCATGTCCACCAGCTTGCAGCGATCGCACTCGGAAGCGATTTTCTTCCAGTACGTTTCAAGCTGTGTATAGGTGGCCATCATGTAGTCGTCGCCGATGTTGAACCCGAGGGCATCCTTGGGGGTCGTGATTTTGGGAGCGGTTTGCGCGATCAACAGGGACGCAGCAGAAACGAACAGGAGCAGGCGCATCGATAGCTTCATATGAGGTAGAGTGTACCTCCAAATGAGCTATCTGCGGGTGTTGCGGTAGACCTTCCCGCCCTTCATGACGAACACGACGCGCCGCACCGCGGTGATGTCATCGAGCGGGTTTCCTTCGGTCGCGACCAGATCCGCCTCGAAGCCCGGCGCGATGGTCCCGATTTTGTCGCCCATGCCCAAAGACTCCGCGGCCACCGAAGTCGCGCTCATCAGTGCGTCCATCGGCTTGTCGTGGCCGTCGCGGACGCGATAGATGAACTCTTCGGCGTTGCGTCCGTGCGCTCCCGCGACCGCATCGGTCCCGAGCACGACTTTCACCTTATGCGTTCGAGCCATTTCCAGCACTTTGGCGGTCGGATCGATCGCGTCCTGAAGCGGTTTCAGATCGCGGATGTTGGGAAAACTTTCTTTCTTGTCGATGTAATTATGCAGAACCAGGAAGTTGGGATCGAAAAACGTGCCGCGCTCTGCCATCAAGGCGAGGGTTTCATCCTTAACGTAGTCGCCGTGCTCGATGGACGTGCACCCGGCCAGAACTGACGCTTTCGCGCCAGCGTCTGAGATCGCGTGGACGATGGCTCGCAACCCTACATTCTTCGCTTCCCCGCAGATGGCCTGGATCTGCGCGTCGCTCAGAGTTTGCGCGCCACCCGCGCCCATCCCCGCGGTGGCGAACAGCTTGATCAGATCGGCGCCCTCGGCTTTGGTTTTTCGGACATATTCGCGCAGAGCTTCCGGTGTCGCTGGATGGTCGCGATCCGGGGCCGCGGTCATATTGTTAATTTGCCGGATCGAGGTGAGCACGCGCGGGCCGGGCAGCGAGCCTTGATTGATGCGGTCGCGAATGTCGGCGTCGATCGGCGCGCCGACGCTTTGCACCGTCGTGAATCCGCCCTGCAACGTCAGCCAGGCGTTCTCCGCGCTATATAGAGCCGAATCCTTCGGATCTTCACGGCCGCTCACCAGCTTGTGATCTTTATCGAAATGCCAGCTCAGATGAACATGCGTGTCGATCCATCCGGGCATTACCGTGAGGCCGCGCAGATCGTACGCAACGGCTCCCTTTCCGGACCTGATCTCGACGATTTTCGAGCCTTCGATGACGATCTGCTGATTCTTCGCGATTCCGCCCTTGCCGTCGAGCAGCGTGGTGGTTTGCAGAACGATTCGATCCGAAGACTGCGCCAGCGCAATCGAAGCGGCGCACAGGAACAGGCTGATTCGCATATTCAGATTGTATCGCCGCTGCGATGTCAGGGCCGATCGATCCCGCCCGCGTAGTAGCCTTGCCGATGATGCGTCCTGAGCGATTGCGATTGCTCAGGCGCCGCCACGGTCACTCTCACGTGCCGGTAGCTGCCGTCCTCGGTTGCATTCGAGGGCGCATATCCGAGGACGTATTGATTGCGCAGCTCATTGCCGATGCGCTCGCAAACCGCCGGCAGATCGTTCAGGTTTCGCACCGGAAAATGACGGCCGCCGGTCTCCTTGGCCAGCTCGTCGAGCATGCGAGGGCCGTTCCGCTCTTCGGGCGTCCGCTTGGGAGCATCGTCGGCGTCGAAAATCCCCATCGCGTAGACTTGCACGTCGGCCTCGCGCATGGCGGACATGATTTCGCCTTCGGTGTAACGGCTCCGGTTGTCGCCGCCGTCGGAGACGATCACGATGGCTTTGCGCAGGTTCTTGGCATCCTTCATCTGGAGCAGCGCCAGATGAACCGCGTCCAGCAGCGAAGTGCGGCCGATCGCGTGCGTGTGGGCGATATGTTTGCAGATCGCGTCGGAATCGCGGGTGAAGGGGATGGCGAGCTTGGGCCGTTCATTAAACTCGATCAGAAAGAATTCGTCGTCGGCATTCGCGGTCCGGAAGAACGCAGCCGCGGCCTCCGCGGATTTGCGAATTTTGTTGCGCATGCTTCCGCTGGCATCGAACAGAACGCCGATCGAAAGGGGAGCGTCCTCGCTGGCGAAATGGGTGATCTTCTGCTCGACCCCGTCTTCGAACAGTCGGAAATTCCCGCTGGAAAGATCGGTCACCGAGGCGCCCAGAGGCGTGGTCACGTGCACGGGAATCAGAACCAGGGGGACGTCGACGCGGAGATCCGCTGCGGGCGGGGCTTCCGGACGAATCCGCGGCGAAATCGGGCCATCGTACTGGCCTTGAAACGCGAGCGAAACCAGCAGTAACGAGGTCGCAACCATCCGAGCCTCTCTCGAATAACGGTTGCCCAGTATATCACCAGTTCGGATGGCTGCTACAGCAAAATTAGTCCCTGCCGTACTCCGATCATTACGGCCTCAGTACGGGTACCGACGCCTAGTTTTGAAAAGATGGAGTTCACGTGGAATTTCACGGTATGCTCTGAAATGCTCAATCGCCAGGCGATGGTTTTGTTGCTCATTCCCTCCGCCATCAGCCTTAGTACCTCGATTTCCCTAGGACTGAGCGATTCGGTTTGGCGTGACGGCGCCGGGCGCATTGCCGCGCCTTCCACAGATTGCGGATGCAGCACCACCAGTCCCGCTGCCGCGGCCTGGATCCCTGCGGCCACTTCGGCGATGGAAACGTCGCGTGGAAGGATGCCGCGAACGCCGGCGCGAAGCGCTTCCGTCATCCAAGGCGGCTGCGGATCGGAGGCGAGCACAAGAACCGGAGGCGATTCGGAGGCGAAATCAATTAGCTCCACAGCTTGATCCTGATCCCAATCGATCACAATCAGGTCCGGATCAAGCCCCGCCGCGAGCGGGCCCGCTTCTTCCAAAGTCTGGGCCGCGCCCGGGACCTCCACCACCGATTCGAGTCCTGCCCGCAAGAGCGGGGAGGATGTGACCACCAGGACGCGGGTCACAAAGGGTTATTTGCCTTTTTCCGCAATGGTGAGCTTCACTTCCGTGCGTTTGCCACCGCGCAGGATGGTTGCGGGAACCGTTTTGCCGATATAATCCCCACGCAGAAAACTTTGCACGTCGCGCGGATCTTTCATCGGGCGCCCGTCGAGAGCGACCACGATATCGCCGACCACCAGCCCGCCTTTCGCGGCAGGACTGTTCGGTTCGACACTCAGGACGATCAGGCCCGATCCCGCCGGGTCGTCCGGAAGCGGCACCGCTTGCATTCCAACACCGAGATATCCCTTGGCGATGTAGCCGCGGCCGATCAGCTCATTGGTCACGCGATCGACGGTCGTCCGCGGAATTGCCACCGGCGCGATTCGCGATAACGTTGAAGTCGCGATGCCGATGGCTTCCCCTTTCGCGTTTAATACCGCTGCGCCGGAGCATCCCGCGTAGAGCGCCAGATCCAGGCGTACAAATCCGTCGACTCGCCCACCGCGCCAGTTATTCCAAGCCGGACCGGTCACGCTGACGATCCCCAACGCCGCGCAAACCCCGATATCGCGATGCCGGCCGACCGCAATGGCGACGCTTCCGGTACGCGCCTCGCCGCCCGTCTGAATCACCGGCATATTTCCGGCATCGAGCTTGAGAGCGGCCAGATCGCTGCCCGGATCACGCCCGGCCAGCGTTGCTGGAACGATTCGTCCGTCGGGAAGACCCACCTGAATATCTTCATCGCGCCGCAGCGAGTGCTCGGCCGTGACGATCACCCCCGCCTTCCAATGCACTCCGCTCGACGGCACCCGTCCACCGCCATAGATCGCGACGACGGACTGCCCCGCACGCTCGACGATCGCGGAAAGCTCATCTGAAAACTGAACCAAACTAGACATGTTTCGAAAAAACCTCTGACTCCATCATGCGGGCCTGCCAGTTAAGATGCATCGGGAGAAAGGGTGGATTCTACCCGGAAGATCGGCTAGGTTGCTTTGCCCTTTCGCTATGGCATGCTGGCTCTATGAAAATCGGCATCATTGGAAACGGAAACGTAGGTGGAACGCTCGGCCAGGGCTGGGCAAAGCTGGGGCATTCGGTGACATTCGCCACACGCGAGCGGGCGAGCCTTGAAGCCACTGTGAAATCGGCTGAAGTGGTGGTGCTCGCGTTGCCGTGGGGCGCCGCGAAGGGCGTGGTCGAATCGCTGGACCTTAAAGGCAAGATCGTCTTCGATTGCATTAATCCGCTGAAGCCGGATTTGAGCCTTGCCGTGGATTCCAACACATCCGCCGGGGAGCAGGTGACGCAATGGGCCAAGGGCGCATCGGTGGTCAAGATCTTCAACACCACCGGCGCAAATAACATGGCGAATCCGGTCTACGGCGGCGCGCCCACCATGATGTTGTATTGCGGAGGCGATGATCGAGCGAAGGCTGCGGCCGCGAAGCTCGCCCAAGATCTTGGCTTCGAGCCGATTGACGCCGGCCCCATCGAAAACGCCCGCCTGCTGGAATCGCTTGCGGTGCTGTGGATCTGGCTCGCGTACAAAGGTGGAATTGGCCGCGACTTTGCCTTCCGCCTCGTCCGGAGGTAACGTAGACCTATGAAGATCCTCTGTGTTGCGTGTCCAGCGCTCTTCGCTCTTGCCCTTGTGGCTCAGGACAAAGCGCCCAACGGCGCCGCGATCAATCCACCGTGGACTTCGGCGCAAGTCGTGACGCCGGCGGACGCCGCGCGCCAGCTAAAATCGCCGAATCCGCCACAAGTCTTTCAGGTCGGCTTTGCGGTGATGTATCGAAGCAAGCACATCCCCGGATCGGTCTACGCGGGGCCTGGAAATAAAGACGAAGGCTTGGATGAGCTGAAGAAGGCCGTCGCTGGCGTTCCCAAGGATCGGCAAATCCTGCTGTATTGCGGATGCTGCCCGTGGGATCACTGCCCCAACATGAAGCCCGCATACAGCCTGCTGAAGAGCCTCGGCTACACGCAGATCAAAGTGATGGAGATCCCCACGAATTTCGCCAAGGACTGGGTGGAGAAGGGATTTCCGGTGGAAGGCGCGACCGCTCCGCCGGCGCAATGACGGATTGGAAAACGCACGGAATCCGGGTCGTGCGGGCGAATGAGCTGGATTCGAACACGCCGCAGACGCCAGGCATGACGCGCGCCGCCGCGATCACGCACGCACGTGCCGGCGCGAGCAAGCTGTGGGCCGGGACGGTGGTGGTCGATCCCGACGCGAAAACGGGCGCACATCATCATGGCGAGCTCGAAACGGTGCTGTACATCGTGCGTGGACGCGCACGCTTTCGCTGGGGTGAGCAGCTCGAATATATGGCGGAAGCTGGTCCCGGCGATTTTATTTTCGTTCCCCCATTTGTGCCGCATCAGGAGATGAACGCGAGTCCGGAGATGCCCGTGGAAGCGGTGGTGGTGCGCAGCGGGCAGGAGCCGGTGGTCGTGAATCTTAATATCGAAGGATGCGCGCAGCCGGAAGAGATTCGCTGGACCGATTCATTTCACCCCGGCCGATAAATCCGTGCCCACTCACGCTGAAGTCATCGCCAGAACTCTTGCCGAGCGCGGCGTCCAGTATGTTTTCGGACTCCCCGGGGGCGAGATTGTCGCGTTTATCGACGCATGCCGGTGCGCGGGAATCCGCTTTTTGCTTACCGGACACGAGTCGAGCGCGGCGTGGATGGCGCAAGTAACCGGGCAGATCACGGGAGTTCCAGGCGTATGCGCCGCGACCCTCGGGCCGGGCGCGACCAATCTGGTGACCGGCGTCGCCCACGCATATCTGGATCGTGCTCCGCTGCTGGCCGTGACAGCGCAGATTCCCGCCTCGGCGCTGGGGACGATGACGCACCAGCGTCTTCCGCTGAACGCGATGTTTTCGCCGATCACGAAGGCGTCGGTTTGCATCGGCTCGCGGGATACTGCCGGTCTGGTTATCGATGCGCTCGACTTGGCCACCGTGCCGCGACCGGGACCAGTTCATGTTTCTCTGGCGAGCGATCTCGCGGTGAAGGAATGCGGCGATGCGCAGAGCATGCGGGAAGCACCTGCGCCCGCGCTACCAGACATCGCCCCGATCGCGGCTCGACTGGCTTCGGCTGAACGACCGCTGGTACTGATCGGGCTTGGAGCTACTCCTCAAATGGCGCCGGCGATTCACGCCCTGATCGACCGGCTGCAATGTCCATTCCTGGTGACGCCCAAGGTCAAGGGCATCGTGTCTGAAGACCATCCTCTGTTTCTGGGAGTCGCATCGGGAATGGCGATCGATCGCGACATTTTCGAAACCATTCGCGCGTCGGATCTGGTTCTCGCGATCGGGTTCGATCCGGTGGAGTGCGACAAAACCTGGTTCGCGAAGACTGAAATCGTGGCGGTCGATTCTGTATCGATGGCCGAAGGAGATTATCATCCGCTTGAAGCCATTGGGGAGATCGCGAGTCTTCTCTCCCGACTGAGCCCGGGCTCGAAGCGCTGGCCGGTCGAGTTGTTAGAGAAGCGCCGTACGGCGGTCATGCGGACGCCTGCGGAAGGAATGTCTCCTTTACGGCTGATTGAAGGGCTGCGCGCCGTGTTCCCGCGCGATGGAGTGGTGACCTGCGATGTCGGCTCGCACAAGCTCGCCATGGGGCAATTCTGGCGCTGTTACGAACCTGGGACGTTCTTCATGTCTAACGGCCTTTCCGCCATGGGATTCGGCCTTCCCGCGGCCATCGCGGCGCAACTGGCGCATCCCGGTAGACCCGTGCTGGCCGTAGTGGGCGATGGCGGAATGCTGATGATGATCCACGACTTGGCGCTGATCCGGGAGCTGGGGCTGCCGGTGATCATCGTGGTCTTCACCGATCGCAGCCTCAGCCTGATTCGCGTGAGTGAGGAGCGGCGCGGCATCGCTCCTTATGGAGTCGATTTCTCCCCGCCCGATTTCGCAGCTATCGCGCAGGCCTTCGGGATCGTTTCAAAGCGCGCGTCGACCATCGCCGAAGCTCGCGAAAGCGTCGAGCGAGCCTTGACCGCGCGCACGCCGTTCCTGGTCGACGTCGCGGTCGATTATCGCGAGTATTACGAGCTCGTTTAGTGAAAAAAGGGGACAGACCGCTCTGTCCACGAGTGCAGGCCCTTATGGAAAATCAACGGATGGGGATAGAGTAGTCTGTCCCCTTTTTCAACTAGCGTATAGGCCCGCTGTATCATAAAGACACGATGATGGGTGAGGCCGCCGTTGGAGTCTTGGCCACTGCGGGGGCGATGGCCTACGCGGTGCGTGGGCGGTCGTCGGCGATCCTGGCTCCGTCCGTTTATCATGGCGACCGGTCGCGTCAGGCGCTGGCACTGACGTTCGATGATGGCCCCAGCGAGTCCACGTCTGCGCTGCTCGAGATTCTCGCCCGGCACGAAATTCAAGCCACCTTTTTCATGTGCGGAGCCAATGTGCGGCGCTGCCCGTCGGTGGCGCGGGCCGTTGTTTCCGCCGGCCATGAGGTCGGTAATCACACCGATTCGCATCCCAACTTCAAGTTCCGGTCGCCCGAATTCATTTATGGCGAGATGGCGCTGGCGCAGGAATCGATTCGCCAGACCGCCGGCGCGACGCCGACGCTGTTCCGCGCGCCGTACGGCGTTCGCTGGATCGGATTGCGCAGTGCACAGCGCCGGCTCGGGCTGATGGGCGTGATGTGGACGGTCATCGCCCGCGATTGGATTTTGCCCGCGCAGGGCATTGTCGATCGGCTGATTCGGAACACCGCCAACGGAGCGATCCTCTGCCTGCACGACGGCCGCGGTATCGAACGCAAGCCCGATATTCGCGAGACCATCCGTGCGGTTGAGTCCGTGATTCCTATGCTGAAAGAACGCGGTTTCCAGTTCGGAACGGTAAGCCAGATCCTATGTCACAAGAACTAGTGGACCGCGTCGCACAAGTGATCGCGAAGGCGCAGCACATCCCGCTTGAGACCATCACCATCGACAGCACTTTCGAGGAGCTGAAAATCGATTCGCTCGACGGCATCAATATCCTGTTCGCTCTCGAGAGCGAATTTGACGTCGATATCCCCGACGATGCGGCACGGCAGATCAAGTCCATTCGGGAAATGGTGAGCGGAATCGAGAAGCTGGTGGCGGCGAAGCAGGCTTCTACCCAAGCGCAATGACGCGACGCGTAGCCGTTACCGGCATCGGGATCATTTCCGCGTCGGGACGATCGCGCATCCAGTTTTGGGAATCGATCCGCGCGGGCTGCTCGTCCATACGGCCGATGACGCTGGTGCCCGAAGGCTCGGTGCGTTTCCCGAACGGCGCGGAAGTGCCGGATTACCGCTCGTCCGACTACATGGACGAAAAAGAGGCCAGCCTGCTGGACCGCTTCGCGCAGTTCGCCCTGATCGCCGCGCGGGAAGCAGTTGTAGACGCGGGCCTTCAGTTCGATGAAGCGCTGCGAGAGACATCGGCTGTAGTAACTGGGTCGTGCGTGGGTGGCAAGACCAGTGAGGACGAAGGCTTCCACGGGCTGTATGCATTGAAGAGTACCCGCTTCCCTCCGCTGTCGATTCCGAAGGCGATGGCCAACGCCGGTGCGAGCCGCATTTCATTGGAATACGGAATTACGGGTCCGGTGTACACGATTTCGACCGCGTGCTCGTCGGCGAATCATGCCATCGGGCAGGCGTTCTGGATGGTCCGCAACGGTGTGGCGGAAGTCGCCATCGCGGGTGGAAGCGAAGCGCCATTTTCGCTCGGATTACTGAAAGCATGGGAAGCGATGCGCGTAGTATCGCCCGACACCTGCCGCCCTTTTTCGCGCGACCGGCGCGGCCTGATCCTGGGGGAAGGCGCGGCGATGCTGGTGCTGGAGCCGCTAGAACATGCGCAGGCGCGCGGAGCGCACGTGTGGGGAGAAATCGCGGGCTTCGGCATGTCGTCGGACGCGCATCACATCACGCAGCCGTCGTCTCAGGGTGCCGCGCGCGCGATGCGTTCTGCGTTACTTGACGCGGGCGTTGCGCGGGAAGCTCTTGGCTACATCAACGCGCATGGAACCGGCACTCCGACCAACGATCCCACGGAGATCGAGGCGATCCGGTCCGTATTCGGCGCGCACGCCGAAAGACTGATGATCAGCTCGACCAAATCCATGCACGGCCACGCGCTGGGAGCCGCAGGAGCGATCGAAGCCGCGGCGACTCTGCTGGCTTTGCATGACGGAATCATTCCACCGACCGCAAATTTCTTGGAACCCGATCCCGCGTGCGATCTGGATGTGGTTCCGAACACTCCGCGAAATGCCGAGGTCCAGTACGCGCTGTCGAATTCCTTTGCCTTCGGCGGATTGAATGCGGTGCTGGCATTCCGCGGAATGCGACAATAGAAGTGCTTGGTCGTCTACGGCATCTATTACGCCCTCGGATTCATCGCGGGTGGCGCGGTGGTCACTTACTTCGCGTCCTGGCCGTTCGCCGTTCCGTTTTACATTCTGGCGGCGTTTTGTTTGTACTTTTTTCGCGATCCGGAGCGCGAAATTCCACAGGGTGCGGTCGCCGTCGCGCCGGCCGACGGGAAGGTGGTCGCGGTGATTCCGGATACCGCTGGGGCCAACCGGATCAGCATTTTTCTCAACATTTTCGACGTTCACGTGAACCGCACGCCCATCGCCGGAAGAGTGGCGTGCGTCAAGTATCAGAAGGGGAAGTTTCTGGTCGCCAGCAAAGAACAGGCCAGTCATTCGAATGAACAGAACATCATTACCGTCGATGGCGACGGCTCGCGCGTCGTCTTCAAGCAGATCGCCGGGCTGATCGCGCGGCGCATCGTGTGTTACAAACGGCCCGGCGATATCGTGGACAAAGGCGAGCGGATCGGACTGATTAAATTCGGCTCGCGCGTCGATGTATTTCTGGGCCCCGAATGGGACGTGGCGGTGCGAGCCGGCGAGCGCGTTGCCGCCGGCTCCAGCGTCATTGCCCGGAGGAAAAATTCATGAACCTTCGCGAACGGCTGGTGGATCCTCGCTCCCCCGATCGCAGCCCGCGCCGGGCTGCTTACGCTTTGCCGACGCTGTTCACGGCGGCGAACGTATTTCTGGGCTTCTACGCGCTGCTGGCGGTGTTTCAAGGCTCCATGCTGTTCTCGCAGGATCCGTCCGCGGCGGCGTTGCAATTCCGTTTCGCCGCGATGGCCATCGGCGCGGCGGTGTTTTTCGACGGCCTGGACGGCCGCATCGCGCGCATGACCAATACCACCAGCGATTTCGGGCGGGAGATGGATTCGCTGGCGGATGTGATCGCGTTCGGCATCGCGCCGGCGGCGCTCGCCTTCGCCTGGGGAGTCTACTTCGTCCAGCCGGTGCATGGAATCCCTCTTGAGTATTTGCACCGCGCCGGATATTTTCTCTCGTTCCTATACTTGCTGTGCGGCGCCGCGCGTCTGGCCCGCTTCAATATTCAGAAGAACCCGGTGCCCAAAAATCCGGGGCGGCCCGACCGCAAATATTTCGTCGGCCTGCCGATCCCCGCGGCCGCAGGAGCGCTGGCGAGCATCGTCTATGCCTGCGATGGCGCGCTGCTTACCTGGTGGATTCTTTCGGTCGCGTGGCTGGCGCTGGTGGGCCTGCTCTCGTTTCTCATGGTTAGTACGTGGCGCTATCCCAGCTTCAAGGATCTGCACCTGACGCGGCCGCGATCGCCGCTGATCTTCGTGGTCGTGGGCAGCCTCATCTATCTGATCTGGAATTTTTCGCAGCCGGTGTTGCTGGGGGCCACCGCGAGTTACGTCGCCAGCGGCATCCTGATCCGCATCGGTGGAATCGTGCGCCGCCGGTTCAAACCGTCGCCGCGGGAACCGGAGCATCAGGTTGGATAGAGAAATGGTCGCGGTGGTGGGCGGCGACACGCTGCTGGCTCGCGAAATTCTGGAGCGGTTGGGCGAATCGGTGCCCGCGCCGCGCGTGCAGTTGATTTCGGCCGCCCCCGCCGCGGCTACGCTGTTGACTGAGGAGGCTGAAGAGGCGGTGGTGATGATGCCGCTCGCCGCTGAAAGCCTGGAAGGATCAAGTGTCGCGTTTCTCGCCGGGTCCCCGGCGTCCAGCCGGCGTGCGCTTCGGTTGAACCCGGACGGCGGACCGAAGTTGATCGATTTAACCGGCGCTCTCGAGGATCAGCCCAACGCGAGATTGCGCGCGCCTTCGGCGGAAGCGTCGCCGCCCGCTGCTTCGGCGATTCATGTGATCGCCCATCCAGCGGCCATCGCCGTCACGATGTTGCTGGCTCCGCTGTCGCGGGTCGCCACCATTCGCCGCGCCATCGTGCATGTCTTCGAACCGGCCAGCGAGCGTGGACAGCGCGGGCTGGACGAAGTTCGTCAGCAAACCGTCGCCGTGCTGGCGTTCCAAAAACTCAATACTGAAGTGTTCGATGCGCAGGTAGCCTTCAATCTTCTGGCGCGTTATGGAGAAGAGGCGCTGGAGCCGCTGGACTCGATCGAGCAGCGTTTCGAGCGGCATCTCGCATCGCTGCTGGCGGCTTATCCCTCCATTCCGATGCCATCGCTTCGCTTGATCCAGGCTCCCGTGTTTCACGGCCATAGCTTCTCGGTGTGGGTGGAGTTCGAAGAGAATCCGGGTGCCGAAAAGATTGCGCGATCGCTGGCTGAGGCCGGGCTGGACGTGCGCCCCGACGATCCACCCAACAACGTCGGAATTGCTTCTTCCGAGGGTTTGAGTGTCGGCGCAATCGTGCAGGATCGCAATTATAATCGCGCCTGCTGGATCTGGATGGCGGCCGACAATCTGCGTCTGGCCGCGGACAACGCCGTCGCCGTCGCCAATGAGGCTCGATGAAATTCGCCGCTGTCCTCCTCGCCTTATTCGCGCTTACGTCGTGCGGCTATCACGTCGTGGGACACGATGACCTGCTTCCGAAGACGATTCAAACCATCTGCATCCCGGCGTTCGCCAACTCGACCACGCGATACAAGTTGACCGATCGTTTGCCGGAGGCGATGGCGCTCGAGTTTATTTCCCGCACGCGGTACCGTATCGTGTCCGACCCGAACAAGGCGGATGCGATTCTGCACGGCACGGTCCTGAATTATGTCGCCGGCGCGACGGTGGTGGATCCAGTCAGCGGCCGCTCGACCGCGGCCGATATTCACGTCTATCTTTCGATCAATCTGACAGAGCGCGCCACCGGCAAAGTGCTATTCAACCGCCCGTCCATGGAGGCGCGCGAGCGGTATGAAATCAGCGTCAATGAACTTCAGTTCTTCGAAGAAAGCGACGCGGGGCTCGACCGTATTGCGACGGCGGTCGCGCGCCTGGTGGTCAGCTCGATTCTTTCCAATTTCTGAAATGACTCCCGACCAGTTCCTCGACCGTTTGCAGAAGCAAGGCCCCGCACCCGGTTACCTGTTTCTGGGTCCGGAGCCCTACCAGCGCGAGCGCTGCCGCCGCGCGCTGATTGACGCGGCCCTGCCGCCTGAAGATCGGGAGAGCGGCTTCACGCGTCACGATCTGGATCAGGTAACGCTCGCTTCCGCGCTGGACGATGCGCGATCGTTGTCGCTGTTCGCCACGAAGCGCGTGGTCTGGCTGGGCGCGGCGGAAGCTGCTTTGCCGCGCGGCGATGCCGGCGACCAGCCGGAGGAACTCGCCGCCTATCTGCGGGAACCCACGCCAGGAACCGTCTTGGTGATCGAATCCAGCCGCTACGACTTCGAAGGCGAGGACAAATCCAAGCTGGAGCGCGTGCAGAAATTCTACTCGGTCATTCCGGCGCAGGTGGAGTTTCGCCCATATTCGCCGGATCAAGCTCGCGCAATCACGCAGGCGCTCGCCAAACAGGCTGGCTTACAACTCGGGCTGGCAGAGTTGGCTCTCCTGCTGGACGCGACCGCGGGAGACGTGGCACGGACGGCGATTGAGATCGAAAAGCTGCGCCTGTTTGCCGGGACCACGCGTAAGGTCACGGCCTCGGATATCGCGGCGTTGGTGGCCGATGCGCAAGCGACTACGATTTTTGCGCTGGTCGCGGCTCTGGGACGCGGCGACCGCACCCGATCGCTCGAGATTCTCGACACGCTTTCGCGCGAGGGCGAATATATGCCGCTGGCGTTGACGTTTCTGGCTACCCAGTTCCGGATGGCGCTGGCGGCTCGCGAAGCGGGGCTGAAAAACGCCGGCCAGATTCAGGCTCACTTCAACCAGTTGGGCGCGCGCATCTGGCCTGAGCGGGCTCGTCAGATCGAGCAGACGGTGCAGGCATTTCCGAAAGCCAAGCTGGAGCGCGCGGTCGTGAAGCTGTTCGAAGCGGACCGCTCCCTTCGCGACGCACGGCCGGACGACCGCATCGTGATGGAAGAGATGATTCTTGCGCTGACCGGTTAAGCTGCCAGCTTGCGCAGACGAAGCGTGAGCCGGCTCTTATAGCGTGCGGCCGTGTTCTTCTTGATGACGCCCCACTTGGCGGAACGATCAATCAGGGAGAACGTCTTCGGAACCAGCGCGGTAGCCGCTTTCGCGTCCTTTGCTTCCAGAAGCCGGCGCATGGCGCGGATCTGGTGACGCAGACGAGTCCTGCGGGTCCGGTTGACTTCGGTACGACGCTCGGCGACGCGCACACGTTTGAGCGCGGATACAGTATTTGCCATTCGAGCCTTTAGGATACCGCAGCGGCGCTTTGACGGTCAACTTTAGCGCGGCGCAACTCCAGGCTGGAAAAGCGCCAATTGCGGAGTCTTCGGCATCGCGAGGCGGGCTTTTTTGTCGAAGTAGGACTTGATCACATCGCGCACGATCGGAGCGGCAGCGTATCCGTGCCCGCTCGCTTCGAACAGTGCAACCACCACGATCTCAGGATGCTCGCGCGGCGCGAACCCGACAAACCAGCCGTTCTCCTTAGCCAGATCCCCCGCCGCCTTGCCGGATTTCGCCAGATCCAGAGACACCCGCTGCGCGGTACCGGTCTTGCCGCAGATTTCGAGCCCGGCAACTTGAGCCGACGAGCCCGTTCCCCCTTCGTTCACCACTCCATACATGCCCGCAACCACGGTTTCGATATTCTCCGGCCGGAAATCGGCGCGGCGGACCGGCTCAGGCGCGGCAGCCAGTTTCACCAGGTGCGGCTTGTACCAAACGCCTCCGTTGGCAAGCCCGCCGACCGCGGAGGCCAGCTGAATGGGCGTCACCAGCACCGCGCCCTGCCCGATCGCGGCCGAGATGGTCTCGCCCGCGTACCACTTTTCGCGCTGCGTGCGAAGCTTCCATTTGGTCGACGGAATCAGGCCTTCATACTCGTTCGGCAGGTCCACGCCGGTTTTCTTCCCGAGCCCCGCTATTTGCGCGTATTCGGCCATCTTGTCGATGCCCAGCATATTGCCGACGGTGTAGAAATACGTGTCGCAGGAGTGGACGATGGCTCCGTGCAGATTCAACGAGCCATGATGTTCATCGCAGTGATAAAAGTGGCCATAAAATGTGGCGCCGCCGGCGCAGCGCACGGAAAAATTCTCGTCGATGGTGCCCGATTCGAGCGCCGCGATGGTCACGAACGGCTTGAAGGTCGAGCCCGGCGCGAACTGCGCCTGGATCGCGCGATTCAACAGAGGATCGTTGGGATCGTTGGTGAGCCCCTTCCAATCCTCGGCGCGAATGCGCGTCGTGAACAGGTTCGGATCGAAGGTGGGCCGGCTGACCATCGCCAGTACTTCGCCATTTCTCGGATCGAGCGCCACCACCGCACCGCGCTTTCCGTCCATGGCGAGCTCGGCCACAGCCTGCAAATCCAAGTCGAGGGTCAATTGCAGATTGTTGCCCGGCGTGGGTTCTTTATCCTCCAGCACCTGGCGTTCGCGTCCCACGCTGTCCACCACCTGGCGCTTCTGGCCGTCGACGCCGATCAGTATGTCGTTATACTGCCGCTCCAGCCCGAACTTTCCGACGATGTCGCCCTGCGAGTACTTGGCGAACTCCGACGTATTCAATTCCTGTTCGCTCACCTCGCCCACGTATCCGATCACATGCGCCGCCAAGCCGTTGCGCGGATACAGACGACGCTGATTCTGGAGCAGCAGAAGCTCGGGAAAGGTTTCCGGATCGCGATGCGATTCGACGAAGGACAATTCGCCGGGACTAAGCTCCTGCTTGATCATCATCGGAATATACTTGGGCCGCGAGCTGAAGCGCTTCAGCTTGGCGCGAATCTCTTCCGGGTCCAGATGCAAGCCCGCGGCGATCGCATCGATATGCTCCGGTTTCAGGTTCTCGCGCGTCAGCATCACCGTGAACGCGGAATGATTGTCGACGATCACGCGGCCGTCGCGGTCCAGGATTTTTCCGCGCGGCGCGAGCAGCGGGACGGTCTTAACCCGATTCCGCTCGGCCAGTTCGCTGTTGGCTTCATGATCGCGAACCTGCAAAATCCAGAAGCCCGAAATCAGAAATAGAAAAACGACCACCGCCAGATATTGGAAGACAGCGATGCGTCCCAGCGCGAAACGCGTGTCGTCCTTAAACAGGCGAGCCGGCGCTTCCGGATTCTGACGTTCGGTTTCGACGGGCCTTAACAAGATTGGACCTTAACCGGTAATTTTGAGTTTATCCAATATGTGATACAGCGGCACGGCGACGGCCGCGTTCAGAACCGCCAGCACCAGCGTCTGCTGCGGGTCGAACTCCAATGCTTCGCCGAGCAATGCCCGCGCCAGCACCCAGTAGAAAAATCCGTGAAAGAAAAAGAAGAAAAATGCCAGCACGCCTCGCACAACCGGATTTTCGACGTCGAAGCGCTGGCTTACCGACGCGGCGAAGTAGCCCACCAGTGTCTTCACGATTCCGAACATCCCCAAGGGATGCGTGGAAAGCGAATCCTGCGCCAGGCCGACGCCCGCGCCGAACAAGACTCCCGCAATTGGCGACCGTCGCATCAGCGCGAAATACACCGTCACCAACAGCGGCAGCTCCAGATAGCCGAGATATTTGATGAATTGCGGGACATACACCTGGAACAGAATCGCCGCGAGGGGAATCCCGATCATCGCGCCGGCGTTGAACTTCGAAACGCGATCTTTTTTGCGCGGCTCGGTGAATTCCTGCGTGAACTCGGTCATCGCTCCTGCTGTTTGGGCGGCGGCTTGGGCGGATCGGGAGGCTTTTGGTCCAGGCTGATGTTGTAGTTGGGGGCGCCGTTTCCACGCTCGCCATAGACGTGATTTTCCGCCGCGCCGATCTGGCGGTACTTATCGATGATCCGGTCGGCATCGGAGAGCGGGCCGGTCTGCGCCGGCGTCACGGGCACCGCGCCCGGCTCGGGCGGCGGCGGCGCGAGCAAGTGCACCGGTTGATTCGGCGCAGGTACGCCCGGAATCTCCGTATGCACGCCTTCGATGACGATCAGGACTTCTTCCAGGCCATTCTGAAAACCGCTGGGCGTCACGTAGATTTCGCGCTGCGATTTTCCGGGATGAACCGACGTCACTTCGCCCGCCGGCAAGCCCTTCGGAAAAATGCCGTCGTCGCCGGAAGTATAAAACCATTCACCCTGCTCGACGTTCTCTTCGTTTTGTATGTAGTCGACGATCACTTTGGTGCCGCCCTGGCCTTTAAGCGTCCCGTGCACGCGGTTCTTCTGCGAAATCACGCCCGCGGCGAAAGACGGATCGGTGACCAGCAGCACGAAACTCGCGACCGGGAAAACGTCCACTACCTTGCCGACGATTCCCGCCGGCGTGATCACGGCCATCCCTTTTTCGACGCCACTGGTCGCGCCCCGATCGACGATGACTTCTTTCGCCCCTGATCCGGTGGTGTTGCCGATGATGTGCGCCGCCACGGTCTTCGAGGGAGAATGCGACTGGAAGATGGCCAAGGCGCGCGCCCGATCGGCCGTATCGAGCTCGGTCCTCAGATATTGATTCTCCATCTGAATCCGATCCAGATCGTGTTTGATGCGCTTGTTGTCCTCGCGCACGTCGAGCAGCACGAAGTAGTCGCTGAAGAAATGGGAAATTCCGCTGCGCCCGGTTTCGATGACGCGCGCGAGCGGCGTGACGGCGGTGACGGCCCACACGCGAATCAGCCGCACCTCGCCGTTGCTTTTCACCTGGTAGGCCAGCAGCACCAGCTGCGCCAGAATCGCCACCAGCAGTACAGTCAGGTTGCGATAGCGATTTAGGAGAAACTCCATACTCCTAGCAACTTCCGCGCACATCCCCCGCGCGAAACCGAAACGCCCCGCGCAGGGTCCTGCAACAAATCTCCTCGCCCCTCACGGCGACTAAGAGTAGCCATAGGCTACTCTATCGCGATCCGCCTCAGTAGCTTGAACTCCGTTAACATTTTCCCTGTTCCCAATACTACCGAGGCCAGAGGGTCCTCGGCGATGGACACCGGCAGGCCGGTCTCGGTACGGATTCGCTTGTCGAGATTTTTCAGCAATGCGCCGCCTCCAGTGAGGACGATGCCGCGGTCGCTGATATCGGCGGACAACTCCGGCGGCGTGCGCTCCAGCGCGACACGAATCGCATTCATGATGGTGGCGACGCACTCTGAAAGTGCTTCCCGGATTTCGCTGTCGTCCACAGTAATGGTTTTCGGCACGCCTTCGATCAGATTGCGGCCCTTGATTTCCATGGTCAGCGGTTTCTCGAGCGTGAATGCCGAACCGATCTGCATCTTGACTTTTTCCGCTGTAGTTTCGCCGATCAGCAGATTATACTTGCGCTTCATGTACTGCATGATGGCGTCATCCATCTCATTCCCGGCTACGCGCACGGAACGCGAATAGACAATTCCGCTTAAAGAAATCACCGCGACGTCCGTAGTCCCGCCGCCGATGTCCACCACCATGTTGCCCGACGGCTCCGTAATTGGCAGGCCGGCGCCGATCGCCGCGACCATGGCTTGTTCCACCAGGTATACTTCGCTCGCTTTAGCGTGATAGGCGGAGTCGATTACCGCGCGTTTTTCAACCTGCGTAATCTCGCTGGGGACGCCGATAATAATGCGCGGATGCACCAGCATCTTGCGTCCATGCGCCTTTTGGATAAAGTAGTTGAGCATTCGCTCGGTGACCTTGAAGTCGGCAATGACGCCGTCCTTCATGGGCCGGATCGCAACGATATTTCCCGGCGTGCGGCCGAGCATTTCCTTGGCTTCGCGGCCCACGGCTTCCACTTCACCGTTGGTTTTATTAATCGCAACAATGGAAGGTTCGTTCACCACGATCCCCTTCGTCTTGGCGAAAACGAGGGTATTCGCGGTGCCCAGGTCAATGGCAAGATCGGACGAAAAAAGACTGAACAACGACCGCAAATTCATATAAAAATCTTCAGTTTAGAGCACACTCGGGGCGGGATGCCCCGCGCCATCCTCTGAAGGTACCACACGCGTTACACAGGGACAACATTCTGTTTTATTTTCAGTAAGGTAGACTAAGACTTGCTCTCCCGCCGCGCCATTTTGGCCCTCCCGTTCGCGGCCGCCTGTGGTTCTCGCAGTCCGGCCGGGTACCGGGGCTATGCTTTTGTCGCGAATCAGGACGGCCAGGCTGTCGCTGCCGTCGATTTACAGGCGATGGCCGTCGTCCGGCATATTCCGCTCGACGGATCGCCGAGCCAGGTGGTAGCGGCGAATTCGCGGCCTTCGGTTTATGTGCTGACGCCGGAGACGGGATCCGTGCACGAAATTCAGTCCGATCGCCTGAATTTCCGTCGCAAGCTGACGGTCGCATCGAAAGCCGTGACCATGCAGATCGATGCTCATGAACACGCGCTGTACGTTCTCGCGCGAGATCCGCAGGCGCTCCTGCGAATTTCGCTGGACTCATTCAAACTCGACTGGCGCATCGCGCTGCCGGAATCGCCTTCCGACATGGCGTTGGCCTCGGACGGGAATATTGCGGCGGTCGGATCGGGTTCGAGCATGCGCCTGGTGGATCTCGCAGGACAACATTTGGGAAGACCGCTGGCGCAGGGCGATTTCGGGGCCGTGAGATTTCTCTCCGATGGACAAACGCTGGTGGGCGCGGATCGCAGCGCGCGGATTCTGTCTTTGTTTGATGTGGCCAGCTCGCGCCTGATCACTAACCTGCCGGTCGCCGTGCGCCCGGATAATCTGTGCTTCAATCAGGACGGCGGGCAGTTGTTCATCACAGGCGAAGGGCTCGACGGCGTGGTAGTGGTGTATCCGTATCACACGCCGGAGGTCGCGGAAACAGTGCTAGCGGGGCGCGCGCCGCAGGCGATGGCGGCATCCGCATCGTATCTGCTGGTGGCCAGCCCACAATCGGGCGACGTGAGCATTCTGAATATCGCGACGCGCAGAGTCCTCAAGCCGCTGATTCCCGTGGGCGGAGATCCGGGGTTCATCACGGTGACGCCGGACGATCAGTACGCGCTGGTGTTGAACCGCAAATCGGGCGATGTGGCGGTTCTGGCGGTTGAGTCTAACGGGTCGAAGCCGGTTTCCTTGCGCACCATTATTCCGGTGGGCTCGCGTCCGGTGTGCGCGGCTGTTCGCGCTGTGTAAATCCTACCGCGGCGGATCTTGTAAGGACTGCTCTTCCAGGTCCGAATACGACGCGGCATGCACCGCGCGAACCAGCGCCTCGGGCGAATTCGCGTAGGATGCGGTGGGAGAAATGCCGGTGTTGCGCTTGATGTCGCGTAGCAGGGTTTTGATCTCGGAAACATCCGTGCTGATCATGAAGATTCTGTACACGCCAAACAGAACCATCCCATAAACAATCAGCGTCAAGGCCCCGCTGATGATGTACTGCAAGGTAGCCACAGGCAATCGCCTCCCGGAGGTTAATCGGCAGGCCGCGGGGGGAACTTTACTCGCCCTTGAAGTCGAGCGATGCAGAGTTCATGCAGTAGCGCAGGCCAGTGGGTTTCGGGCCATCGGGGAAAACGTGGCCCAGATGCGCTCCGCATTGCGCGCACTCGACCTCGATTCGGCGCATGCCCAGGCTGTTATCCTCGATCATACGGAGGTTCTTTTCGTCCAGCGGAGCGTAAAAGCTGGGCCAGCCGCTGCCGGAATCGAACTTGGTTCCGGAGCTGAACAGTTTCGCTCCACAGCAGACGCAGTGATAAGTGCCATCGTCATGCTGGTTCCAATATTTGCCAGTGAACGGAGCCTCAGTTCCTTTTTGCCGGGTTACGTGATACTGCTCGGGCGTGAGCTGTTTCTTCCAATCCGAATCGGTTTTCTCCATACGATTCCACTCTACCGCGTACAATGAGGGTGTTGACGCCTCTCGACGAACGCAACGCCGATCCCGATCCGATTCGCCAGTTTCATAAATGGCTCGCCCTTGCGCATCGTGAAGGATTGAAAGAGCCGACCGCGATGACCCTGGCTACGGCGGCGCGTAACGGGCAGCCATCGGCGCGGATGGTGTTGCTAAAGGGCGCCGATGAGCAGGGATTCGTGTTCTTTACGAACTACGAAAGCCGCAAGGGAAGGGAATTGAGACAGAACGCTCGCGCGGCGCTGGTCTTTTACTGGGCGCAGCTCGACCGGCAGGTACGCGTGACGGGCCGTGTTTCAAAGTTGAGCGCCGCGGATTCGGATGTGTACTTCGCGTCGCGGCCGCTGGGCAGCCGGTTTGGCGCGGCAGCGTCGAAACAAAGCTCCGTAATCCCATCGCGCGCGGCGCTCGAAGAGAGGCTGGCGAAACTGAAGGCGAAGTATCAGGATCAGGGTCCGCCGCGTCCAACACATTGGGGAGGGTATCGTGTTCGTCCCGACGAAATCGAGTTTTGGCAGCAGGGCGAGCATCGCCTGCACGATCGCTTGCGTTATCGCCGCCGCCGCGATGGTGCGTGGCGGATCGACCGGCTCAGCCCTTGACACCATCCTGAAGGGCGTCGAGGAGCACTACAATCGCGCGCAGACGCTCCAGGTGTCGTTTACCGAGAGCTACTCCGGCCGCGGCCGCAAGGTGGTGGATAAAGGCGAGCTGTTTCTGCGCAAGCCGGGGCGGATGCGCTGGCAGTATTCGATGCCAGCGGGACAGCTCTACATTTCCGACGGGAAATATATCTACTCGTACGATCCGAGCGAGAATCGCGCAGAACGGATGGCGTTCAAGGAAACCGAGGACATGCGCGCCCCGCTGGCGTTTCTGTTGGGGCGGCTGAATTTCCAGAACGACTTCCGCGAGTTCCGGACCCAGCCGGATCGCGAGAACATGCTGGTCACCGCGATTCCCAAATCGGACAAGCTGCCGTATTCGGACGTCACGTTTCTGGTGTCGCCGGATTTTGTGATTCACTCGCTGCGGGTGAAAGAACAGACCGGGTCGACCCTCGAATTCACGTTTGACGGCGAAAAGAAAAACCCGCCGATCCCGGATTCGATGTTCCGGTTCGTTCCTCCGCCCGGAGTCGAGTACGTCGACTTGAGCAAATAAGCAACGTTACCGCGATCACATACCTTGTACTTCTACACGTCTAGTGATTTAATGTGTAGAAGGACGAGGTATTGTAGATGGCAACCAAGTC